>OBLI01003457.1_pt1 | contig 12107 bp, 9 predicted proteins | sample 1519701 | NCBI WGS metagenome assembly OBLI01 (sample SAMEA3663005, study PRJEB22513) | pig gut metagenome | biome: pig gut; feature: pig-associated habitat; material: faeces | place: France | collected 2012 | reverse complement strand
CAACAGGTAACCTCGATTCAAAGAATGGTCTCGAAATCATGGAACTGCTCTCGCAGCTCAATGCCGAAGGCACAACAATCGTGATGGTAACCCACAGCCAGCACGATGCAGCCTACGCCAATCGCACCATCAATGTCTTCGATGGTGAGGTGGTGGAGAATACCATATTATAAAAAGTATGTTTTGAAGATAATTACGGTTGCCTCCCTTATATCCATCACGATGCACTTCCATTGCTCCCTCAAAACAGTAATAGCCATCTGCTCCAAAACACAAGCAATGCTCATCATTATGCTAATGACCGATATGGGATAAAAGCTAACACACAAGAAAAGCCGTATCAAAACTCTACGAGGGAGAGCTGATACGGCTATTTTGTTTACGGTGGTTTCTATAATATGCTCCACCTTACCATAAAGGATTATGGACAACTATCCTTTACGGGCATAATTAGCGATTACAGACGCTCGTGAGCCTGGCGTGCTATCACGTCGAGCTGCTGCTCACGGGTGAGGTCGATGAACTTCACGGCATAACCGCTCACGCGGATGGTGAAGTTGGCATACTCAGGCTTCTCCGGATGCTCCATGGCGTCCTTGAGCTTGTCTACGCCGAAGACGTTTACATTCAGGTGGTGGGCACCCTGTGAGAAATATCCGTCCATGACATTTACCAGCGTAGCGGCACGCTCGTCATCATCATGTCCAAGAGCATCGGGGCTGATGGTCTGGGTATTAGAGATACCATCGAGGGCATACTCGTAAGGCAGCTTGGCTACAGAGTTGAGTGATGCCAGCAGGCCGTTGCGCTCTGCTCCGTATGACGGGTTTGCACCCGGAGCAAGAGGAGTTCCGGCCTTACGTCCGTCGGGCATGTTTGAAGTGTACTTGCCGTATACAACGTTCGACGTAATGGTAAGAATACTTGTCGTAGGCTCAGAGTTGCGGTATGTATGGTATTTCCTTATCATCGACATGAATGTCTTGAGCAGCCATACGGCAATCTTGTCTGCACGCTCGTCGTCGTTGCCATAGCGTGGGAAGTCGCCCTCTGTCTTGAACTCAAGTGGGAAGCCGGTCTCGTCGCGTATGATGTTTACCTTGGCATACTTGATGGCGCAGATAGAGTCAACAACATGGCTGAAGCCTGCGATACCGGTAGCGAAGGTACGGCGCACGTTTGTATCGATGAGAGCCATCTCGGCAGCCTCGTAGAAATACTTGTCGTGCATGTAGTGGATGAGGTTCAGGGTCTTCACATATACGCTTGCCAGCCAGTCCATCATATCCATGAAGCGCGGCAGGAACTCCTCGTATGTCAGCACGTCGCCTTCTATTGGACGGTATGCCGGTCCACACTGCTCGCGGGTCTTGGAGTCTACACCACCGCTGATGGCATAGGTAAGACACTTGGCAAGGTTTGCCCTGGCACCGAAGAACTGCATCTCCTTACCAGTCTGAGTTGCGGACACGCAGCAGCAGATGCTGTAGTCGTCGCCCCAGATAGGACGCATCACGTCGTCGTTCTCATACTGTATGGAACTGGTCTTCACGCTAATCCACGCAGCGAAACGCTTGAAGTTCTCAGGCAGGCGCTTGCTGTAGAGCACGGTGAGGTTTGGCTCTGGCGAAGGTCCCATGTTTATAAGTGTGTGCAGGAAACGATAGTCGTTCTTTGTAACCATAGAGCGGCCATCCTGACCAAGACCTGCAACCTCGAGCGTTGCCCATACGGGGTCGCCGCTGAAGAGCTGGTTGTAGGATGGTATACGTGCGAACTTCACCATGCGGAATTTCATTACCAGATGGTCTATCAGCTCCTGTGCCTGCTCCTCAGTCAGAGTTCCAGCCTTGATGTCACGGTCTATATATATATCAAGGAATGTAGACACGCGTCCTACCGACATGGCGGCTCCGTTCTGTGTCTTCACAGCTCCCAGATAGCCGAAATAGAGCCACTGCACAGCCTCGCGCGCATTGGCAGCAGGGCGTGAGATGTCGAAGCCGTAGGAGGCAGCCATCTCCTTGAGTGCAGCCAAGGCCTTTATCTGCATTGAAACTTCCTCGCGCAGGCGTATAACCTCATCAATCATCTCGCGGTCGCCCATCTCTGAGAGCTCACGCTTCTTCTCTGATATAAGGAAGTCGATACCATAGAGAGCAACACGGCGATAGTCACCCACGATACGTCCGCGACCATAAGTATCTGGCAGACCAGTAAGGATGTGGTTGTGACGCACGTGCTTCATTTCAGCAGTATAGGCATCGAAAACACCATCGTTATGCGTCTTGACATAGTTGGTAAAGATGTCATGCAGCTTCTCGGAAGGCTGGTAGCCATAAGTGGTGCATGCCTGCTCAGCCATCTTGATACCACCGTATGGCATGAATGCACGCTTGAGGGGCTTGTCTGTCTGCAGACCTACCACCGTCTCAAGGTCTTTCATACCCTCGTCGATATAAGCAGGCCCGTAAGCGTTAATGCCGGAGACCACCTCTGTCTCCATATCCAGCACGCCACCCTTGGCCCTTTCCTCAGCCTGAAGTTCCTGCAGACGTCCCCAAAGCTTCTTGGTAGCCTCAGTAGGACCAGCGAGGAACGACTCGTCGCCATCAAAGGGAGTGTAGTTGTTCTGAATAAAATCTCTGACATTAACTTCATCTTGCCAAAGGGACTTCTTAAATCCCTGCCATTCTGTTCTCATAAATGTGATTAATTGGGTTATGAAATGAGTAAAATCCTAAAAATAATCATTAACGAGTGCAAAATTACAAAAATATTACGAGATAAAAGAACTTTTGGCTATATAAATATTTATAGTCTCTAAATAGGCTGTCCAGTTTGATGTACCCAAAATGGAACTGTTCATGATTTACTCTGACTACTCGCTCGCAGAAAACACATTGACCAGCACGCGCTGTAAGCGCAGAAGAACATAGCCCAGGGTAGAGCGCTTCTGCGCCTACAGCGCGACAATTACCGACATGAACTTCAGAATTAGGATATTCAATTTTTGCACATCAAACTGTACACCATACAAAGTGAAAAAAACAGGAGGACTACAGGCCAAGCTCTTCGGTCTCCTCAATCTCCTCCTCGTCAAACCATTGGGACAGCTTTGACTTAGCCTTGTCCTTGACATCATCGGACACGTCGCCCCACACTTTTTTCACAACATACAGCAGGACGGTAAGGTCATCGGTAAGACCTGCTATGGGAAAGGCGTCTGGAATAAGGTCGAGGGGGCTGATAAGATAGCCTAGCGCACCAATGATGACAGCTTTGTCCTTGACCGACACCTTGTCACTCTGTAATGTGTAATATAACACGAGTGCCACGTAGACAAGCTTTGCACCTGCGCGCTTGGCTATACGTGAGATTTTCTCTACAAAGCCATTTGCGCTGAACTTGTCCTTATAACTCATGAAATCCGGTAATTTGTTCTCTTCCATTTAATATATATAATGTTTGTGTTTCTACTATATTTCCTCGTGCATCCTATTTCTCAATATTCCTCTACAGCCCTCAGGTATGCTTCTATCTCTTGATTGCATATGGCCTTCAACTTTCTGTTCACCCTCCAGGAATTAAGCCCCCACCAGCATGCAGCCAGCACTACTCCACCGAGCATGGCCACCAATGAGGTCTTATCACCGAATGGCGATTGGGTATGGTCAAAGCCGGAAGCTATGAGAGCGGGTACAAGTATCAGGCAACCAACCACGGTAAACTGCCTGGTCTGACTGCCCCGAAGGTTCAAGACGTCTTGCTTTTCCGACAGATAGTCCTCAACACTTTCCTTGTCAACTCCAAAATCTGTATATTTCGGAAAGCCGTCCTCAGACGACCGTAGAGCTATTTTCCTCAACATTTGCTGCTGATAGCTGTCTTCAATCAATGGTCTCATAATTCAATATTATATATAAGGTGTTCGATGGGGCTCGATATGTGCTGTACAACTATTGTAACCAGCATACGCACATGTCCCGTTATACCCATAAAAAAACAAGGCAGCGCCCCTATAAGCCGGGTTCTGTCCCGCAAGGCAAGCCATGCGGTGCTCTGTCATCTATCTAATTTGCAAGTCACCCTGCAACTTAAGCGTTCTACCCTCCATCGTCTCTGCAGAGTCGGGCGGGCACCCTCAAACGATGGTTTACACGAACTTGCAGCCTCCAGCCGGCACAGCCCGAATGGTCACCCATCGGCTGGTAGTCTCTTACACCACCTTCTCACCCTTACCGGCACATGTCCGGCGGTCGTTCTCTTCTGCCTGAGCCTACTGTCACCAATAGCTTCTATTTTCGGAAGTGGAGCTCCCTGCGCTGCCCGGACTTTCCTCTCGCACAAACACATGTGCCAGCGACAAAGCCGGGACACTGCCTTTATTGTGTTGCAAAAATACAAATAAATTCCGAATTACAAGCCAGCTGACAATAAAAATTTCAATCAACTCCTTTAAAGAAACTGTTGGAGCTATAACATGAAATAAAAAACGTCACTCACAACCCGACACTATGCTTTCACCATTGTTAACGGTTTAAACGAATGTAAAAACATATATCCTTCGCTTTAAGAGCCGTTAAGTGTGAAAATAGAATTGTTAAATTCAGATAAAGAAACGGCCGTTTTTGACAATTTCCAAATTTTTACTTCTATATTTGCAGGCAAATTCCCGTGGATGCTAAAATCCTACTGCCGTATGACCCACAGCAGAGACATACCGCAACAGGAGCCGGTCAGACCACAGACAACAAGAGGAAATTAAAACATATAAAAAGTATCACATAATAATTAGTAGACATGAAAAAGTATTCAAACTATCTGCTTGCAGCCTTCTGCATCATAGCAATGGCTATTTCCGCAGGCACATTCTACAAAGTTAACGCAGCAGGTCCCGCAGCTCAGATTGCCGGACAGCCAGTAGACCTCACTTATGCTGCCGATAAGGCTCTGCCTGCTGTCGTACATATTAAATATGTGCAGAACTCCAAGGTGCAGACCATTGAGGTACAGGGTGACCCGTTCTCCGACTTCTTCTCCGACCCGTTCGGCTTCTTCGGAAACCCACAGGGTGGCACTCGCAAGAGACAGGTGCAGACACCAAAGAAGGAAGCCACAGGCTCGGGAGTCATCATTAGCCCCGACGGATATATCGTCACAAATAACCACGTGGTTGAGGGAGCTGACGAGCTTACGGTAACGCTGAACGACAACCGCGAGTTCTCGGCACGCATCATCGGCACAGACAAGACTACCGACCTTGCCCTTATCAAGGTAGACGGCAAGAACCTGCCATGCCTCAACATCGGCGACTCTGAGAAACTGAAGGTTGGCGAATGGGTAATTGCCGTGGGCAATCCATTTGGACTCAACAATACCGTTACGGCCGGCATCATAAGTGCGAAGGCACGCTCACTGGGAGCAAATGGCCTGGAGAGCTTCATACAGACCGATGCTGCCATCAACCAAGGTAACTCTGGTGGCGCACTCGTAAACACACAGGGAGAGCTTGTGGGCATCAACGCCATGCTGTACTCCCCTACCGGCAGTTACAGCGGATATGGCTTCGCAATCCCTACTACCATCATGAACAAGGTTGTTGACGACCTGAAGAAATATGGTAGCGTACAGCGCGCATTGCTCGGCATTCAGGGTGGCGACGTTCTCAACTATATCAACAGCAAGAAGGACAAGGGCGAGGATGTTGACCTCGGAACCAACGAGGGCGTATACGTAGCCAAGGTTGATGACGACGGAGCAGGAGCATCGGCAGGGCTGAAGGAAGGCGACGTTATAGTATCTGTAGACGACAAGAAGATTACCAAGATGGCAGAGCTGCAGGAAATAATGGCAAGCAAGCGTCCTGGAGACAAACTCACCCTTACTTACATGCGCGACAAGAAGAAGACTACCAAGACCGTGACGCTGAAAAACGAGCAAGGCACAACAGCTGTAGTGAAGCCTGCCGACCTTGACGTGCTCGGTGGAAACTTCCGCGAGATTACAGCCGACCAGAAAAAACAGCTCAACATAAGCTACGGACTGGAGGTCATCAAGGTAAACAACGGAGCCCTGAAGAACGCCAACATAACACGCGGCTTCATAATCCAGAAGATCAATGACGAGAGCATGAAGACCATCGACGACCTGCAGAAGATTGTCAAGGCCGCGTCTACAAGCAAAGACCCCGTGCTCTACGTCCAGGGTATATACCCAACAGGCAAGAAGGGATATTTCGCCGTACCTCTCAACGAAGAGTAACGTAAACCCCGTCTGACTGACAAGGCTGACAACCACTTTTAAAAGGTGAGGAAAGTGATACCGATTACTTTCCTCACCTTTTCTTTCATCATCAGTCAAAGTCATTCGTCAACAGTATTGAGCGGCGTTATTGCCACAGGCCATACTGTTAACAAATACAAAAAACAAAAGCATTATTCTTTATTTTCAAAATAAAGCCATACCTTTGCATCGCTTTTGAAATAACGGGTGGTTACCAGAGTGGCCAAATGGGGCAGACTGTAAATCTGCTGGCAATGCCTTCGGTGGTTCGAATCCATCACCACCCACAATAAAAGCGAAAGGGAAGAACAGTTTACTGGTTCTTCCTTTTTTGTTATCAGCAGCTTCCATGATGCAGACACACACATCATCGGGCCGGCAATAATGCGATGGCAATATTTTGACAAGAACAAGACAGGTATGGACCGACTATCCGACAGCCAACGGCACAACAACATGGCTGCCATACGCAGCAAGGACACCAAACCGGAACTGACAGTAAGAAGATTTCTCTTCGGACATGGTTACAGGTTCCGGCTGAACCACCCACGTCTGCCCGGACATCCCGACATCGTGCTGCGCAAATACCATACGGTAATCTTTGTCAACGGCTGCTTCTGGCACGGCCACGAGGGATGCCGCTTCTTCAGGATGCCGAAAACAAATGTCGACTTCTGGCAAAGGAAGATAGACCGCAACAGGAAACGGGACGTAGAGGAGCAGAAAAGGCTTGCTGACATGGGATGGCATTGCATTACTGTCTGGGAATGTCAGCTGAAACCCGCCAACAGGGAACAGACCCTCAACGCCCTCGACCATACGCTCACACATATATACCTCGCCGACAGAACCGTCAGATACAAGCTGCCAGAGGATGATGCCGGAGCTATGGTTGCGGAAGACTTAAGGACAGAGTGACAACTATAGGATAATCACGGAACATAAAACACATCAGACACAATATGAGTAAAGCTGCAAAAGACCCAATGGAATGGGAGGTTCTCGAAAGCGAGTACTTGTTTAAGAAACCTTGGCTTACGGCCAGGCGCGAGCATGTAAAACTGCCCACGGGAGCAGAGATACAGGACTTCTACGTCCTGGAATATCCGGAATTCTGCAATGTCATTGCCATCACTAAGGACGGGAAGTTCCTCATGGAGAGGCAATACCGTCATGCACAGCACCTGACAGGCTACGAGATACCAGCCGGATGCGTAGAGGACGGCGAAGACCCTATGGAGGCGGCCAAGCGTGAGCTGTACGAGGAAACGGGATTTGGCGGTGGAGAATGGAAGCACTTCATGACCGTAAGTCCAAACGCCGGGGCATGCACTAACTACAGCCATACCTTTATTGCCAAAGGAGTAGAGAGGCTTTCAGGGCAGCACCTGGAAGAGTCGGAAGACATAAAGATAGTACTGATGGACAGGGACGAGGTGTTGCGCTTGCTGCAAAACGACGAGTTCCATCAGGCCATGATGGCTGCTCCGCTATGGAAATACTTCGCAACCAACATGGATGGTGAATAAAAAAAGTGGGATTGTGCTCAGCCCGCCTATAACAAATAGCTTACTGCTCTACGTTCCCTCATAGACTGCGGAACGTCTATGATACGTTGGTTGGAGCTGCCACGGAAAGGCAAATCAAGGTTGCGGAGCGACTGTACGAACGGGCCGTCCACCAGCACGTCTATCAGACTAAGCATCCTGTGCTTAGTCTCATCGGCAAGAAGCTCCTCAAAGGTGAAGCCAGTATAGCACCATATTGTTTTGTCCGTATCACGCTTGATGGCGGTTGCAAGCTCTGCAAAGCCGTCAGCCTGATACATAGGGTCGCCACCAGAGAAGGTAACATCGGCAAAAGGGTCGGCCTTGATAATGTCCATTATCTCTTCTGTAGACATCAGCCGTCCTGCGCCGAAATCCCACGACTGGGGATTATGACAACCCTGGCAGCGGTGTGCGCAGCCAGCAGCATAGATGCTGGTGCGCAGCCCTGTTCCGTCCACCATGGTGTCTTCTATTATGTCCAGTACCCTGATCATTCGCCTACGGGATTGCAGTTGTCCACATGCGTCACGCGGTCGTTAAGCTCCGAGAGCTTGGCATGGTTCCACCTGTCCGTAGTACCCACCAGGTATCCCGTGATGCGTTGCAGCCTGTCTATATTATTGCTTCCACAATGCGGGCACTCCGTCATCTCGGCCTGTGCATTCTCATATCCGCAATCCATGCATCGGTTGCGGTTATGGTTGACAGAGCCGTAGCCGATATTATACTTGTCCATCATATCGACAACCCTCATTATCACCTGCGGGTTATGAGTGGCGTCGCCATCAATCTCAACATAGAATATATGTCCTCCCCGTGTCAGGTCATGATATGGTGCCTCAACCTCAGCCTTATGCCTTGCCGGACACTTGTAGTATACAGGCACGTGGTTGGAGTTGGTATAATAGTCGCGGTCTGTCACTCCCTCAATAACGCCAAAGTCCTTGCGGTCGCCTTTTGTAAACCTGCCACTCAGTCCCTCGGCAGGAGTTGCCAGCACGCTATAGTTGTGATGGTACTGCTCTGCAAAGCCGTTGCACCGGTCGCGCATATATGTTACAATCCTCAATCCCAGCTCCTGCGCCTTCTCGCTCTCCCCATGGTGAACGCCTACAAGTGCCTTCAGACACTCGGCAAGTCCGATGAAGCCTATGCCGAGAGTACCCTGGTTGATGACGCTCTCTATGGTGTCACCAGCTTTCAGCTTCTCGCATCCAAGCCACAGCTTCGACATTAGCAGCGGGAACTGCTTTGCGAAGGCCGTCTTCTGAAACTGGAACCGCTCGTCGAGCTGTCGCGCCGCAACCTCAAGCATATTGTCAAGCTTGGCAAAGAAGCTGTCTATGCGCTCCTTCTCGTCTGCTATGTCCATACATTCTATGGCGAGCCTCACAATGTTGATGGTTGTGAACGAGAGGTTGCCGCGTGCCACGGAAGTCTTTGGACCAAAGCGGTTCTCGAATACCCTCGTGCGGCATCCCATGGTTGCCACCTCATGCAGATACCTCTTCGGGTCGTCAGCCCTCCACTCGTCACTCTGGTTGAAAGAGGCGTCGAGGTTCAGGAAGTTGGGGAAGAACCTGCGTGCCGTCACCTTGCACGCCAGCTCGTAGAGGTCGTAGTTGGGGTCGCCAGGCAGATAGTTCACGCCACGTTTTTTCTTCCATATCTGTATTGGGAAGATGGCAGTCTCACCGTTGCCCACTCCCTCGTAAGTCGAATTGAGCAATTCCCTCATGATGCAGCGTCCCTCAGCCGACGTGTCGGTACCATAGTTTATGGAGGAGAATACCACCTGGTTTCCACCGCGTGAGTGTATGGTGTTCATGTTGTGGATGAACGCCTCCATCGACTGGTGTACACGTGCCGTGGTCTTGTTGATGGCATGCTGTATGGTGCGCTCGTCTCCCGTAAGCCCGTCGAGCGGCCTGACAATATAGTCGTCGATGGGAGTATGATATAGCCTGCTAAGGTCCTCTCCCAAGAGTTGTTCCAGTGACTTCACCTCCTCTATGAAGCTCGTCCTTACGAACGGTGCAAGGTAGAAGTCGAATGCCGGTATGGCCTGTCCGCCGTGCATCTCATTCTGCGCACACTCAAGGGATATGCATGCCAGTACGGCAGCCGTCTCTATGCGCTTGGCCGGACGCGACGAGCCATGGCCAGCCGTAAAGCCGTGGTCGAGGATATTGTCGAGAGGATGCTGGCAGCAGGTAAGCGACTTCGTGGGATAATAGTCTTTGTCGTGAATATGCAGATAGTTGTGCTTCACGGCGTCACGTACCTCCTCTGACAGCAGGTAGTCGTCAACGAAAGGCTTTGTGGTCTCCGAGGCAAACTTCATCATCATTCCAGCAGGAGTGTCGGCATTCATATTTGCGTTCTCACGCGTTACATCGTTGTTCTTGATGTTCACAATGTCGAGGAACACGGCACGGGTCTTGGCCTTGCGTGCTATGCTGCGCTGGTTGCGATACTGGATGTACTTCTGTGCCACATCCTTGCGCTTGCTCTTCATCAGCTCCACCTCTACGGCGTCCTGTATGGCCTCTACGGTCATCTGTGACTTACCCTTGAAACTTATGTGGTCGGTTATCTGCTGCAACAACTGCGCATCCTCACCCTTGTCTGTGTGCATCATCGCCTTGCGGATGGCACCCATGATTTTTTGCTCGTTAAAGCCCACGACCCTACCGTCGCGCTTTACTACCGTCTGTATCATACCATTATAAAGATAATAATTAGATAATTTGATATTTGTCTTAATTTGGGCAACCTTTACATACTTACGATTGCACCGCAAAGTTAACTAAAATACTTGTACAATTTTCATTTTGGACAACTATTCTTCTGTTAATTTATGTCAAGTCGCTATAATACAATATTATACAAAACCATTTTGGAAAACTTTCTATCTAAAACAACTTATCTAATTATTCGTTTTAGGATAGGATGGAGAGCAAAGGAGTGAGATTAAAGAGCGAAGGACGAAGGACAAATCAAAGGTCAAAGGTCAAAGGAGTAATTATCGCGCTGAAAGCGCGTGCTGCCTACAGTAAATGGCTTAAACATACGTCATTTATCTCCTCTTATCTTCACTTTTCTCCTTTTTACTACTTGCGAAGTTTAAATTAATTCTATAAGACATCACTCCATGTTTCGGATGAGCCCCAAAAAACGAAGGGCGAAGGTTTACAGTCCCTTCGCCCTTTGTCCTTTATGACTATTTACCTCCCCTCTCCCCTTGGAGAGGGGCTGGGGGTGAGGCTATTTCACAACAGCCTTCTTGCCGTTAATCAGGTAAACGCCCTTCTTCAGGCCATTGAGTCCCTGACCGGCATTGCGAACCTTAACACCATTGATGGTGTAAACCTCGGCGTTGAACATGTTGCCGATGTTCTCATTAGCATTGATGTCCTTGATGCCTACGGTCTGAGCATCCTTTACGAACCATATACCGAAGAGGGCAACGTCGGCACCCTCAGCATGCGACTCGTCAACACCATTGAACGAAACGATGTAGCTTGCTTCTGGGTCGAGAGCAAGTGTTGCCACACCGGTTACGTTAGGAGCATTGTCGGCAATAGCAGTAGTAACATTGTTGTCCTCGATGTTCTCGGCAGAGATTTCCAATGCGCGTTTGTCCTTGCTGCTGGTAGAAGCAGCGAAGCCCCTGATTTCCTGCAAGCCAGTTACATAAACGGTAACGGACTTGGCATCATTACCCTTCTTAACACCAGCGTATTGCATTCTTGTAGCCTCGCAGTCAAGACCTGTAGTAGGATCTATGGTACCCTTCTTGTCGCTCTTCAGAGTCTGTCCGCCCTCGAACCAGCCTTCGGAAACGGCCTGTGCTACAGCATCGGCAGTAGGAATAAAGATCTCGTTGTCGGCGAAGTTCTTGAATACCACATTCTCTATAGCGAGCGGAGCAAGAGTGTTAGGAATAGCGGGACTCCACGCTGTTTCCTCAGAGCCTTCGATTATTATACCGGTAACTGACTTGATAAACGGTATCTCCAATGGGTTGTAAGAAGCGTCATACTCCAATTTTTGGAACATGTCGTAGATGCCTACAGAGTCTGTACCCTGTACGAAGTATGGCTCAATATTAACATAGCCATAACTTTCTACTTCCTTGTTTACAATAGAGAGTTTGTTAACCTTAAGCAGTCTGTTCAGATAGTTGTTGTCAAGAACCTTGTTCAGATCAACAACAGTTGGGTTTACAGCTACCAGCTCTGGGTTGACGGTATACTTAGACCTCTCAAG
>OBLI01003455.1_pt1 | contig 12115 bp, 10 predicted proteins | sample 1519701 | NCBI WGS metagenome assembly OBLI01 (sample SAMEA3663005, study PRJEB22513) | pig gut metagenome | biome: pig gut; feature: pig-associated habitat; material: faeces | place: France | collected 2012 | reverse complement strand
CAAACATGTCTGTAACTGCAATACCACTGTCGCCTAAGTGTGATGGGAAGGTGATACAGATCGGAGGAAGCCAGAATACCTGCTAATGTCCGAACAACATGCACGGAGCTTCCGGGATTAGGAGCGAGTCTATACACTTTGCGTCAGCAAACAAAGGTTGATTGAAAACAGGTCTTCTCCGCAGAAGCGACGTGCCGTATTAATTTTTTTAATGGAATAGGGCAATGAAGGCAAAGTATGCTTTTATCGTGGGATGGCTATGCGCTTCCGGCTATGCTTCCGGACAGAGCATCATTGAAGGCAAGAAAAGTGAAGATCTCTCCTTGATGTTGGAAGAGGTGGTTGTCACGGGTACTGGCACGGATCACTACCTGAAAGAGGCTCCCGTGCAAACCGAGGTCATCACAAAGAAAGCCTTGGAACAATATCAAGCACGTACCATCGAGGAGTTGCTCAACGGCCTCTCTCCTTCCATCTCTTTTATGGATGGCAGCATGGGCAATCATATCCAACTCAATGGACTAAGCAATGATTATATTCTTATCATGATTGATGGCAAACGCATGAATGGGGATGTGGGCGGACAGAACGACCTCAACATGCTCAATCCGGCCAATATAGAGCGTATTGAGATCGTGAAAGGGGCTGCCTCCTCACTTTATGGCAGTGACGCGATTGCCGGAGTGATCAACATCATCACGAAAAAGAACCTCAGCAAGCAGGAGCTAACCAGCACCAGCCGAGTAGGCGAGTATGGAGACGTGCGAGAAAGTATCTCTTTAGGATGGACATTTGGCAAGGTGAAAAGCGTCACGGCACTTGATTTCCACCACACGGATGGCTGGCGAAACACAGACCTGCAATGGAACCAACAGCAACTCAAACCTGGATCCACACAGAAAACAGTCAATCGTTCAACCAATTATACGTTATCCGAGAAGCTGGAATGGGAGGTAAACAAACGGTTGACCCTATCGGCCTCAGCCAACTATTACGAGCGCTGGGTGGCTCGTCCGCATGGGCAATGGAGCTACCTCCCCAACGATTTCTATTACCGAAACTATGGATTTGCCACAAACGGGAAATACAAATTAAAGGGACGAAACTACCTGACTGCCGATCTCTCCTACGACCGATATGGTTATTTCTATGACTATAAGTTGCAAGAGGTGACCGACTACTTCTTGAATGGCGACCGCATCACCTACTATCCCGGCCAACGCATCAAGCAAAGCGTGCAACAACAGCTTTTAGGACAGGCCAAAGGGGTTTTCTATTTGGGCGATACGCATATCCTGAACACGGGTGTCGAATACCTGTATCAACACCTCGAATCGCCCCATCATATTGAAGGGAACAAAGCATCTATCTATACCTTGGCCCTGTATGCGCAAGACGAATGGACACTGCAGGAGCGCTGGGTGATGACGGTTGGAGCCAGAGGAACCCTGCATAAGGAGACTGGCTTCAATGTGAGCCCTAAGGTCTCCCTCTTATACAAATGGAAAGACTTAAACCTCAGGGCCTCCTATGCCCTTGGTTACAAGGCCCCCACCGTCAAAGAACTGTATTACAATTATACCGCCTCGTTAGGAGGAGGAGCTTTGACCGCCTACCATGGCAACACGGACTTGAAAGCACAAACCTCACAATATGCCTCGCTCAGCTGGGAATATGCCGGGAAGAAGCTCCAAGCCAGTGTCACGGGCTACCTGAACCTGATCCGCAACATGATTGAGTTGGTAGAGATCACTCCTTCCGCAGAGGAAAAGCTGGACGAGATTGAGAAGAGCAAAGTCTATCGCAACCTAACCAAGGCACGTATCTGGGGAATCGACTGCATCTTAAAATACCAACCCACCCCTGCGATCAGCCTAAACGCAGGATACAGTTTCACAGACCCAAAAGCCCAATACCCCAACCAAGGTATCCACTACATGGAGTATATCCCCATCAATGCCACCTCACAGCATGCGGCTACCTTGACAGCCTCCTGGCAACACAGCTGGAAGCGCTACCGCCTGGGAGTGAGTGCCAATGGACGATACCAATCCACCAAGCACTATATAGTCGATAATGACGCAGACGCCTTTCAAACCTGGCGACTGAATACCGCCCACACGCTTTTAGGCCTGAAAACGTGGACACTCACGTTCAATGTAGGGGTGGACAATCTTTTCAACTATATAGACCGGACACCCTTCGGGCGCAACCGGGCCACCAGTACACCCGGCAGGAACTACTATGCCTCTTTGCTGATCAAATACAAGAGCAAATAAATCAATCATATATAACCTTTTAATTACAACAAATTATGAACAAGCGTTTTGTAAAGACAAATGTCATGGCGGCCCTTTTGGCAACAGCCCTTTGTACAGGTTTCGCCTCATGTAGCGACAATGACGATGTTGAAAGCACGTTGAACCCGGCCGAACAACAGGTCGCTCAAACCAAGCAGCACGACACAGCCTTGATGCTCTGCACCTTCGGTAGCACCTACAACGAGTCTCTCTCCGTGTATGAGGATATCATCGCCGATTTCAAGTCGGCTTTCCCTGATACGGATATTTACATGTCGTTCACCTCACGCACCTGTATTAACCGTGTGCAAGCTTCCACGGGCATTGAGCGTTACGAGCTGGATCAATGGCTGAAAGCGATTGGCAATGCGGGTTACAAGCGTCTGGCCGTACAGTCATTGCATGTGATCCCCGGTGAGGAGTATCTTTCCTTGATGAACACAGACATCAAGAAGTATTTCATGATTCAATGGTTCCCTCAAGTTGACGTGCTTCGAGGAGCCAACCTGCTAAGCACAGACGAGGACACGGAAGAGGTAGCCAAAGTGCTCTACACCCATTATGCCGACAAGCTGTCTGACAAGCATAATCTGGTCTTGCTAATGGGACACGGTAATCCGGACGAAAGCTATAGTGCAAACCAGAAATATGCCGACACACAGGAGGCTTTGCAGGCTAAGGCGATCAACAAGAACATCTTTGTGGGCACGGTGGACTATGGCGACATGCTTTTCTGGCCGAAAGAAGAGGAGGAAAATCCGGCAGATCGCATCCAAGATAAGGATCTCGTCCGAAGAGAATACCCGAACTGCATCTACTCACAGATCATGCAATATTGCGAGAACAATAATCTACAACCCGCTGATGTGAACATCTATCTCTCCCCATTCATGTCCATCGCAGGAGACCATGCGCACAATGATTTGTGGGGCTTGGAGGCCTTGGCTGAGAACGCAAGCCTTGACGAGGTTGAATTAAATAGTAATGAGTACAGCTGGCGGGAACGTCTTTCAAAGATGGGATTCAATGTGCAGTTGGATTTCGAGTCTCATCCCCTCTCCCAAGCGGGTGCGGATCATGGAATTAGCTCAGGATGCAACATCATGGCCTTGGGCAGCTATCCAGAGATTCGACAGATTTGGGTAAAGCATCTGCGTGAGCAATGGGAGGCTAACGCTTGGATGAATGGCGAGGATTACCAATAATCTAAACACCACTTTAGCTCTTTATATGACCCTGGCAGGCAGTCAAAAAAGTTCCTCGCCAGGGTTTCTTTTATTGCTTGATGTCGCTCAGCTCTACCAATTTATTCACGATGGCATAGATGGTCAAACCGCTCGCGCTATGGATCTGCAACTTGCGGGCGATGTTCCGTCGGTGGGTCACGACCGTATGGGTAGAGAGGTAGAGCTGGTCGGCAATCTCCCGGTTGGTCATGCCCTTCACCACACACACCACGATCTCCTTCTCCCGCTGGCTCAACAGCTGCTGCCCCTCCTCGCCATCGCCAACCAAGGCCTCCGGAGGATTGGCCAGCCGTTGCAGCTTGCAGGCTATCTCCTCGGCAGAATCATAGAGGCTCAACCGCTCGTCATACACCTCCAAGGTCTGCGGATCGACCGGCGTGGTCAGCAGGGCCACACATTTCATCTCCTGGCATTCGCAATCCTCCTTGATGTGTGAAAGGCCGAAATGCCCAGGCAACAACGGATTGATAATCAGCAGATCGGGCTTATGTAGTTGCAACAGGTCGAGCAGGCTCCCGGCCGAAGCGATCTCCACCAGTTGCAGGCGGAAACCCGGCAACCGCTTCAACATCATCTCCAAGCCATAGCGAATGATGTCAGCCGGCTCGGCAATCGCTACTTTCAGATGGGTACTCATAACAGCTTCTATCGCAAGGTTTGCTCCAAGGCAGCCACGACGGGCACAAACAGGAAATCCTCCACACGGGTGTGAGAGGCCAAATCAGCCTCCGTGGCGAAAATATCGAAGAGCACACTGTTCAGCAGGTGGCTCCCCTTGCCCGGATAATACTTAATCAGGATGTTCTTCAGGTCAGAGATCTTGCTCTCGATCTGGTCATGCCGCTTGCGGAAAATAGCGATGTTATACTTCGGATCCTTCCGCCCCTCGATCAGCCCCTTCACATAGGGAAAGACCGATCGCTCCTCATAAGCCATGTGCTTATCCACCTCAGCCGCGTACTCGGTCGAAGAAACGGGTATCACGAAAGCCACATCGGCCGGACATGACTCGATGGCCATAACCAACTTCCGGCGCAGGTGAGGCAGGCGGAACTGCAGGAAATAGTCGTGGGCATTATGCAGGTAGCGAATCAAGTCGCCTACGGAGAGGTGGCTATCCGTCCAATCCACAGGGGTAGGTACCTCCTCGGTCAGGAAGTTCACCACCGCCAAGAAGGTGGTCGCATCCACGCCATTCTGCCGGCAGACCTCCCCGATGTTCTGCTCCCCAAAGCCGAGGGCTATCCCGAAACGGCTCATGACGAGCACCATCGGATAGTTCTCGCAGATCAAGTCGCTCATCTTGTCGGTCTCCCGATAAAGTCCATTCTTATACATTGTTTGTTCGTTGTTTGCACTGACGGTTTGACTGGCCAAAGATAACATAATCCGCTTGGAGTTTTGAATAGTCTATTCTAATTTTTAATCTGCCGCGAAAGTAATGGCTTCCGGAGGCTCCCGCAATCGCATCAGATAGGTATTTTACGCCCGACGATACCTATATTTAGGTAGGAAAAGTATATATGAAGGCAGGGGAAAAACTCCCCTACCTCATTTATTATCAACACTTCTTGGCGATGAAGAAGACATAGCCATAGTAAGCCTGATAGCGACGATACATATTCGTCTCCAGCTCTAAGAAACGCAACAGCTCTTCTACCGATCTATTGCCCGGATGCTTCGCCCGGAAAGTTTCTTTCCAAGTAGCAATCGGCTGATAGTAGTTGTCCGTCCAGCAACTCTCAGGCAAGACGAAGGTGGAGACCAACTGATAGCCCGCCTGCTTGAGCTGTTCCTGCTTAACAGGGATGGTGCCGATCTCGGGATAACCCTCCATCCAAAAGGCATGAATCTCCTTCGGCCGTTCCTCGGTGAGCCAACAACTTTCCGTGAGGGCGAGATAGCCTCCCTCCTTCAAAAGGGGATACCACAGGCGAATGCCTCGCTCAAAACCGATGTTATAGATGGCTCCCTCACACCAGATCAGGTCAAGGGATCCCGGCTCGAAGGGTGGTTCCTCCATCGTGCCCACAAGACCGTTCACCCGCGCTTGCAGTCCCTTCGCTTGTACCTCATGATTCAATTTGTCAATGAAACCGGGATAGTTGTCGATGGCCGTGATCTGGGCAGGGCAAGCCTCCGCAAGTGTCATGGTCTGGCCGCCCGTGCCACAGCCAAGGTCAGCGATCCGGGATCGTTCGTCAAGCCCCTCGATGAAGCTTAATGCCTTCACGGTCATATCGGGACTACCGGGTCCCTGTCGATCCATGCCCATAAAAAATTCGCAGATTAGGTTCACGTCTAAACCATAGTTTGTATTGTCTTCGTTATTCATTTTCTTTGTGTATTACTATTCATTAAACAAAATAAAAGATTATCCCTCAGAAAAAGAACTATTTCCGAGGGAGGAACGAAAGGAACAACCTGAAGCTCCCGTACAGGAGCCGGGTTGTTTACAATACAATATCCAATGTCTGTCTTGTCATGCGAGGGCAAAGGTAAGGAAAAAAAGTCAAACCACCCCCCAACATTCCGTCTCGATCAACCATCCGGGGCGGCAGACGGGAGCGAGGACAATGAGTTGGGGCAGATGGGGATAGTGCGTGGCGAAATAGTGACTCACCACGGCATAATCGGCGGGATCCCGGAGGTAGGTGATGGCTTGGGTGATGTCGTCAATCGTGGCTCCCGCCTCGGCCAAGAGGGCGGAGATGTTCTCCATCATGCGTTCGGCTTGCCGGATGACATCGCCCTCATACAAGATCGTGCCTTGGTTGTCGATGCTGGCCGTGCCGGAGATCAATATGTGCGTGCGATCGGGATAGTGGATGGCCGTGCCTCGCTCGAAGGTGACCCCATACTCATAGGTGGGGTTGAGATGGGTAGGGGCATAGAGTTGCTGGATCTGCTCCGGTCGCAAGCCCTCCACGGCATAGGCATCCATCTGCACGCATACCTCCGGATCGGCATGGCGTCCCTCGATACCGGTGCTGGCGATGTAATGGGTTTGCTCGGTCAGTCCTTGGGTGACGAAGAGTTCCCTACGGGCTTTCACCACACCCGCATAATTGACATCTACGTTCTGCACAAAGAGCCAGGTGCGTAGGCAATTCGCGGAGAGGGTCATCCGTTGACGCATCAGTCGCATCACATAATCGCCCAGCAGGAGGCGGGTCTGTTGCTCGGCATCGGTCGCCCGGGCGGTCAGTCCTCCGATCCAATAATGGCGATAGCCCGCATGGGCCACTTGCCAAAGCCCTTCCGCCGCTCGCTCCACCGTGACATCGGTCAGCAGGTAGCACCAGAGGGCTATCTTGGTTCCGTTCAATGGGGGTTGCTGCACGATGCTATAGGCCGAACAACCGTTCTCCAACTCCCAGGCTTGGATCCAGTCGGATTGGTTGGCGGCATCGCTCACGAAATATCTGCACATCACGGGGCAGGCTTTCTGGTCCGCCAGCTCCTCCCGCATCACCCGGATATAGGCTTGCCAGAGGTGTTCGGCTTGCTCCGTGAAGGGGAGCGTGGGGTCTGTTCCGCTGAGCAGCAGTTGGTATTCGGCCATACCTTCTTCGGGTTCGAAGCGGTTCAACTGGATGGATACCGCTTCCGCTTGATCGATTTGCTTTGTTGTTTCTCTATACATTATAAATTCGTTTTAATTGATTCAATCCATGCTTCGAGGAGGGTGAGCTTATCGGGTTTGGCGGGGAGGATATCGACATGGTCGTGACGGACGGCTTCGGGATGGGTCAGGACATCCATGAGGAAGCTTTCGTCGGGTGAGCCGGGTGTGACCAACAGCTTGCCGACCTCCGAACGGGTGGAGGGGACTCCTACCAAGGCTGCCTCACTTTTTCCCTCGGTCAGGAAGAGATTGGCGGCCGCAAAGGTGCTCGCACCATGACAGCCGATGCAATCGGTATTGAACACCTGTTGCTGCACGCCATTGCCTATACTGACATCTAATGTGCCCGCATCCACGAAGAGGGTATCCTCCTGCAGGGTAAATTCGGTCTGATAGAAGGTGACGATCCGCTTCCGCAAGCGATTGACCGCACAGATCTCTACCTGGTTGACCTCACGCATACCGGATAGGATCACACTGACCGGCTCTCCCTCTCGCGCATGGGCATGGATCACCTTCGTATAGGTGGCATAGGGGCTATCCCCAAAGGCTGCGGCCACCAACTCGTAATCGTCCGGCCAGGTATCGACCCCTCGCAAGACGGCTGTCAGCTGATAGACACTGCCCTGCTCCTCCATCGGTTGATAGGTCTCGTAGATCTTGCCATCATCGCAAGCAACGCCCAGCAGCAGGAGGGCTAAGGAGGCCCAACGGATTCGTTTCATTGCTTTCATCACGTTCATCGCTTAGAAGGTGTATTGCAAGAGGATCGTGCCGGAGTGCATAGCCAATCCCAGATCGTCGTTGTCTCGATCCAGCTGGGTGTCGTGCCCCGTCCGTCCGATGAATTGATACATAGCCTGGAGCTTCAAGTTGCATCCCGTGAAGAAATAGTTGAAACCTACGGCCGGCATATTCAGGAAACCGTTCGTGTCCATTCCGTTACGATTGAAGAGGTCGTAACGAGCCGCTACCTGCCACTTGGGCGTGACAAAATAGCCGCCCTGCACATAGCCACCCAGATAATGATAGGTCTCATCAATCTTCTGCCGTTCGGTGAAGCCCACCTGCATGTAATAGAGCTCGGCACCGACATAGAGCCGGTTCCTCAACCAGGCAAATTCCGCACCCACCCGGAAATCGTTGGTACTCTCATTCTCGCTCTCGACATTAAGGGAGGTAGAGAGGCCGAAGAGCAACTTATCCTCCCGGAGGCGGTGGGGATTGCCTTGTGTGGAGGGCATCACGCCCTTGGGCATGTAGGTGAAGCGACCGGCATAAAGCAACGAGGGGATATGCCAATCGTCGCTGAAGGTCTTGCTCGCCAGATTGACCGCACTACCCGTTCCGTTGAAGATGCCGACCTCATAACCAAACTTCTCCTTCACCAGTCCATGCACCTCGACACCCAGGTCAAAACCGGTACCTATATTAGGCGTGACCGCATTGAGCGAATGGGGCAGGATGACGGAAGCTGTCAACGAGGCTGGCAATACCGGCAGCAGGGTCTCGCCCAAGGTGGTCAGGTAGGCATGCGAGAAGGGGGTCTTGAATTTACCCACCCGGATGGCGAACGTCTCTTTCAAGCGCACGTCAAACCAAGCCTGTTGCAACAACGCCCCACCCGAAGCGGCCGCGTTGAGCGAGAGGTTGAAGGTCACTTTGTCGAATGCCTTACCCGTGAATCCCAAGACCGCATAGGGAATGGAGAAGCCGGAGTTGGCGATATTGTCTTGGTTATAGGCCGCATCCAACCCCTCGTCATCGTAATAGTTGACGTTGGCACTGGCCTGTACCAACAGGTAGGGCTTGAACAGGAAGTCTCCCTTCTTGCTGCCGATTGTGAAGCCCTCTTTACCGGCCAAGGAGACAATGCCGTTTTCGGATTCCTCCTCGTGCTGGGCATATACATGAGCGGCACAGGCGATCCATAAGCATAGTATTGCGAATAGCTGTTTCATTGCTGTTTATACATCATTTAATTCGTATGTTAAAGTGAATTGATGAAGGCTACTAACGCCTCTCGATCGGCCTTGCTCATCTGCTTGAACAGGTTTTTCGAGGCCTCGCCCTCTCCGCCATGCCAAAGGATCGCCTCCTGCACGTTGCGTGCCCGTCCGTCATGCAGGAAATAGGTATGTCCGTTCACCTTCTCCTGCAAGCCGATGCCCCACAGTGGGGTGGTTCGCCACTCGTTTCCTCGAGCCAATCCGCTGACATAGTTATCGTTCAGACCTACCCCCATGATCTCCGATCCCATGTCGTGCAGCAGGTAATCGGAATAGGGATGGATCGTCTGGTTGCCCAACCAAGGCAGTTCCGTATTGTTGATCAAGACCGCTCCCCGAGGGCGTGTGTGCAGCGTCGTGACGTGGCACAGGTGGCACTTCGCCTCATAAAACTTCTGCTCGCCCAAGATCACCTGCGGATCATTCACGTTCCGACGGGCCGGCACGCCTAAGCTATGGAGATAGAGATCCACATTCTCCATCTCCTCGGTGGAGACATCCAGCTGATCGTAGGCCAAGCCCATCATGCTGCCTTGATCCATCTGGAGCTGCCCCTCGCAAATCTCCTCCGGGTAGCGACTGTTGGTCACACCCATATCACTGGAGAAGCCCAGCTCAATCGTGAGATCCGCATGTTGCGCCTTGTTGCCGGAAAGGCCCAGTCGCTTCATGCCTCGCTCGTTGATGTAGTTGGCTCGTCCACTGATGCCATATTCCGGGTAGTTGCTCCGGGCGGCCAAGGCCTCGATCTCGGTCGGGTCGAGTGCCATCATCTGCCCTAATCCCACATGACGCAGGGGGATGCGCACGCTACAGAAGAGGTCGTTGGGTGCGATGCTGTCGGCATACCATTCCGTGATGGTATAGGTGGGCTTGCAAAGCTCATAGGTCTCGCCATCGGGAAAGGAGAAGGTCTCATAATCATACTTCACCTTCAGTTTACCCTCCGCTTTCACCCCATAGATCGCCTGATCGTGCAACACCCGTCCATAGTTCTTGAAGAAGGCCCCATTGCGACGGGTGATATAGACCAACATCGAGGAGAAGCCATAGCTGCCCGATCCCCCCTCACTCCATAAGGTGGGTTGCGTGCGGCCTGCGTTGCGGTGGCAACTGCCACATGAGTAACCGGCATAGACCGGCCCCAAGCCGCCGCCATCGCCCAGACCGCTGGTGCGCACATCATCATAGAGTCCATCCCCACGGGTGAAACGACTGGCATAGCTGCCACTCACCCAAGGCGCCTCCGTGTCGTAGGCAATGGTGGAGTTGAGGAAAACCGTGGAGGTGCCCGCCGAAAGGGCATAGCCGGAAGGGACGGACACATCCGTCACCTCCAGCCCCTCCTCCTCCGAGCAGGCGATTGCCCCCAAGAGCAGCAGTCCTAAACCAACGCCATACATGGCATCCCTGCTTTTTCGCCAAGCGAATAACATCTTCATATCCGTTTGATGATCCTATTCTACCTATTTCTCACCTTCCGCTACCGAACGAGGCTCACCATTGCGGAACAGCAGGAACTCCAAGGTGTGATAGCCTCGCAAGCTTTGGGCAGCCGCAATCGCATCACTCTCCTCGTCATAATCGCCACTCCACTCCATCTCGGCATAATTGCCTGAGTTCAGCAACTGCACGATACCATCCTGATCCAAGGGCCAGCTATCCATGTTGGGATCCAATCCCTTGTCGGCCACCGGCCCGAAGAGGAAGGCCTCACTCGTCTCCCTCGGCTCACGGGCATCCAACCAAGCCTGACAAGCCTTCTCAAAAGCCGCATCCGACGGACTTTCCGCAAAAGCGGCTACTGCATCGGCCAGATCTGCGTTCTCTCGTTTCAAGTCGACATAGGTGGGCAATACCACCACATCCACATAATTGGTCTCGATCGGATCCAACACCGCATCCTCGCTCAAGTTCGCGATCACGAAAGGCTTCAGCTGGTTGTTCAACGCATCGGCCAAGGCCGCGCAAGCCTCCATCGCCACAGTGGTCGCTTCGCTGTTGATGTGGCTTCGGAAAGGACTGGGAATGTCCCAAATGGCCTCGGCAGCCTCTGCGATCACCCGTTTCATCGTCCCATCCAGCTCCGGATTGAGCGCGGCAATCGCCTTGGAGAGCGACTTGTCGCTGACCTGTCCATCCCGTGAGCCATAATAGACATTGCGGATGGAGTAGATGTTGTTGCGGTAGTCCTCCCGGGAGTGCCAGCTGTACCAAGACTCCACGGCATAGAGCGCCTCGGTGGTCTTTCCCTCCATATAGAGGTTGTAGGGATCGCCAATCTTGGCTGTACCCACCTCATTGGCAATGTCCCAACAGCCATCAATCAACTGCTCCACGCAACTGATCGCACTGGGGAAGGTGGCGTTGTTATGTCCCTTGAAGAGTGCGGCATAGCTCTCGCCCCCATTATAACTACTGTTCCAATCCGCATAGAGTGTGGCCGCATCCTCTTTCAACAGGTTAGCCACCACCCGCATGTAGTTGCCCCAACTGCTGGCATTCGTCTGCGTGTAGAGCAAATCGGCCGAGGAGGTCGGTTGCTCCACGTCCGGATCCACAACAACTGGATCCTCATCATCACTACAAGCCGTGAATCCACAGCTCAATCCCAAGGCGATCATCGCCACATAAATATCCTTCTTTCTCATCTTATCTATCTGTTTTTTTACATTGTTATTCATTCATCAATGGCGGAAAAACCAGCCCACATAGGCGATACCTATCGCAAACTCATTCTCGCTGTTGTAACGCCCACCTCCGATGCGACGGGTCGAATAATCGGCCTTCACCACCAAATTAGGTAGAGCGAACCAGTTTAAGCCGGCTGTCCACATCCCCACTTGGCACCGTTTGTCCATGGTCTGTCCGGCCTCACCACCCTCCTGCGAGTTGTAGTATTCGTAACGAGCGAAGGGGTAAATCACGGGT
>OBLI01003452.1_pt1 | contig 12125 bp, 11 predicted proteins | sample 1519701 | NCBI WGS metagenome assembly OBLI01 (sample SAMEA3663005, study PRJEB22513) | pig gut metagenome | biome: pig gut; feature: pig-associated habitat; material: faeces | place: France | collected 2012 | reverse complement strand
GCTGCCTCATGTCTTCACCGGCAGCGTCGAGCACGCCATCGCACACATCGAGGAATCCATTCAGGGCAAGGTCGATGACCACTTCCTGCGCTGGTACGCCGTCAAGCTGTTTGAGCGCGACGACAAGGTCCAGGACGAGCTGAAGCTCGACAAGAGCCTGCTGGCTCACATTGATGACCACATCAAGGATTGCGAGAACGAGATGGACGATGACGCCGAGAGCATCATCACCAACCAGCGCTATGCCTATATCAATACCGTGGTCGAAAGGGCCGTCAGGAAGAAGGCCCGCGTGGAGCACCTGACCGTTTCCGATAAGATCGACCAGATCGTGACCAACCGTGTTTTGGCGCTGCCCATCTTCGCACTGGTCATGTTCCTGATGTACTCCCTGTCCATGGGCACCTCCATCGCGGATGGCGGCTGGTCCATTGGCACCTTTGCGACCGACTGGACCAACGATGTTCTGTTCGGTGAGATCGTGCCGGATGCACTGGGCGGCTTTTTGGAGGGCATCGGCGTGGCAGGCTGGCTGTACGGCCTGATCATGGACGGCATCGTTGCCGGTGTCGGCGCAGTTCTGGGCTTCGTTCCCCAGATGCTGGTGCTGTTCTTCCTGCTGTCCATCCTGGAGGATGTCGGTTATATGTCCCGCGTTGCCTTCATCATGGACCGCATCTTCCGCAAGTTTGGCCTGTCCGGCAAGAGCTTCATCCCCGTGCTGGTCGGCACCGGCTGCGGCGTTCCGGGCATCATGGCTTCCCGTACCATCGAGAACGAGCGTGACCGCCGCATGACCATCATGACCACCTGCTTCATCCCCTGCGGCGCAAAGATGCCCATCATCGGCCTCATCGCAGGTGCTCTGTTCGGCGGCTCCTCTGTGGTCGCAGTCTCCGCTTACTTCATCGGCATGGCGGCCATCATCCTGTCCGGCATCATCCTGAAGAAGACGAAGCTCTTTGCGGGCGACCCCGCTCCCTTCGTGATGGAGCTGCCCGCTTATCATGTGCCTGCATGGGGCAACGTCTTCCGTGCGACCTGGGAGCGCGGCTGGTCCTTCATCAAGCGTGCCGGTTCCGTCATTCTGGCTTCTACCGTCATCCTGTGGTTCCTGCAGGGCTTCGGTTTCGAGAACGGTGCGTTCGGCATGATCGAGGATCAGGACAACTCCATCCTCGCCATCGTGGCGACCAAGATCGCCTGGATCTTTGCACCTCTGGGCTTCGGCAACTGGAAGGCGACCGTCGCTTCCGTCTCCGGCCTGATCGCAAAGGAGAACGTCGTCGGCACCTTCGGTGTTCTGTATCACTTCGGCGGCGAGCTGTCTGAGAACGGCGATGAGATCTGGGCTGCGGTTGCACAGGATTACACCGCTCTGTCGGCTTACGCCTTTATGATCTTCAACCTGCTGTGCGCTCCCTGCTTCGCTGCGATGGGCGCCATCAAGCGTGAGATGAACAACGGCAAGTGGACCGCCATCGCCATCGGCTACATGTGCGCTCTGGCTTACTGCGCTGCGCTGGTCGTGTATCAGCTGGGCGGCATCATTTCCGGTGAGGTCGGCTTCAACTTCTTCACCATCGTTGCAGTCATCATCCTGGTGGCCTTCATCTATCTGCTGGTCCGCCCCAACAAGTACACGGGCATCAATGAGGTCAGCATCGACACCAAGAAGCTCACGGCAAACAAGTAAATTGGTTCTGTTTTGAGAGGAGTGTATTGTTATGATGGAATTTCTGGCAGCAAACTTCAATCTGCCGACCATTATCGTGGCGGCGATCGTGTTCGGCTGTGTGGGCTGGATCACCTGGCACTCCCACAAGCACGGCGGCGGCTGCGGCGGGTGCGGCGGGTGCTCCGGTGATTGTGGGCACTGCAACGGCGGCTGTCACTAAGGAAACCGCAGGGCGCGGGTCGAAAAGCAAATCGGCCCGCGCCCTTTTTTAGAAAAATAAAAGTTAGCTTTGGATAACATCTCCAGAGCTTTCCGGCAATGCGCTGCCGTGCCGGAGAGGCTGAAAATCCCGATGAAAAGAGTGTGATAAGCATGGAACTGACACCGGCGCATCTGCGGTATCTGCTGGCGATCTATGAGGTGTCGCAGACCCATCTGGACATCCTTTCATGATTCATCGATAAAATCTTTATCGAACCACTCGCCTGGCGAGTGCTTTTAGGAAGGCAAAAAACTCCCCGAACCGTGACGTTCGGGGAGTTTTTTATGTTCGGGATCAGCCGTTCTGGATGGCCTTCACGATCTTCTTGGCAATGTACTTGTGACCGGAGACGGTGGGGTGGCCGTCCAGCTCCGTCTGAGCGTAGGGCACCGCCACGTAGTCGATGTCATAGACTTCGGCGAGCTGCTTCTGGAACTTGTTGAGCTTGTTGAAATAATTGCTCCAGCTGGGCAGCAGGGGAACGGGGTTGGTGGCACCGATGAGCAGGATCTGTGCGTCCGGGTTCAGGGCGCGGACGGTCTCGACAACGGAGCGGATGTTCGCGGTGCTGACGGGGTAGGCGTCGGTGCAGATCTTGTTCATGCCGGAGGTGACGAGGTTCCACACCGCGTCCGTCTCGCTCTTGGTGAGCTTGAGCTTCTTCATGCTGGCCTGGAAGGCGGCCCTGGTCTCCGGGTCTTTGCTGCGCAGGTTGCCGCTCAGCACGATGGAGGCGAGGTCTTCGCTCTTCCAGTTGGTGGCGTTGCCAATGGCAACGACCGTGGGCACGAAGGCATCATTGGAGCCCATCTGGATGGAGATGATGTCGGCCTCCTTGAGGTACTCCAGGATCTCCGGATAATCGTACTGGCAGCCGGAGAGCGTGTTCATCTCGCTCATCTTGCCGGTCTTGACCAGCTCGACGAGGTCGGCGCTCATCAGGCCGGGCAGGCCGAGGTTGATGGCGTGGTCGCGGTCCAGACCGAGGGTCTGGGCGACCTGGCCCACATAGCAGGTATCCGGGTAGCCCTTGAAGTTGTAGGAGACGTCCACACCCATCAGGTTGTGGGCGTACTGCACGCTGGTCAGGCCGACACCGGCGCAGATGCTGTCGCCCAGTGCGACATACAGGGGCTGCTTTTCCTCTTCGGGTTCCGCCGTCTCGTCGGCGGCTTCGCCCTCGGTGGTCTCAGGCGTCTGTTCTGCGGCGGGCTTGCGGAAGAGGGAGTTCTCCTCTTCTTCCACAGCCTCCGCGGCAGCGGGTTCGGGTTCAGACCCGGTCAGCGGCTCTTCTGCAAAGGCAGAGATGCTGAACCCGGCAAAGAGCATAGCCGCCGAAAGGGCAAGGCTGATGAGTTTTTTCTTCATGGGGACAGGGACTTCCTTTCTATCAGTAATCGCGGGAGGTGATCTCCGTTTCGAGCTTGCGGTAATCGAACTTGCCCACAGGGGTCATGGGCATGGCGTCGAGGAACTTGTAGCCCACGGGCTGGACGTATTCGGGCAGCTCCTCAGTGCACATCTGGCGCAGCTCCTTGATGATCTGGCGCTTTTTAGCGGAAGCAGCGGCCTCCGGCTTCAGCACCACAAAGACGAAGGGCAGGCGGCCCTGTACATGGTCCTTGTCGGTGCAGCCCACCACGGAACACTGGTGGACAGCGGGGTGCTGGCTGATGACGTTTTCGATCATCGAGGGGAAGACCTTGAAGCCGTCGTGGCGGATGATGAGGCGTTTGATGCGGCTGTCGAGGTAGACGAAACCGTCCTCGTCCATGTAGCCCACGTCGCCGGTGTGGGCCCACACCGTGCCGTCTTCGTGGGTGCGCAGGATGTTCGCGGTCTCTTCGGGCTTGCCGTAGTAGCCCTTCATCATGGAGGGGCTGCAGATGCACAGTTCGCCCCGCTCGCCGATGGGCAGCTCTTTGGTGGTGCCCGGCTCGAACACCGACACAAGGGTGTTCACCATGGGGATGCCTACGCTGCCGGGCTTGGTGATGGTGCCGGCGGCGATGGTGGCAGCGGAGGAGACCTCCGTCATGCCGTAGCCCTTGGCAAGGGGATACTCCACGTTGTGGGCAGCAAGAAAGTCGTTCACCATCTTTTCTGCGCCGATGGAGATGGCGTCGCCGCCGGCGGCGTAGTTGCGGATGAAGGACAGATCCTTGTTTTTCAGCTTGGGGTCAGCGGCCATCTGCTGGTAATGGGAAGGCACACCGAACATGTGTTCGGGCTTGTGCTTCAACAGAAGGCTGCCGAGCTTGGCGGGGTCCAGATTCGGGATGATGACGACCTTCAGCCCCAGGGCCAGCGGCATGTGGACGCCGCAGGCGTAGCCATAGGCGATGAAGGGGGGCATGACGTTCATGAGCGTCTGCCCCTTCCGGAACAGGGCATGCCATGCGGCAAACTGCTGGGCGAGGGCGTTGAAGTTCCGGTCCGTCAGCATAACGCCCTTGGGGGAGCCGGTGGTGCCGCCGGTGTGGACCACCACACAGGCATGGTCCGGATCATAGGGCTCTCCGGCGGTGCTGGCGTCCTGCCCGTTTGCGATGAACTGCTTCCACATCAGGGCATTGGAGTCGTATTTGTTGCGGTCGGGATTGGAGACCTTGTAGCCGATGGCCAGCGGCAGGGGCAGCGAGTCGGCCGGGGAAAGCACAATGACCCGCTCCACATGGGTGCGCCGGGCGGCCTGACGGCAGCGGTCATACACCACATTCAGGCAGATCAGCAGATGAGAATCCACTTCCTCGATGTACTCATGGATGCCGTCGGCGCTGTACCGGGGGTCCACCAGATTCAGGGTCGCGCCGATGCGGTCGGCGGCGTAGAACGCATAGATGACCTCCGGGGTCATCACGCTGACCACGGTGATGATATCACCCTTTCGGACGCCCGCCGCCCGGAAGGCAGCAGCGGTCTTCTTGGTGTTCACGATGAAGTCTGCATAGGTGAACTTCCGGCCATAATATTCAAGGGCCGTTTCCGACAGGCGGTTCTTGTTCTGCTGCCGGACAAAGTCGAAAGCAGAGCATTCCGGCATCGGCTGGTCGATGTAATTGGGGTCGTAATATTTGAGCCACGGGCGAGCCTGTGACGCATAGAGAACATTGCTGGTCGTTGTCATAAAACCTATCCTTTTGTTAAAAATTGTGCAATGCGTTCCCTGCTATTGTAGTAAAGGCACCGGCAAAAGTCAAGAAACAAAGAGTGAACAATGCCGAAAAAAGCCTAAAAAATTTGAGGGAGTTTACGATTCGCGAATCCACTGTGCGGCTTCGGTCGCATTGCAGAGCACGAAGTGATTGGGCCGCAGCTCCTGCCACTGCGGGGGCTCGGCGGTGTAATCGTGCATGGCGGGGTCGTAGACCAGCAGCTTTTTCTTCCGCTCCAGCCGGGGATTCGGCATGGGGATGGCCGAAAGCAGGCTGCGTGTATAGGGATGGATGGCGTGATTCACCAGCTCTTCGGCGTCGGCCAGCTCCACGATGTCGCCCTTGTGGATGACGGCGATGCGGTCCGAGATGTACCGCATGACGGACAGGTCGTGCGCGATGAACAGGTAGGTGATGCCGCGCTCCTTTTGCAGATGGCGCAGCAGATTGAGCACCTGGGCGCGGATGGACATATCCAGTGCAGAGATGGGCTCATCGGCGATGATGAACTCCGGCTCCACGATGAGGGCGCGGGCGATGCCGATGCGCTGGCGCTGGCCGCCGGAGAACTCGTGCGGGAAGCGGGAGGCAAATTCGGGCAGCAGGCCGACATCCAGCAGCGCCTGGCGGACTTTTTCTTCCCGCTGGGCAGCGGTCAGGTCGGGCCGGACGTTCATCAGGCCCTCGCCGACGATGTAGCTCACCTTGGCGCGCTCGTTCAGGGAGGACTGCGGGTCCTGGAAGATCATCTGGATCTCCTTGATGACCTGCTGGTCCAGCGCATGGGAGATCTTGCCGTTGATCTTCTGGCCCTTGTACAGGATCTCGCCGCCGGAAGTGGGCAGGATGCGCATGATGGCGCGGCCGATGGTGGTCTTGCCGGAACCGGACTCGCCCACCAGGCCGAACGTCTCGCCCTTGTAGATCTTGAAATTGGCGCGGTTCACGGCGCGGTAGGCTTTTTTGCCGGAACCATAGGTCACTTCGAGGTCTTTGACCTCCAGAAGCGTTTCACGTTCCTCTGCCATTTTACATCCCCTCCTCTTTCAGCAGGCGGACCGCCAGCGGCGGCTCCACCTTGGGTGCCCGCGGGTCCAGCAGCCAGGTCTTGGCCTTGTGGGTGGGGCTGATCTCAAAATACGGCGGACGCTTGACGAAGTCGATCTTGAGCGCCTGCGGGTTGCGGGGCGCAAAGGCGTCGCCGTGGATCTCGGTAAACAGGTTCGGCGGGGTGCCCTGGATGTTGAACAGGTCCTCGCCCTTGATGCCCATCTGGGGCATACTGGACAGCAGTGCCCAGGTGTAGGGGTGGCGGGGGTCGTAATAGATCTCGTCCGAGGTGCCGATCTCGATGATGTCGCCTGCATACATGACGGCCACCCGGTCGGCGATATTGGCCACGACACCGAGGTCGTGGGTGATGAGAACGATGGTCAGGTTGTACTTGACCTGCATCTCCTTGAGCAGCTGTAAAATCTGTGCCTGGATGGTCACGTCCAGGGCGGTGGTGGGCTCATCGCAGATCAGGATCTGCGGGTTGCAGGCCACCGCAATGGCGATGACGACGCGCTGGCGCATACCGCCGGAGAACTCGTGCGGGTACTGGCCGAAGCGGACCTCCGGGTCGGCGATGCCGACATCCCGCAGGTATTCCAGCGTCTTCTCTTTGGCGGCCTTGCCGCGCAGGCCCTGATGCAGCTCCACGGCTTCCATGATCTGGTCGCCGATGGTCTTCAGCGGGTTCAGGCTGGTCATGGGGTCCTGCATGATCATGGCGATCTCGTGGCCGCGCACCCGGAGCCAGTCCTTTTCCTTTTTCAGGTCGGACAGGCGGATGGGCTTTCCGTCATCAGCACCGAAGTAGTCGATGGTGCCGCTGGAAATAGAGCCGTTGGCGTCCAGCAGGCCCATGAAGCTTTTGGTGAACACGCTCTTGCCCGAACCGGACTCGCCCACGATGGCGAGGACCTCGCCGTGGTAGATGTCCAGGTCGATGCCGCGGATGGCGTGGAGCGCTTTTCCACGCAGGTTGAATTGGATGTTCAAATCCTTGACTGAAAGGATCAGCTGATTCTTTTCCATCTTCTGTCCCTCCTTACTGCATGTGGTTCTTCGGGTCGGCAGCGTCCGAGAAGGCGTTGCCGATGAGGTAGAACGCGATGGTGACAAAGCTCAGGATAATGGTGGGGTAGAGCAGCTGATACCGCAGGCCCGCCTGCATCATGACCTTGCGGCCGTCGTTGATGAGGTTGCCCAGCGAGGGCGTCTCCACCGACAGGCCCAGACCGATGTAGGTGATGAACACCTCGCTGCCAATGGCGGCGGGGATGGTCAGCGCCATGCGCAGCATGATGACCGACACCAGATAGGGCAGCAGGTTGCGCAGCACGATGCGGGAGGTGGGGGTGCCGATGCAGCGGGAGGCGACGTTGTAGTCGCGGTCGCGGATGATCAGGATCTGGTTGCGGATGAAGCGCGCCATGGCAATCCAGCCCGTGAGCGACATGCCCAAAATCAGCGTCTGGATGCTGGGGGAAGCCACGTAGGAGATCAGGATCAGGATGATGGTGGAGGGGATGTTGTCGCAGATGTTGTACAGCTCGGTGAAGAAGAAGTCGAGCTGGCGGACATAGCCCCACAGCACACCCACGGTGATGCCCACCACGGCCTCGATCATGGCCACGAAGAAGGCGATGGTCAGGCTGGTGCGGGCACCGGCCCAGATGCGGGCCCACAGGTCCTGGCCGATGGCGTTGGAACCCCAGATGAAGCCCTGCTGGCCGGGGGCAATGTTGCGGTACTGGATTCCGGTGGCGGGGTCCACCTCACAGAGGTTGGGGTCCACCTGGCCGGGCAGATGGGGCTGCACGAAGGCAAAAGCCACCACGGCTACCAGCGCGATGAGGAGCGCCACGGCCATCTTGTTCTTGAAGAAGGCGCGGAACGTGCTGCCCCAGTAGCTGTAGTTGGAGTAGGCCGTTGCCTCGGCCTGCTCTTCGCTGAAGCCGGCAGGGGTGAACAGCTCGTCTTCCGGCAGGCTGGCCCAGACAGCGGGGCCGTCCTTTTGCAGCTTGTTCAGGTCGTTTTCCAGCACAGCTGCCTTCTGGTCTTTCATGTGGAACAGCATTATCGGCCACCTTCTTTCTTGCCAAAGCTGATGCGGGGATCGATGAGCACCATGAGCAGATCGCCCAGGATGAGGCCGATGATGCCCACGCAGGCGTAGAGCAGCACGATGCCCTGCACCATGGTGTTGTCGTGCCGCTGCACACAGGTCACCAGCAGGCCGCCCATGCCGGGGATGCTGTACAGGCTCTCGATGTAGATGGAGCCGACGACGGTGTTCAGGAAGGCCGACGGGATGTACTGCACCAGCGGGACCATGGCGTTGCGGAAGATGTGGTGCAGCGCGATGTTGTTTTCGCTCACGCCCTTGGCCAGTGCCAGGCGGACGTAGTCCTTGTTGCTCTCATCCACCATGTAGCGGCGCAGCCACATGGCGTAGAAGGCCACGTTGCCCAGGCTCATGGAGCAGATGGGCAGCACCCAGTATTTCCAGTTGGAGGCATCGAACAGCAGGCCGACGCCCAGCGCGGTGGTGCCGTACATCTGGATGTACAGATAATACACGGCGGCAGGCACGGCCTGGATGAGCACGATGATGGCCGTGCCGATCTTATCCGGCCAGCGGTTCTTGAACCGGCCCATGAACAGGCCCATCGGGATGCCGACGACCAGGCTCAGCAGCATGGAGAAAACACCCATCTGCACCGAGATGGGCAGCTTTTTGGCCAGGATGCCGGTCACAGGCGCATTGACCTTATAAATATGGCTGACGCCGAGGTCGCCGTGCAGTGCATTCCACCAGAACCGCCCGATCTGCACCGGCAGCGGGTCCAGCAGGCCCATGGACTGGAGGCCCGCCTGGATCTGGGCCTCGGTCATTTTTTCGTAGTTTGCAAAGTAGCCTTCCACGGGCATCAGCCGCAGCAGGCAGAAAACGAGCGTCACGATGATGAACAGGGTCAAAATCGAGCGCCCGATGCGTTTTGCCAGATATTTCAGCATATCTGTGCGCACCCCTCTTTCGTTTTTAGCGTTCCGTCTGCGTGGCAGACACACAGCGGATAGGAATAGAATACATCAAAAAACCACTTTTGGAAAGTGATTTGGAGGGATTTTGAAAAAACTTTTTGAACAGAGTGCCCATTTGACCCATTTTGCGGAAGAAAATAAAACACCGCGCCCCCAAAACAGAGCGCGGTGAAAGCGGGAAGGCGGAGGAGCTTATGCGGCCAGCGCCGTTTTGATGGCGGACAGGACGGCGTCGCTGTTCTTGCAGCAGACGAGCACGACCTCACCGGAGGGCAGGACTTCCACTTTGGCCGCCTTGGCGATCTGGTACTGGTCTTCCAGATAGTGCTCCATGGACATCTGCTCATGGGTGACGAAATCCTGCAGCGCCTGTTTCACGGCGTCGGCCTTGCCCTCGGCGGGCTTGACGATGGCGATGCCGTAGCTCTGCACCATAATGCCGGAAACAGAGGCGGCAAAGTCGGTGTACATGTCCTCTTCGAGGTTCAGCAGGGGGAGCAGCATGTTGCGGATCTCTTCGTCCAGCTGGGCGGCGTCGTAGCTGTCGCTGTAGCCGTATTGGGCGGTGAACTTGCCGTCTTCGCCGGGGGAGAAGATCATATTGTATTCGTTGTCTTCGTCCGGGCGGGCATCGTGGAGGATCTTCGTATAGTCTTTGGGGGCAGCGTCGGCCTTGTCGGACTTGCCGCAGCCGACTAAAGCGAACAGAGCGGCCACAGCCAGCAGGGCGGCGAGGAGGCGTTTGGTCATGGACTTCATAGGCTGGATTCCTTTCGTTGCAAACAGTGTGCGGGGAGTCCCCGCGCGTATCGTTAGGATGCCCGCTCCGCGCCGGTCTATGCGGGCGGCGGAAGGGCCTTGTACCGGATATACGAACCGCCGGGGCAAAAAATTGCATTCGGCCCCGGCGGTGGATGAAATATTTTATGGGATGGGTGGTCTTACAGCATCATTGCTTCCAGGTCGCCGTGGTTGACGGGGGTGGAAAGGATGATCTGGGTGCTGGTGGTGCCCAGCTTCTGGAACTGTAAGATGAGGTGCTCCAGCTGGGGCATGCTGCCGCAGCTGACTTTGATAAGGAAGGTGTAGGCACCGGTGACGTGGTAGCATTGCAGCACTTCCTTGCTGTTCTGCATCAGTTCCACCAGCTCGTCCCGGTGGCTGGGCGTCACGGACAGGCTGATGAGGGCGTCTACGTAGACCCGGTCGGCCGGGCGGTTGAGCACTACGGTATAGCCGCTGATGATGCCATCGGTCTCCAGTTTGTGGATACGGCTGGAAACGGCGGGGCTGGTCAATGCGACCTGCTCGGCGATCTCCTTGACCGGCATCCGGGCATTTTTGGCGAGCAGGGAGAGGATCTTGCGGTCTAAATCATCCATGAGGAAGGTCTCCTTTTTTGAAATATGTTGGAATCCATAAAAATTTTTGAAAGTAAAGTTTTAATGTTGTAAAAATAGCACAAACATCGAAAAAACGCAGAAAAAATCTGACCGCGTTAATTATATAAAGTTTTGACCAAAATGTAAAGTGTAAAATTAAAGCAAACGGCAAAAAATTTGTTTGACAAGAAAAGAAAAATGGGTATAATACATATCGCAGGGGGGCAAACGGCAAGAATGCTGTGCTCCTGCCACTGAAAATGCGATTCCCAACTTTATATACTTTCCCACCCCTCTATACACAAAAACCCGCTGCCAGGCGGGTTTTTGTGTTTCTGGGGCTTTTTTGCGTTCCGGAAACAAAAGAGTGCGGGTGCTTTTTTTCAATGCGTCTCTTCCGGGCTGGTCAGCAGCTTCTGGAACTTGCGCGCAGCGGTGTTCAGCGGGCGGTGGTGGTCGTAGACCAGGCAGATGGAGCGCTGGGGGATGATCTCCCGCAGATGGAGCTGGACGATCTCGCCTCGCGCCAGCGGCTCGGCCGCCATGGATTCCGGCACAAAGGCAAGGCCCAGCTCGCTTTTGACCAGCGTGAGCATCTGGTCGGTGGTGGCGGCCTCGGTGTCGGGCCGGAGCACCGCGTCGTGGTCGAGGAAGAACTGCCGGTAGAAGCTGCGGGTCATGCTCTCGTCGCTCAGGGAGATGAGCGGGTAATTTTCCAGTTCCTTTAAGGAGAGGTTCTGGCTGGCCAGGGCCGTGAAGGTCCTGCCGCCCACCAGCACTTCGTAAAACGGCTTCAGCTCCACCCGTTTCAGCCCCGGTTCTACCTCGGCCGGGGTGGAGACGATGGCAAAATCCACTTCGCCGTTTTTCACGGCCTGCATCGCCTGCGGGGTGGAGTGGTTCGAGATGCGCAGCCGGATGCCGGGGTACTCGGTGTGGAAGTCCCGCAGTTTTTCGGAGAGGTAGATGTTCAGGGCCGTCTCGGTGGCGCTGATGCTGATGGCACCGTGCTCCAGCGTGGCGCTGGCGCTCAGCTCCTCCTCGGCGTCCTGGATCTGCACTGCCGCCGATGCAATGCGGGAATAGAGCATCTCGCCCTCCGGCGTCAGGGTCACGCCCCGGTTGGAGCGGATGAACAGCACACAGTTCAGCTGGCTTTCCAGCCGGTTCATCGAGTGGGTGATGTTGGGCTGGTTGTTGCCCAGCACCCGCGCCGCCTTGGTGAAATTCTGGTATTTTGCAACATAATAGAAGATCTTGTAGTATTCCCAGTCCACATACATGAGATGTTGCCCTCCTCCATGTGAAAATCATATTGCAGCCATGTGCAGGATACGTTTTACACATTCTTTTCCTGCTCGTATAATAGCACTGCAATCGAAAATTGCAAGAGGAAATCTGAAAAAACTACGGTCTGCCCACCAGACCTACAAGGAGACCGCCGACCTCGAAGCCGAGCTGCCCACCCTCGATGTCCTCTACATGACCCGCATCCAGCAGAAAACAAAAAATCTCCGCGCAGCTGCGCGGAGATTTTTTTGTTGAAAGCAATG
>OBLI01003450.1_pt1 | contig 12135 bp, 13 predicted proteins | sample 1519701 | NCBI WGS metagenome assembly OBLI01 (sample SAMEA3663005, study PRJEB22513) | pig gut metagenome | biome: pig gut; feature: pig-associated habitat; material: faeces | place: France | collected 2012 | reverse complement strand
AGAAGATGGTTCCTAACGAGCAGGTTAAGGAATTCTTCAAGTAATTGAAATCATAGCTCTATAAAATATAAGGCTGCAACAATTATTGTTGTGGCCTTTTATTTTTTCTCTTAAAGTATTATTTTATGATACTATTATGAGTCTATTTCCATGGAAAATGGTGATTTTTAATTGATTATTTGCACTTTTTACAGGAAAAATACTTATTTCTCAAAAAAATATTGTATTTTTGCAAACAAATTGTACAATTATGGGAATATTCGGTTTTTTTAATAAGAATAAGAAGGAAACTCTTGACAAGGGTTTGGAAAAAACAAAGACAAGCGTTTTCGACAAACTGGCGCGTGCAGTGGCAGGAAAGTCGAAGGTGGACGACGATGTGCTCGATAATCTTGAGGAAGTGCTCATCACGAGTGACGTGGGAGTGGATACAACATTGAAGATTATTCGTCGCATTGAGGAACGCGTGGCTCGCGACAAGTATGTGAGCACATCTGAACTCAATGGCATCCTCAGACAGGAGATAGCAGCATTGTTATCCGAGAACAATACCGATGACAACGAAAATTGGGACTTGCCCTCTGATCATAAGCCATACGTGATACTCGTGGTGGGAGTGAATGGAGTGGGCAAGACTACCACCATAGGCAAACTGGCATATCAATTCAAGCAGGCTGGCAAGAAGGTATATCTTGGAGCTGCCGATACGTTCCGTGCCGCTGCAGTGGAACAGCTTTGTATTTGGGGCGAGAGGGTAGGAGTGACCGTCATCAAGCAACAGATGGGAAGCGACCCTGCATCTGTTGCATTCGACACACTGAGCAGTGCCAAAGCCAATGGTGCCGACGTGGTGCTGATTGACACTGCCGGACGTTTGCACAATAAGGTGGGGCTTATGAATGAGCTCAAGAAAATAAAGGACGTGATGAAGAAGGTGTTGCCTGAGGCCCCGGATGAGGTGATGCTCGTTCTTGACGGAAGTACAGGACAGAACGCATTTGAGCAGGCTAAGCAATTCTCGGCTGTCACTCAGATAACATCCCTTGCCATTACCAAGCTCGACGGTACGGCAAAGGGCGGAGTGGTAATAGGTATAAGTGACCAACTCAAGGTGCCGGTGAAGTATATCGGATTGGGCGAAAAGATGGAAGACTTACAGCTATTCAACAAGAGTCAGTTTGTGGATTCTCTTTTCAAGGTGAACTAATTGGCATTGCAGGGACGTAATGAAGAAAAATACTATTGATATCATCACAATGGGTTGCTCGAAGAATCTCGTTGACAGCGAGACTCTTATGAGTATGTTTGAGTCAAAGGGCTACCATTGTGTGCACGACAGTAAAAACCCTACGGGGGAGATAGCTGTCATAAATACTTGTGGATTTATTCAGGACGCGAAGGAGGAGAGTATTAACACTATCCTGGAATTCGCACAGGCTAAGGAGGAGGGAAGGCTGAAGAAACTGTATGTTATGGGCTGCCTCTCACAAAGATACCAGAAAGAACTGGAGGCCGAGATTCCTCAGGTTGACAAGTTCTATGGCAAATTTAATTACAAACAATTACTCACCGACCTCGGTTCGCCAATGGACACTTGTAGTGTGGTTAGGCATATCACAACACCACGTCATTATGCTTATTTGAAGATTAGTGAGGGGTGTGACCGCCATTGTGCCTACTGTGCCATTCCAATCATAACCGGAAAGCATGTAAGCCGTCCGATAGACGAGATACTGAATGAGGTGAGACAGTTGGTGGCTGACGGAACAACCGAATTTCAGGTCATCGCACAGGAACTGACTTATTATGGGGTTGATATCGACGGTAAGCAGCATATTGCAGAATTGGTGGAACGCATGTCCGACATTCCAGGAGTGAAATGGATAAGACTGCATTATGCCTATCCTACTCATTTCCCGTGGGAACTGCTGCGCGTAATGAAAGAACGTGCAAATGTGTGCAAGTATCTCGATATCGCTCTGCAGCACGTTTCCGACAATATGCTTGCGAGAATGAAGCGCAATGTCACTAAAGAAGAGACATATAGACTTATTGAGCGCATGCGCGAAGAGGTGCCGGGAATACATATTCGCACTACACTGATGGTGGGATTCCCAGGGGAGACAGAGGCTGACTTCGAAGAGTTGATGGAGTTTACCCGTTGGGCAAGATTCGAGCGCATGGGAGCATTCGCATATTCGGAGGAAGACGGAACTTATTCCGCTGAAAACTATGAGGATGACGTGCCTGAGGAAGTGAAGCAAAGAAGACTTGACAAACTTATGGCATTGCAGCAGGAAATTAGTGCAGAAATCGAAGCTGAAAAGGTGGGACAGGTGCTCAAGGTGGTTATCGACCGTAAGGAGGGCGACTACTATATTGGAAGAACGGAATACTGTTCGCCAGAGGTTGATCCCGAGGTGCTCATCCCCGTTGAAGAGCGCCTGTTGAAGGTGGGCAGATATTATAATGTCAAAATAGTGGATTCAGAGGAATTCGATCTATATGGCACTACATTAATAAATTAATCAAAAAACCAGAGTATGAACAACAAGGAATTCATTTCACGCTTAGCTCAGCGCACCGGATATAGTCAGGTGCCTACGCAGAGAATGGTGACCAACGTGATTGATGCCATGAGTGACGCATTCCAAGATGGAGACAGTCTCTCGATTGATGGCTTTGGACTCTTTGAGGTAAAAAAGAAGATGGAAAGGGTGATGGTTAGTCCTACCACCCAGCAACGCATGCTCGTGCCTCCCAAATTGGTGCTCGGATTTAAGCCGATTGCTGCGTGGAAAGAAAGAATTAAGAAAGGAGGGGATGCTGATGAGTAAGTTGAATATTTACGACCTGTGCTCTGTCCTAACGTCAAAGAACGGACTTGACGACAAGGAGTCGCATCGTTTTATCAAAGCGATATTTGATGTTATCCAGGAGGGACTTGACGAGGATAAGATTGTCAAGGTTAAAGGTCTTGGTACATTCAAAATTATTGAGGTGGATGACAGGGAGAGCATCAATGTCAATACTGGAGAAAGGGTGCTGATAGAGGGACATTCAAAACTGACATTCACTCCCGACAGTGTGATGAAGGAGATTGTCAACAAACCATTCTCGCAGTTTGAAACAGTTATTCTAAATGAAGGAGTGGATTTCCCCGAACCCGTGGTTGAGGAACCGGCTGTCGAAGATATTATTGCCGATGAACCTGCTGAGGATAAAGAAATAATTGTTGAGCCCCAAATAGATAATAACGTGGCTGAGCAATCCGTGGCTGAAGAACCAGTGGCAGAAAAATCCGTGGCTGAAGAACCAGTAGCCGAAAAAACCGTAGCTGAAGAACCTGTAGCTGAAGAACCAGTAGCTGAGGATTCTGTAGTAGAATTTACGGATGATAACGACAATGTGCAAAGCGGAGAGGAAAACTCTGTAGAGGAATCTGTTTTTGAAACGTCAAATAACAACTCTATTCTCCGTTGGATATTATCGGGTGTAGCAGTCCTTTTATTGATACTTGGCGCAGCTTATGGTGGATATCTATATGGTAGATATGAATTATCAGAGGAAATAGCCTACAAGCAGATGAAAGCAGATTTAAAGACTGCTGAAATAACGACAAAGAAGGCTCAGGTGGCTATTAAAAAGGACTCGGTAGCTCAGGAGGTGGATGCCACAAAGATTGGTGCGATGTCCATCGATAATAAGGACGAATCTGCCAATGATGAAGCTAAGACAGAAACAGCAAAGACAAGCTCTGACAAATATGAGGCTATGGACATAAGAGTAAGGACAGGTGCCTACAGAATTATAGGTGAGGACAGGACAGTGAAGGCAAAAGCTGGTCAGACGGTGGAGGATATTGCCACTAAATTGCTCGGTCCGGGAATGTCTTGCTATGTTGAGGTGTATAATGGTCTTGATGGCAAGGCTACACTAAAGGAGGGACAAACAATAAAGATTCCAAAATTGGAACTTAAGAAAAGGAGATGAGTCACATCTCCTTTTTTTTATTATATTACCTTAATTATTTGCACACTGAAATTTAATGTGCGCAATTTCATTGTTAATCGTACTAAAATACATTAAAAGTCGAGTAATTTATTCTTTTTTTCGGATTTATTGCATTATCTTTGCAGAAGATAAAAATTATAAAGGCGAAATAGAATGTTTGAAAATTTAAGTGACAGACTGGAACGCTCGTTCAAAATACTGAAGGGCGAAGGTAAAATTACCGAGATTAATGTGGCTGAGACCCTTAAGGATGTTCGTAGGGCTTTGCTTGATGCCGACGTAAACTATAAGGTGGCAAAGAACTTCACGGACACTGTCAAGGCTAAAGCCTTAGGTATGAACGTGCTTTCTGCCGTTAAACCAGGGCAGTTGATGGTGAAAATTGTTCACGATGAACTTGCAGAACTGATGGGCGGCAAGGCTGCCGAACTCAAATTGGAAGGTCGTCCGGCTATAATCCTTATGTCTGGTCTTCAAGGTTCGGGTAAAACGACATTTAGCGGAAAACTTGCGAATATGCTGAAGACCAAGAACCGCAAGAAACCTCTTTTGGTGGCTTGCGACGTTTATCGTCCTGCCGCCATCGAGCAGTTGAAGGTTGTGGGCGAAACAGTTGGTGTGCCGGTATATACAGAGCCTGATAATAAAAATGTTGTAGATATTGCCAACAATGCCATCAAGGAGGCAAAGGCCAAAGGTAACGATGTCGTTATTGTGGATACTGCCGGTCGATTGGCTGTTGACGAGGAGATGATGAACGAGATAGCTACTCTGAAGGAGGCGCTCAATCCCGACGAGACTCTCTTCGTGGTGGATTCAATGACAGGTCAGGATGCGGTGAATACAGCAAAGGAATTTAACGACCGTCTTGATTTCGATGGAGTTGTGCTTACAAAACTCGATGGTGACACTCGTGGTGGTGCTGCTCTGTCAATCCGTACTGTAGTCACCAAACCAATCAAGTTTGTCGGTACAGGCGAGAAGATGGAGGCTATTGATGTGTTCCATCCCGACCGTATGGCCGATCGTATCCTCGGTATGGGTGATATCGTCAGTCTTGTTGAACGCGCCCAACAGCAGTTTGACGAGAAGCAGGCTAAGGAACTTGAAAAGAAGATCAGAAAGAATAAGTTTGATTTCAATGACTTTATGAACCAGATTCAGCAGATAAAGAAAATGGGTAACATAAAGGACTTGGCAGCTATGATACCAGGAGTGGGCAAGGCAATCAAGGATGTTGATATCGACGACAATGCATTCAAGTCTATTGAGGCTATCATCAACAGTATGACGCCCAAGGAGCGTACAAATCCAGAGATACTCAACCAAAGTCGTCGTATGCGCATTGCCAAGGGCTCGGGTACGAATATTCAGGATGTAAACAGATTGCTAAAACAGTTTGACCAAATGAGAAAGATGATGAAGATGGTCACTGGTATGAATAGCAGTAGAATGATGCAGATGGCTGCGGCAATGAAGAATATGAAGGGCGGAATGCCTGGAATATAAATGAAGATTGAAGATTGAAAATTGAAGAATATAATTATTGATATGCAATTGATAGATGGAAAGGCTACTGCTGCCGCTATAAAGCAGGAAATAGCTGATGAGGTGAAGGCTATCGTGGCTGCCGGAGGAAAACAGCCTCATTTGGCTGCTGTTCTCGTAGGGCATGACGGCGGTTCGGAGACATACGTGAAGAACAAGGTGTTGGCATGCGAGGCTTGTGGCTTCAAGTCAACTCTCATTAGATATGAAGATGACATTACAGAGGAGGAACTTCTCGCATGTGTGGATCGACTGAATAGGGATGCTGATGTGGATGGATTCATCGTTCAGTTGCCATTGCCCAAGCATATCGACGAGCAGAAGATTATCGAGGCTATCGACTATCGCAAGGATGTTGACGGATTCCATCCGGTTAATGTGGGAAGGATGGCTATCGGACTTCCATGTTTCATTTCCGCAACGCCTCTTGGTATTGTGACATTGCTACGCAGGTATGGTATTGAGACCAGCGGAAAGAAATGCGTGGTGCTCGGACGTAGCAATATTGTTGGAAAACCAATGGCCCAGTTGATGATGCAAAAACAGTATGGAGACAGTACCGTGACTGTATGCCATAGCCATTCTGCCAATCTCAAGGAAGAATGTAGAGAGGCTGACATAATCATTGCCGCAATAGGGCGTCCTGACTTTGTTACAGCCGATATGGTAAAGGAGGGGGCTGTGATTGTTGATGTAGGCACAACACGTGTTCCCGATGCTTCACGCAAGAGTGGGTATAGGCTTAATGGAGATGTCAAGTTTGATGAGGTAGCTCCCAAGTGCTCTTTCATCACCCCTGTACCTGGAGGCGTTGGACCTATGACAATATGCTCGCTGATGAAGAATACTTTGGCAGCAGGCAAAAAGGAATATTATAAGTGAGAGTGTTGCAATTGGATAGTAAGGTATGGATAGTCAGGAATATTACAGGCAAGGCAATGAGTGCAGACGAAGGGGAGACTTTGGTGATGCTATAAATTGTTATATAAAGGCCATCGAATTGGATCCTGATAGTCCTGCTGTCGAAGCCAAGTTAATGCTTGAGGATATTCTCAATTTCTATAACAAGGATGCATATAATCCTTGAAAGAGTAGATTGAAGTTTTTAATATACCAAGATATGAGCAAAATTAGAGGTGCCATTGTCGTTGATACCGAGAGATGCAAGGGATGCGCATTGTGCGTGAATGCTTGTCCTCAAGATGTTATCGCATTGGCCAAAAAAGTAAATGTCAACGGTTACCCGTTTGTAGAGGTTGTCAGCCAGGACAACTGTATAGGATGCGCATCATGTGCAATCGTATGTCCTGACGGATGTATTACTGTTTACAGAAAGAAAATGGAGGATTGACATGAAGAACGAAACACAGGAAGTAACATTGATGAAGGGTAACGAGGCTATTGCCCGTGCCGCCATCAGATGCGGTGTTGACGGATTCTTTGGTTATCCCATCACTCCGCAAAGTGAGATTATTGAAACACTTGCGCTCGACAAACCATGGGAAACTACGGGTATGGTTGTGTTGCAGGCTGAAAGTGAGGTGGCTGCCATTAATATGGTGCATGGTGCCGCTGGTGCAGGAAAGAAGGCTTTCACGTCTTCCTCAAGTCCAGGAGTGGCATTGATGCAGGAGTGTATCTCTTACATGGCAGGATCGGAAATCCCAGGTGTGGTTGTGAATGTGCAAAGAGGTGGTCCTGGACTGGGAACAATCCAGCCGTCGCAGAGTGACTATTTTCAGGCAACGAAGGGTGGTGGTAATGGCGACTATAATGTCATTGTTCTTGCACCGGCATCTGTTCAGGAGATGGCCGACTTTATTGATCTGGCTTTCGAATTGGCATTCAAATACAGAAATCCGGCTATGATATTGAGCGATGGAGTCATTGGTCAGATGATGGAGAAGGTAGTGTTGCCGCCTTATAAGCCACGTCGTACTGAAGAGGAAATCAGACAGCAGTGTCCTTGGGCCACTATCGGTAGAACAAAGGACCGCAAACCGAATATATTGACATCTCTCGAACTCAAACCGGAGGCTATGGAACAGCACAACCTCCATCTTCAAAAGAAGTATGCAGAGATTGAAGCTAATGAGGTGAGATATGAAACATCTCAATGCGAGGATGCTGATTATGTTATCGTAGCATTCGGAAGTGCTGCCCGTCTGGCTCAAAAGGCTATTGAGATTGCCCGACAAGAGGGTATTAAGGTGGGATTATTCCGACCAATCACTCTCTGGCCTTTCCCGAAAAAGGAAATTGACGAGATTGCAAGTGGAAAGAAAGGTATCCTTGTGGCAGAGATAAATGCCGGACAGATGGTTGACGATGTGCGCCTGGCTATTAATGGTAAGGAACCGGTTGAATACTTCGGACGCCTTGGGGGCGTAGTGCCCGAACCTGACGAGATTGTTGATGCCCTTAAAAATAAACTCATGTAGATTATGGCAAGAAACGAAGAAATAATTGCACCGGAGAATCTGGTGTACAAGAAGCCTGAACTGATGAACAATGTGCCTATGCACTATTGCCCTGGTTGTAGCCATGGGGTCGTTCATAAACTTGTTGCGGAAATTATTGAGGAGATGGGTATGGAGGATAAAACCGTAGGCGTTTGCCCTGTTGGTTGCGCTGTCTTCGCATACAGATATCTTGACATTGATTGGCAGGAGGCTGCTCACGGACGTGCGCCTGCTGTCGCAACTGCCATCAAGCGCCTGTGGCCTGACCGTCTGGTATTTACGTATCAGGGGGATGGTGATTTGGCTTGTATCGGAACTTGCGAGACCATACATGCTCTCAACAGAGGTGAAAATATTGTTATCATCTTTATTAATAATGCCATTTATGGTATGACTGGCGGACAGATGGCTCCTACTACTCTCATGGGGCAGAAAACCAGTACATGTCCCTATGGACGCGTGCCTGAACTTCATGGTTATCCATTGAAGATTACTGAGATAGCAGCCCAACTGGAGGGTACGTGTTATGTAACCAGGCAGAGTGTGGAGTCTGTACCGGCTATACGAAGTGCAAAGAAGGCCATTCGTAAAGCCTTCGAGGCTTCTATGGCTGGAAAGGGAAGCTCGCTTGTGGAGATAGTATCTACTTGCAACAGCGGTTGGAAGCTCACCCCCGTGCAGGCCAATGAATGGATGAAGGAACACATGTTCAAATTCTATCCTAAGGGAGATATTAAGGACACTATTCAGTAAAACAGATAATAGTGAGATTATTATGAAAAAGGAAATTATTATTTCAGGATTCGGTGGACAGGGTGTTTTGTCAATGGGCAAAATCCTTGCTTATTCCGGTCTGATGGAAGATAAGGAGGTCACATGGATGCCTGCATATGGACCTGAACAGAGAGGTGGAACGGCAAATGTGACGGTAATCGTAAGCGATGACCCTATCAGTTCGCCTATTCTCAGTACGTTTGATGTGGCAGTTGTGCTCAACCAACCTTCACTTGACAAGTTCCTGCCAAAGATCAAGTCGGGCGGAATACTCATCTATGACAGTTATGGTATAATCAATCCACCGTCAAGGGATGATATTTCGATTTATCGTATTGACGCGATGGACAAGGCTGCAGAACTGAAGAATGCCAAGGTATTTAATATGATAGTGCTTGGAGGCTTGTTAAAGGTGTGTCCGGTAATAAGCCATGATGGTGTGGAAAAAGCCTTATATAAGACTCTTCCCGAACGTCATCACGGATTGATTCCATTGAATATGCAGGCACTTAAAGAAGGGGCGGGAATTATCCAACTACAAGCTTAGACGTTGTATTCCCCCACATTCCACGAGATGCTCAAAGCAACCTTCGGCAGGGAATAATTTAGCATATATTCCTGCGCAAAGTAATACACCGCCGTGTGAGAATATCACCACACGGCGGTATTCTTTTGTTCTTAGTTCATCCAGGAAATCCGAGACCCTCTTGTATAAGTCGGGAAATCCTTCACCGCCGGTGGCCCTCAGGTGCATATAGTCGTCATACCACATCTGAAGTGCATCGTCCTTAATATCATCATATTTCTGCATCTCCCAGTCGCCCATATTCATTTCCTTTAACCGGTCGTCTTTCACAGGGGTGTCATATCCGCAAAATGCAGCTAATTTCATAGCTCGCGACAATGGAGACGAGTAAATTACGTCGGGAGTGATGCCGTCCGACAGTATTTCTTTCAGGTTTTTGCTGGTTCGCATAGCCTCTGACTCGAACGTATCCGCTAAGGGGACGTCCGACCAACCGTAGCATGTGCCTTTGGGCACTCCTACGTGCGTGTGTCTAATCATTATTATGTCCATACGATTGCAAAAGTACAAATTTTTCTTTTATTACACAAAAAAACATATAAAAAACTGAAAAATTGAGTTTTTTTTTGTACCTTTGCAACATGAATGGATTGAAATGTCAAATATATCTATTGTTTTTGATAGTCATTACTGCTTTTCCTAATAATTCTTATGCAGATGCGAGAAGTAATATGACTAGACAAAATGTAGTTGGTGATAGTGGCGTAATCTCTAAAGCTTCTATTTCCAATAATATACTCTATATTTGTTCATATAACACGGATTCAAGAAGTACTGCCGAAACTCTCGAACCATTTGTGAAACGCTGTAATGAGATAGATCCATCGCGTCAGGTACTTGTTGAGAGTATGGAGAGTACTGGTATCAAGGAACTGTTTTCATATAAGGGACGTATTAAAGCAATTCTTAATAAGTATATGGTAAATGGTCATAGTCCTGCACTTGTTGTACTTATTGGACGTGAGGCCGTTTCAACGTTTCTTTCATTAGATGAACCTGAATATAAGAAAATACCTATCGCTATTGGATCGTGCAGCGCAAATATTGTGTCATTGCCTCATGATTCAGTGGATGTTCGTAAGTGGCAACCCACTTCGAAAAACCTTCGGTCTGATTTTCATGACTTTAATATTGTAGGGGGAATTCTTACGTATTTCGATATTGAAAAGAATCTTCAAATTATACATCAACTATATCCCAATATTTCAGAATTCTCTCTTCTTACTGACAACTCTTTGGGAGGCATCACAATGCAAGCTTTTGTAAGGGATAAGGTGACAGGTGTTAAAGGGGTTAATATGCATTATATTGATGGCAGAACTGAATCGTATGACAGCATGCTTCATACAATAAGAAAGATGCATGGAAATAAGGCTCTTATCTTAGGTACGTGGAGGGTGGACTGCAACGAAAATTTTGCCATGGGCAATTCGGCAATGCAGGTGCGCGAAGCGAATCCAGAATTACCCGTGTTCACTATTTCTGGCATTGGTATGAATGGACTTGCAATTGGCGGCTATTATCCTGATTTCAGACATGACGGAGAGCGCTTGGCCGAAATGTGTATGGCGTATCTGGAAAGGTTTGAGCATCAGGGATTGGTTTATGTTTCGAATAGCTTCTATTTTGATTATCAGTTGTTGGAGAACTTTAAAATCAATTTTGATAGTCTGCCTTCTGAATCTAATATCCTCAATAAACCAGTTTCTTTCTTTGATGAATATAAGGATTGGTTTATCGGTGCGGGAATATTGGCGGTAATATTGGCTCTTTCCCAGTTGATTACTCTGCATTTTGTAGTCAAACTGCGTCGGATGAAGGAAGAATTACAGACCCAAAGTGAGGAACTGTTGATTGCTAAAGACAAGGCAGAAGAGTCAAATAGAATGAAGTCGGCTTTCCTTGCTAATATGAGTCATGAAATACGTACACCACTTAACTCTATTGTGGGTTTCTCAAGTTTGTTGACAAGTGATCAGATGACACTTTCTAAGGAGGAAAAGGCGCATTTCAGTGACATAATAAAGCAGAATTCTGACGCTCTGCTTAATCTGATAAATGATGTTCTTGACTTGTCTCGCATCGAAACAGGGCGAATGGCTATAAAAAAGGAGGATTGTGATATTGTCGCTCTTTCCAAATCTGTAATGGAATCGATGATTGTGACGTGTCGCAAAACGATTTCTTTTGATTTTAGATGTGATTTTCCCGAATTTGTGATTTCTACAGATGAGGCGAGATTAAGACAGGTTATAGTTAATCTTGTCACCAATAGTATAAAGTTCAGCGAGCAAGGTTCTATTGTTTTGGCTATTTCAAAGAATGATAATGAGGGAATGTTGTATTTCTCTGTAACGGACAATGGATGTGGAATACCTGAAAAAGATGCTGTGCGCGTTTTTGAACGTTTTGTTAAACTTGACCAGTTTAAGCAGGGCACAGGCCTCGGACTCCAGTTATGTCAGCAATTCGTAACTCGATTAGGTGGTAAGATATGGGTTGATACAAGCTATAAGGATGGAGCAAGGTTTGTATTTACCCATCCTATATAATATAATAAGGTGTATATTATTAGAATATCGAGTAAATTGCTAAAATATGTTATAAAACACAACTTTTTCACTAAATTGTTTGGTGGGTTCAAAAAAAGTCCGTACCTTTGCATCCGCTTTCGAACAAAAACAAGTTCACGAGCTAAAAAAGAAAGAGTTCTTTGAAAGACTTACATAAACAGAGAAGTAGTACAAGAAG
>OBLI01003448.1_pt1 | contig 12140 bp, 7 predicted proteins | sample 1519701 | NCBI WGS metagenome assembly OBLI01 (sample SAMEA3663005, study PRJEB22513) | pig gut metagenome | biome: pig gut; feature: pig-associated habitat; material: faeces | place: France | collected 2012 | reverse complement strand
CATCTCGTCGAACACTACCGGCAGCTTGTCATTGTTCTCAAGACGCCATTTCAAAGTGCGGAGGTGGAACTCTCCCTGGCCTTTCACCAAGACTTGCTTCAATTCCTTGCTCTGCTCCACGATCCATGTGGGATCCTCCTCATGCATACGAGTCAAGATCGCCGACAGTTTCTCGGCATCGCTCTCTGTGACCGGACGAATTGCTCTGACATATTTCGGTGCCGGATATTTGATGAAGTCGAATTGATAGTCACATCCCTTATCGTTGAGGGTATTGCCGGTGCGCACATCTTTCAGCTTAACCGATGCACCGATATCGCCGGCGCGGAGCTCGTCGATCGGAGTGCGGATCTGGCCGCATACGGTGAAGATCTGTGCCAAACGCTCTTTGCCGCCACGGGTGGCATTCTCGAGGTCTGCACCTGCTTTCAGCGTACCGCTCATCACCTTGAAATAACTTACCTCGCCGATGTGAGGCTCTACCGATGTCTTGAAGAAGAACACCGACAATGGACCCTCTGAGTCGGGCTTCACCTCGACACCCGCTGTGGTCTCGGGTGCCGGCATGTCGCTCACGAAGGGACATACATTGCCCAAGAACTCCATGATGCGGCGCACGCCCATATCTTTCGCTGCCGAAAGTAGCACCACCGGATAGATCGAACGATCCACCAAGCCCTTGCGGATTCCCTCGCGCATCTCATCCTCGGTCAGATGGCCCTGGTCGAAGAATTTCTCCATCAGCGTCTCATCATTCTCGGCCGCTGCCTCTACCAGGATCTGGTTCAACTCTTGTGCCTTCTCCATCTGGTCGGCGGGGATATCGCTCACGGTCGGTACGCCCCCATCAGGTCCCCACTCATATTTCTTCATCAGAAGCACATCGATCATCGAGTGGAAGTTCGGCCCCGATTCCAAGGGATATTGCACTTGCACCACTCGCGGTCCGAACGCTTCGCGTAGTTGCTCTAATGTGTTGTCGTAGTCTGCTTTCTCTGCATCCATCTGGTTCACCGCAAAGATCACAGGCTTCTTCAGAGCCGCTGTCGTACGGAAGATGTTCTGGGTGCCTACCTCTACTCCATGCTCTGCATCTACCAAGATCAAGCCCATGTCGCATACTCCAAGAGCTGTGTAGGCGTTCCCTACGAAGTCCTCGGCTCCCGGACAGTCGATGATGTTCAACTTCTTATTGTTGAATTCGGCATTGAAAACCGTCGAGAATACCGAGTATCCATACTCCTTCTCAACGGGAAAATAATCCGATACAGTGTTGCCTGCTTCCACTGTGCCACGACGTTTTATAACTCCACACTCGTAAATCATCGATTCTGCGAGTGTGGTTTTCCCGGCGCCCTTCGATCCAAGTAGGGCGATGTTCTTGATTTCGTTGGTCTTATAAATCTTCATAATATTAAGATTTTATGTTAATGTTGTCCGTTCTATGCGAGGCCTCAGACAGTCGCCGATGCCCCTCGTTTTTTTTCAAGTTGCAATTTAGTAATTTTTATCCTATTACGATCAGTTTTTTATATGTTACAAAACATATTTTTGTATTTTTAGCACTTTTAACAGCATTTTCCTTACTCTCAACCCTATTTCCACAACAATTCCCCCCACCACAACCCATTTTTTAAAGCATTTTGCCAAAATCCCAACCCTTTCCCTTTTTTTTATTATCTTTGCACTCGCAATGCTCGGCATATACATCCATATCCCGTTCTGTCGCCGTAAGTGCCTATACTGCGATTTCTTTTCCGTCGGCGCCAACCTCGCCGACTGGCACTCTTTCATCTCCGCACTAATCCAAGAAGCCAATACCCGCCTCCCCAATTCCTATCTCCTATCTCCTCACTCTTCTCTCTCCTCCTCATTGTATATCGGCGGCGGCACCCCCTCTCTCATCCCCATCCCGGAGTTCCAACGCCTTGCGCGCCGGCTCCTCGACCTCGCCCCCGATCCCTGCGAGTTTACCATCGAGGTGAACCCCGAGGATGTCACCCCCGATAGGGTAGTGGCTTGGCGTGATGCCGGTGTCTCTCGCATCAGCATGGGCGTGCAGTGCCTCGACGATAATACCCTCCGTGCCATCGGCCGCCGACACACCGCCGCTGACGCAATCCGAGCCGCCCAAATCCTCCGCCATCATTTCGACAACGTTAGCCTCGACCTAATGTTCGGCCTCCCGGGGCAGTCGCTCTCTTCGCTCCGCGAGTCGGTCCGAGGCATCATCGACCTAAACCCCCAACATATCTCTGCCTATTCCCTGATGTATGAGGAGCGCACCGCACTCACTCGCCTCCGCGATAAGGGTGCCGTCGATCCTGTCGATGATATGGATTGTGTCGAAATGTTCGCCTTTATCTCTTCGGCTCTCGTCGATGCCGGTTATGTGCAGTATGAGATCTCTAATTATGCCCTCCCCGGCTTCCGATCTCGCCATAATTCCCTATATTGGCATGGCGACCCCTACGTCGGCATCGGTCCCTCTGCCCATAGCTATGACGGCGACCGCACCCGCACTGCCAACCTTCCCAACCTGAAGGAATATATAGAGTATTGGAACAATCCCGGAGACTTGCCACCTCTTGAGGTGGAGCACCTCGACGACGATCAGATCCGCGAGGAATATATAATGACGCGCCTACGCACGCGCGAGGGTATCGACCTCCACGATTTCAAAAATCGCTTCGGTGATACCCCCTGCCGTAAAATCATCGCAGACGCCCAACCATTCCTCGCCGGAAAAACCCTCCTCCTCTCAGAAGCCCACCTTCACCTATCCCCCTCCGGAATAATGATCTCCGACGAAATAATATCCTCCCTATTTTAGAGCGATCTTAAGAAACGCCCTCTTAGAGCGATCTTAAGAAACGCCCTCTTAATCCTTTACCTTTATTTTTACTTTCTTCGTCGCCAATTCGAGATCGTTCAACCTGATGGTCTTGGTGCGCTTCCATTCCCCATCTTGTTTGATGAAATCAACATCCAAGGTGGTGATGCCCTCCACCGTGGGTATCGTATACACCCCGGCCTCTTCCGCTGTGAATGTCAAGCGTCCCACCAAGAGCGTCTGTACCTCTTTGCCGTCGTTCGTCTCCGATTCCCACTCGGCATCCTCCACCGATTGGATCCGATATTTCTTTCCTTTAATCTTCACCCCGAGGCTCTGCCCATAGAAGTCGAAACTTCCGATGGTGAGCCGCTCAGTCGGATTCATATACATCAATCGGTATTCACACACCACACTCTCGCCCGGTGCATAGACCTGCTTCTCCGGACGACACTCCAATCTGAAACGCTTCCACAATTCTTTCATCGTCGGTATGCGGATCGGTTGCTGCACTTCGCTCTTGCTCCGCGGTTTGCGGAAGGAGATCCGATTGTTGAAGTCATAACGAAGGGTATCCACCTCTCCCGACCCATCCGGACGGGGGATCGCAAAGACCGCCGAGGGAATCGTAAATTCCGTCTCTCGCTCGATCTTCAAACCATATCGCCAGGTCTGTCTCGTGCCGACGATACCCTCGGCTTCAAGATCACTACTCTTCGGGTCGATGAAGAGTTCTCTCACCCCTTCGCCATCTTTGGGCTCGACGATGAGACGCACTCTCTCCCCATTCTCATAGCGATAGGGATAGTCCACTCGATAGTTCACTATAAATATGGAGTCGGCGATATGCGACTGGTCGCACGTCGCTCCGACATTGATCTCTTGTAGATATGCTTTGGCTTCACTCTTGTCTCTGAAATCTCTCACAGAAGCCTCGTCGGCATAAGCCGTTGAGCCCGCCATCGCCACGACAGCCATGCCCACAACAATTTTGAGTATATCCATTCTTGTCTTAATTAGTTTTTTGAGAGCGCGTATGCGCTCTCACGTTTTTTTAACGCTTTCTTATCTCGAATTAGTATAAGACAACACCCCTTTTTACCCCCCTTGTCAAAAAAAATCGTATTTTTCACCACGTTTTCTATGTTTTTTACCGTTTTATTATTATTTTTGCAACTTATTAAGTGTTTTTCATTTCATTATGGATATCAAACACAATAAAATAACTTTTACCAAAATGCATGGCGCAGGTAATGACTATATTTACCTCGATGCCACATCTTCTATCCCCGCCAACCTTCCTGAACTTGCCATTAAGATGAGCGATGTCCATTTCGGCATCGGCTCGGATGGTCTCGTGGCTATTTGCCCCTCGGAGGTTGCCGATTTCCGTATGCGTATGTTCAATGCCGATGGCTCGGAGGCTGAAATGTGTGGAAATGCCTCCCGATGCATCGGCAAGTTCGTTTATGATCGTGGCCTTACCACCAAGACGGAGGTGTCGCTCGAAACGGGCGCCGGCATCAAGATACTCCATCTCCACCCGGTCGATGGGGTAGTGGAGTCGGTCACCGTCGATATGGGTGCCCCGATCCTTACTCCCGACCTCGTGCCGGTCAGCAGCGCCTCCTCCGAGGTGCGCATCGCCGAACCTTTCGAGTCCGATGATATCCGCTATCAGATCACCGGCGTCAGCATGGGCAACCCCCACGGCGTCATCTTCGTAGACCAAATCACCGACCGGCAGGTCCTCGTCGAGGGCCCTCGCCTCGAAGTCGCCGAGATCTTCCCCCGTAAGGCGAACATCGAGTTCGTTCGCATCGTCGACCGCCACACCATCGAGATGCGCGTCTGGGAACGTGGCACCGGCGAAACATTCGCCTGCGGCACCGGTGCCTGCGCCTCCGTAGTCGCCGCTATCCTCAATGACCTCGTCGACCGAGACGCTGAAGTCGAAGTGAGACTCCGCGGCGGTATTCTACACATCAAGTGGGACCCCGCTACCGACCATGTCTTCATGACCGGCCCCGCCACTTTCGTCTGCGACGGCGTTTTCTACATCTATTAATTAACAAAAAACTTTCCAATCGTGAAAATTAACGATAATTTCGAAAAACTCCCCGAGTCTTATCTCTTCTCCACCGTCGCTGCTCGACTCCGCGAGTACCGCGAGGCTAACCCCGATGCCGACGTCATCCGCATGGATATCGGAGATGTCACTCTCCCCATCCCCGATGCCGCCATTCAGGCTATGCACCGCGCTGTCGACGATATGGCTCAGAAGTCTACATTCCATGGTTATGGCCCGGAGCAGGGCTACGCTTTCCTCCGCGATGCCGTCGCCGCCAATGATTATGCCCCTCTCGGCGTTGATATCGCCTCCGACGAAATCTTTATCTCCGATGGCGCCAAGAGCGACCTCGGTAACCTCGGCGATATCTATTCGAGAGATTCGATCGTCGCTGTCGCCGACCCCGGCTATCCCGTTTATGTCGATTCCAACGTCATCGATGGCAGAGGTGGCTCTCTCGCCGACCGCCATTGGAGCCGTTTCGTTTATCTCCCCTGCTCGGAGCAGAATGGCTTTAAACCTGTGCCCCCGACCGAGCATGCCGATATCATATTCCTCTGCTCTCCCGCCAACCCCACCGGCGTCGCTTTCTCTCGCGCCGAACTCAAGGCCTGGGTCGATTATGCGCTCGCCAATGACGCTGTCATCGTATATGACTCCGCTTATTGCGCTTATATCACCGACCCCGACGTGCCCGCTTCTATCTATCAGATCGAGGGCGCTCGCCAATGTGCCATCGAGATCCGCAGCTTCTCGAAAACTGCCGGATTCACCGGTCTCCGCTGCGGTTACACCGTTGTGCCTCACTCCCTCTTCGGCTCCGATGAGGAGGGCAACAAGGTGTCGCTCCGCAAACTCTGGCTTCGCCGCCAAACCACCAAGTTCAACGGCGCAAGCTACATCATTCAGCGTGGCGCTGAAGCACTCTATTCCGACGAGGGTAAGAAGCAAGTACGCGCAAATGTCGAGTATTACCTCACCAACGCCCGCCTGATCCGCGAGTCGATGTCTAAGGCCGGTTTCACCGTCTATGGCGGCGATAATTCTCCCTATATCTGGGTCAAGTCGCCCAATGGCGAACCATCTTGGGAGCTCTTCGACACATGCCTCAAGCGAGTCAACATCTCATGCACTCCCGGTGTAGGTTTCGGCGACGCTGGCGAGGGCTTCATCCGACTTACAGGCTTCAACACCTTCGAAAATACCAAGGAGGCTATGAGGCGTTTCTTAAGCTATTTCCAACAATGATAATATAACGGGGATGTCGCTCTTATCGCGTCATCCCCGATATTATTTCAACAATTTTCAATTACCTAACCCTAAAGAGTTTGTTATGTCAAATTTCAGATTCAAAAGCGTTGAGGAGGCTGCTGCCCGTAAGGCGGTGAAGGTGGACCTCCCCGAGAACCGAGTAGATAACTATTATGCGGAGAAGGTGTTCAATCGACAGCGCATGTTCGAGTACCTCCCCAAGCAGACCTACGATGCTCTTGTTGACGCCATCGACAATCGTAAGCCCCTGAGCCGTCAACTCGCCGACAGTGTCGCCGAGGGTATGAAACGTTGGGCTCTCGATAATGGCGCCCGTCACTACACCCACTGGTTCCAACCCCTCACCGGCGGTACGGCTGAAAAACATGACTCTTTCATCGAACATAATGGCAAGGGGGGAGTTGTCGAGTCTTTCACCGGAAAACTCCTCGTGCAGCAGGAACCTGACGCTTCTTCTTTCCCCAATGGCGGTATCCGCAACACTTTCGAGGCTCGCGGCTATTCCGCTTGGGATATCTCTTCCCCCGCTTTCATCCTCGATCATACCCTCTGTATCCCCACGGTTTTCGTCTCTTATACCGGCGAAAGCCTCGACTATAAGACCCCGCTCCTCCGATCGCTCAATAGTGTCGACAAGGCTGCTACTCGTGTAGCGAAGTTCTTCAATCCGGAAGTAAATCATGTCATCTGCAACCTCGGCTGGGAGCAGGAGTATTTCCTCGTCGATGAGGCCCTATATGCCGCTCGCCCCGACCTCGTGATGACCGGACGCACCCTCATGGGGCATGAGTCGGCGAAAAACCAGCAGCTCGAAGACCACTATTTCGGAGCTATCCCCAGCCGCGTCGAGGCTTTCATGGTCGACCTCGAAACGGAAGCACATCGCCTCGGAATCCCCGCTAAAACTTGTCATAATGAGGTGGCTCCCAACCAGTTTGAGATCGCTCCTATCTATGAGGAGGCTAACCTCGCCAACGACCATAACCTCCTCCTTATGTCGCTCATGGAGGAAGTCGCTAAGCGCCATAACTTCCGAGTGCTCTTCCACGAAAAACCCTTCGCCGGCATCAACGGTTCAGGTAAGCACAACAACTGGAGCCTCGGCACCGACAACGGTATCCTCCTCTTCTCTCCCGGCAAGAACCAACACGACAATTTCCGATTCGTTACCTTCGTGGCTAACGTCATGGCGGCTGTCTTCAAACACAACGGCCTCCTCAAAGCCTCGATCATCAACGCCACCAACGCTCACCGTCTCGGCGCCAATGAGGCTCCTCCTGCCATCATCTCTATGTTCCTCGGCTCGGCTGTAAGCTCGATCCTCGACATGGTGGAGAAGGTCGACTCGATCTCCAAGATCTCTATCGACGGCAAGGAGAAGATCACACTCGACATCGCTCAGATCCCCGAACTTACCCTCGATAATACCGACCGCAACCGTACCAGCCCATTCGCCTTCACCGGCAACCGCTTCGAGTATCGCGCCGTCGGTTCTTCTGCCAACAATGCCTCGGCTCTTATCGCACTTAATGCCGCCGTCGCTGCCCAACTCGATGACTTCGCCAACGTCGTTGAGGCTCGCGTAGCCAAGGGCGAAGACCCCGAAGCCGCTATCCTCGCCGAGGTCAAGAAACTCCTCGCAGAGTCTAAGGCTATCCACTTCGATGGCAATGGTTATAGCGAGGAGTGGAAGCAGGAGGCTGCTCGCCGTGGCCTCGATGTCGAAACTTCGGCTCCCTTGATGTATGACTCTTACACTCGCCCCGACACCATCGAGATGTTCGAAAAGACCGGCGTCCTCTCTCGCAAGGAGATCGAAGCCCGCAACGAGGTGAAGTGGGAGATGTATACCAAGAAGATCCAGATCGAAAGCCGAGTCCTCGGAGATCTCGCCATCAACCATATCATCCCCGCAGCGGTGAGATACCAGTCTCTCCTCCTCGACAACGTCTTCAAGATCCAGCAACTCTTCAAAGGCTCGAAGGCTGACACCATCTCCTCGCAAGACCTGGTAAATATCGAAGCTATCAGCGACCATGTCCAGGCGATCAAGAGCGGTGTCGAGAACATGATCAACGCCCGCAAGCAGGCGAACCGTATCAAGTCTGAGCGTGAAAAGGCGATCGCATACCACGACAACATCTGTCCCTTCATGGACCAGATCCGCTACCACATCGACAAACTCGAGCTGATGGTAGACAACGAAATCTGGCCCCTCCCCAAATACCGCGAACTCCTCTTCATCCGCTAACCCCCGACCCGCTCATTCACAGCGGATTGGTTCTGTGAGCGAGCTTCAGCTCGCCCCCGACCCGTTCATTCACCGCGGATTGGTTCTGTGAGCGAGCTTCAGCTCGCCCCCAACCCGTCCGACAAATATTGAATTACCCATAACCCAAGAGAGTGTATCGGCACCAAAACCCGATACACTCCCTTTTTGTTGTTTTGGAGCCAAGATTGGTAGAATTGGCGTAATTCGACCCTACGCCCAACCGCTCCTTATTGAAAATATTGGTCAAATTGGGTTATTTTGGGACAGTAATTGTCCATTCTATATGATTTCACGCTCTTCTATTGTGCTTATATATTGCTTTTTTTGTAACTTTGCATCCGTGATTGAGATTCGGAGACTCAATATTATGGTTTGCTATATGAGTCCTGTATGTTTGCACTCCTTCACAACCAAACTGTTTCTTTTATAATGATATATACAATCTGTTTATCGAATATAAAATAATCAACAACGTTAATGCTTCTCAAGAGCATTAACAACATATTACTTAACCAACAATGCTTATGAATAAGTTCATTACAACCCTGTTGTGCCTCGCAGGCTCAGCAATCTTGTTCAACGCCAACGCCGTAAAACGCGAATACACCCAATTCACCGCGTTCCAAACCAGCGGTTCTGAAACCATCATCCCCAGCGGCAAATACATTTTCGTCGCACCAAACAACTCTTCTAATTATTACTATATGAATCCATTGGATAGTTATAATGGTGTAAGTGTATCTCCGGCTGCAAATGGAAACATAACGGCAAATAGCGATTGCGAAGTGTATATTCAAAGATCTAGTCAAAATAAATATATCCTGCAAGCAAGTAATGGGAAATATATTAACCCCGGATCTGTAGAATATAGTATATCAACAGATAACAGTAGTAAGACCTGGAATTTTGCATTTAACCCTTCCGGCTCAGATGCACAAATCAGCAATCCTTTAAATTTTAGCTGTAAACCTGCCATAACAACTTTCCGCTTAAAATTTAGAAAAAATTCTAAAGATTTTACTCAAGTACGTTGGACTGGCTCAGATTATCCTTATCCCACCATCTACACTGTGGTGCCCTCTTTCACTTCTACTGCGAATATAGGTGGTACCCAAACAGAGATCGTTAATGGAGGTGTCCTCAATGCTTTGGTGAATAATGTCACTTCCGGTAGCAAGGTAACTTTCAATACTGATGGCGCTTCTACTCTTAAGTATTCTGTAAATGGTGGTGCTGAGATAACTCCATCTTCAGCTTCTTTCGATGTAGCCATCGCTTCTGCAACAGGCTCTACCACTGTCACAGTGACTGCTACTGACGCCAACGGCACTTCATACACCCACACCATTACCATCAACGTAGGTGAAGCTCCCGTTATCCCGCAGGATGAGGCTGTCATCCAAGGCTCTCAAGATAATACTTGGAGCACCAACGTTACTGAAAGCGATGCCACCGGAGTTTCCCTCACAACTTATAATATCGACGGTTCTTCTACCGTAGAGCCCAAGGACAACGGCATCCTTACCATCTCTGATTTCTCCCTTAAGAATGCCCGTTATATAGTGAAGGCTTCAAATAACTTCCTCGCCAACCAATCCTTAGAGTTCAATTTCATCTCTACCATCAACAATAAGTTGTCCGATCGCTATGGTGAAAACGACGCCCCCTATCAGGCTTTCATAGTCTTCACCAACAATAGCGACACAATCACTGAGGGTTATCCCCAGTCTATCGAGATCCCTATGACTCCCAACAGTGACTACACTCAGTGGACTTGCGATTTCGACAAGATCCTCGGAAAGTCCGCTCAGGAACTCTTCTATTATATCCCATGGATTGCCCTCGAGTATAAAATCGAACTCAAGATTATGCCCCGCGACAGCGACACCCCGATGATCCTCTCCGGTAAGGGTATGTCTGTTGCCGAAATGCCCGGCCGCAACCGCGAAGCTGCCGCTAAGATCCCTGCCCAAGACTCCTCTGCCTACTCGTTCGTGGTCGACGGCGGTGATACCCTGATCTACGACGCCGGACTCTCTGCCGATAAATCTACTTACAACATGATCGCCGGCTCTGCCAAGTTCGAACCATTCGTCACTAACTCGATTACCCTCTCCCCCTCCAGCAACATCGAGACCGGCATCTCCGACATCAATCCCGATGCCAACGAAGCCGAATATTACAACCTCCAAGGCATCCGCGTAGACAATCCCCAACAGGGCATCTACATCCGCCGCCAAGGAAACAAAACCACCAAGGTAATCCTCTAACGCCCCGGGTTAATAAAAATAAAAAGAGAGCAAAGCGCCAAAAGCACTTTGTTCTCTTTATTTTTTTTGTAAAAAAAACCACATATCCTACACCATCTCACATATTTTCACTATTTTTGTAAATCTTAAGAGTTCTAAAATATTAAAATCATGAATATCCGCAATATCACACCTCAAGTACTATACGTCGGCGTAAACGACCGCGTTACCTCCCTCTTCGAAGGCCTCTGGCCCCTCCGCTACGGCGTTAGCTATAACTCTTACATCGTAGCCGGCTCCCAATCCCTCGCCCTCATCGACACCGTACGTATCGACAACGTTCGCGAGTTCCTCAACAACGTCCAAGAAATTGCCGCCGACCGAAATATCGACTACCTCGTAATCAACCACATGGAGCCCGACCACTCCGGATCTATCCCCGAAGTCGTCAGAGCATACCCCGACATCAAAATCGTCGGTAACGCCCAGACCATCTCCATGGTGCGCGATTTCTACCATATCGACGACCCCGACCGATTCCTCGAAGTCAAAGAGGGAAGCACCATCTCTCTCGGCGATCGTACCCTCAAATTCTTCCTCACTCCCATGGTACATTGGCCCGAAACCATGATGACATACGTCGAAGAGGATAAAGTACTCTTCTCCGGCGACGCCTTCGGCACTTTCGGCGCCCTCAACGGCGGAGTCATCGACTCCGAACTAACCCTCGACTACTTCTTCGACGAGATGTATCGCTACTACTCCAATATCGTCGGCAAATATGGCAAGTCCGTGCAGCGAGCACTCGCCAAACTCCAAGGTCTCCCCATAGACTACATTTGCTCCACCCATGGACCCGTGTGGCATGAGCAAATCGAACGCGTCATCGCCATCACCGACGACCTCGCCAACTGGCGCTCACAACCCGGAGTCACCATAATCTACGGATCCATGTATGGCAACACCGCTGAGATCGCCGAAACGATAGCCTGCCGGCTCGCCGCCAACGGCATCAAAAACATCCGCATACACAACGCCGCCACCGCCTCCATGAGCGACATGATCTCCGACGCCTTCCGCTACCAAGGACTCATCGTCGGCAGCGCCACATACTCCATGCGACTATTCCCGGCTATCGAAGCCTTCCTCAACGCCATGGAGACTCGCGAGATCAAAGACAAAGTCTTCGCCACATTCGGCAGCTACACCTGGGCAAAAGGTGTCAACGACAACGAATTCAACAAATTCGCCGAACGCCTGAAACTACCCATCGCCGCCACGATGAACATCTCCCGCTCCCTAAACGAAGCCACCAAAGCCCAAGCCCAATCCCTCGCCAACCAAATAACCCCCCTCCTAACCAAATAACCCCCGCCCTAACCCAATACCCCCCCCCAAGGAGCCCTAACACAAGGAGCCGGCAAAAGCCGGCTCCTCGTGTTA
>OBLI01003445.1_pt1 | contig 12146 bp, 7 predicted proteins | sample 1519701 | NCBI WGS metagenome assembly OBLI01 (sample SAMEA3663005, study PRJEB22513) | pig gut metagenome | biome: pig gut; feature: pig-associated habitat; material: faeces | place: France | collected 2012 | reverse complement strand
AGAGCGCACCACTATCTTCGACGGCAGTGCGCTGCTTACAGGCATTCTGTTGGGCTTCAATCTGCCCAGCAACCTGCCTGTGTGGATTATCATCCTGGGTGCTCTGGTAGCCATCGGAGTGGGCAAGCTCACCTTTGGCGGACTGGGCTGCAACCCCTTCAATCCCGCTCTGGTGGGCCGTGTGTTCCTGCTCATCAGCTTCCCCGCACAGATGACCACCTGGCCTGTGCTGCATGCATCGCTGGTGGATGCCGAAACGGCTGCCACTCCCTTGAGCGTGATGAAGCAGGCCATTACCACTGGCGATGCTTCTGTGCTCTCCCAGTTGCCTTCTATCAAGGAAATGTTCCTGGGTATGACCGGCGGTTCGCTGGGTGAGGTGAGCGCTTTGTTGCTTCTCTTGGGTTGCCTGTTTATGATCTGGAAGAAGATTATCACCTGGCACATACCCGTGAGCATCCTGGGTACAGTGGCTGTTCTGTCGCTGGTTTGCCATGTGTGCGATCCCGTTTATGCTCCTGTCCCCCAGGTGCTTTGCAGCGGTGGTCTGATGCTCGGAGCCTGCTTCATGGCTACAGACTACGTCACATCACCCATGACGCATCGTGGTCAGATCATCTACGGAATCAGCATCGGCGTGCTCACCATTGTCATCCGTAACTGGGGCGCTTATCCTGAGGGAATGTCTTTTGCCATTCTCATCATGAATGCCTTCACGCCCCTCATCAACACTTATTGTAAACCAAAACGATTCGGGGAGGTAACAAAGAAATGAAGAAGCTGGAATCTACATGGTACAATATGGTGATAGTGCTCACCGTCATCGCTCTGATAGCAGGTGTGGCACTGGCTTCGGTCAACAGTCTGACCAGTGGCCCTATCGCCGCCATTAAGGAGCAGACGCTGGCAAACGGCATCAAGGAAGTGCTGCAGGCCGAGAGTCTGGAGGTGCAGAAAACAGACTCTCTGCCCGGTAATGTGATTGTTTATCGTACCACAAGCGGCAATGCCGTGCAGGTTACTGATAAGAAAGGCTTTGGCGGCGACCTTACCGTGCTGGTAGGATTTGCTTCCGACGGCAGCATCAAGGGTTATCACATCCTGCAGAGCAGCGAGACTCCTGGACTGGGAGCCAAGGCTGCTACATGGTTCAGAGAAGGAAAAGGCAACATCATAGGCCGTAATCCCGGGTCGGAGAACCTCACAGTGAAGAAGGACGGAGGCGATGTGGATGCCATCACAGCATCTACCATCACCAGCCGCGCTTTCCTGCGCTGCGTGAACGGTGCCTACAAGGCGCTGCAGGATGGTGCTTCGGCTGACTGTGGAAGTGGTGCTTCCAAGGTGGTGCCGGCAGCCAAACTGGTGCCTGCAGAGCCTGTGGCCAGCGCCGACAGCCTGCAGAACGACAGTACTAATAAATAAGGTATATAGGAGGAAACAATATGAAATACTTGAAAATATTCTTCAACGGACTCATAAAGGAGAATCCCACCTTCGTTCTCTTGCTGGGAATGTGTCCCACACTGGGCACTACCAGCAGTGCATTGAACGGTATGTCGATGGGCTTGGCCACTACTGCTGTGCTCATCTGCTCCAACTTCATCATCTCGCTCATCAAGAATCTGGTGCCCGATATGGTGCGTATCCCCTCGTTTGTGGTGGTTATCGCATCGTTGGTGACTGTGCTGCAGATGCTTATCGAGGCTTATGCTCCCGCCATCAACGAGTCTCTGGGCCTCTTCATTCCCCTGATTGTGGTCAACTGCATCATCCTGGGACGTGCCGAGGCATTTGCTGCCAAGAACGGCGCTGTTGAGAGCATCTTCGACGGCATCGGCATCGGTCTGGGCTTCACCTTCGCCCTCACTCTGCTGGGAGGCGTGCGTGAACTGCTGGGCACCGGCAAGATATTCTCGTTCACGGTATTCCCCGAGAACTACGGAGCACTTGTCTTTGTGCTTGCACCTGGTGCTTTCATCGCTCTGGGATACCTCATTGCACTCATCAACAAACTTAAGAAAGCGTAGTCATGGCATACATACTGATATTCATCACGGCTATTTTCGTAAACAATGTCGTGCTTTCCCAGTTCCTGGGAATATGTCCCTTCCTGGGTGTAAGTAAGAAGGTTGACTCTGCCCTGGGCATGGGAGCCGCTGTGGCATTCGTGCTCACGCTGGCCACCATCGTCACCTATCTGGTGCAGAAGTTCGTTCTGGTGCCCTTCGCATTGGAGTATCTGCAGACCATAGCCTTTATCCTGGTCATTGCCGCACTGGTTCAGATGGTGGAAATCATCCTCAAGAAGACCGCTCCAGCCCTTTATCAGGCACTGGGTGTGTTCCTTCCCCTCATCACCACCAACTGCTGCATCCTGGGTGTGGCTATTCTGGTAGCCAATGGCAACTATGCCACACAGGGTCTTGAGCCCAACCTGCTCACCGGTGTGGTGTTCGCTTTCAGCACCGCTTTAGGCTTTGCTCTGGCTCTGGTAGTGTTTGCTGCCTTCCGCGAGCAACTTGAGCTCATGCCCATTCCCAAGGGTATGCGCGGTATGAGCATTGCCCTTGTGACAGCCGGCCTGCTGGCAATGGCTTTCATGGGCTTCAGTGGTGTGGATGGTGGTTTGAGCCGCCTGTTCGGACTGGTACAGTGATTTGAAACAAGAATAAAACCATTTACTAAATCTCACAGATATGAAGATTCTTCTCACGGGTGGTGCTGGATACATCGGCAGCCACACCATTATCGAGTTGGACAAGGCTGGTCACAGCGTGGTTGTAGTGGATAATCTCTACAACTCCAACCCTAAGGCTCTGGAGCGTGTAGGTGAAATCATCGGCAAGCAGATTCCTTTCTACAAGGCCGACATCCGCGATGCAGAGGCAATGGCAAAGGTGTTCGAGGCAGAAAAGCCCGAGGCTGTTATCCATTTCGCCGGCCTGAAGGCAGTGGGCGAGAGTGTTGCCAAGCCCCTGGAGTATTACCACAACAACATGACAGGCACATTCATCCTGCTGGATGTGATGCGCAACCACGGATGCAAGAACATCATCTTCTCATCCAGTGCCACTGTCTATGGCGATCCCGCAATCATTCCCATCACCGAGCAGTGCCCCAAGGGTCATTGCACCAACCCCTATGGACAGACCAAGTCAATGCTGGAGGAGGTGCTGATGGACGTGCAGAAGGCCGACAAGGAGTGGAATGTGGTAATCCTGCGTTACTTCAATCCCATCGGTGCACACCAGAGCGGAAAGATAGGCGAGAATCCCAACGGTATCCCCAACAACCTGATGCCTTACATCACTCAGGTGGCTATCGGCAAGCGTCCGGAGCTGGGCGTATTCGGCAGCGACTATGATACACACGACGGTACAGGCGTTCGCGACTATATCCATGTGTGCGATCTGGCAGCCGGTCATGTATGTGCTCTGAAGGCCATTCAGCGCAACTGCGGACTGGGCATCTACAATCTGGGTACCGGCCACGGCTATAGCGTGCTCGATGTGGTGAAGGCATTCGAGAAGGCCAACGGCGTTCCCGTGAAGTATAGCCTCAAACCTCGTCGTCCCGGAGATATTGCCACCTGCTACTGCGACCCCACAAAGGCAAAGGAGGAGCTGGGTTGGCAGGCTCAGTATGGCATCGAGGAGATGTGCCGCGACGCATGGAACTGGCAGAAGAACAATCCTAACGGTTACGAGGACTAATCCTTCACAAGCCTGTAAATAGCAGGGGCTGCTTGTCTTCAATAGGGCAAGCGGCCCCTGTTGCTTTTCTGAATAAGGCTGTGTAATCCTTTTGGAAAAGGCCCTCAAACGCCTTGCCCGCCTATATATATAATAATGTATAGCGGTGGCAGCAATGCATCTCCATGTCTTTTGCTTGGCTCAACGAATCGGGTGAAAAGTCTGTTGCGGGAAAACCAAGCCGCTGCGTGACCGTTTGCAGCACGCTGCGATGAGGGTTGCAGCACATTGCGATGACGGATGCAACGTGTTGCATCTAAACGGCTATTGCTCTGCTATGAAAAGTCTGTACAACTGCTTTTTCTCTGTGAAAACCCTATGAAATGTATGTTATGCAACATATACGGGTGAAAAAGGCGCTTTCTTTTCTTATATTATGCTTCTGTTCTGTGAAATTTTGTATAACTTTGCCATAGTGGAATGGGGATAAACTAAAACTGGCACTATCGTGGTGTTCCCTTTTTACGCTACAAGGAAACAATCTAAATTGACATAAATGAACAGAAGAGATTTCATCCAGAGGTCAGCAGCATTGGTTGGAGCCGCCTACGCAGGGGTTCCCAGTCTGGCTACGGACCTGCAGACATTGGGAAATCCCAATATTGTCATCGGTATTCTTAGTGATATTCACATCACGGGGGACAGTTCTGTGGATACCTTCGTGCATACCCTCGAATACTTCCGCACCCAGCGTGTGGATGGCGTGATAATAGCAGGCGATATGGCCGACAACGGACTGCTGGCGCAGTTGCACCGGGTGGCCGATGCCTGGTTCAGAGTCTTCCCCGACAACAAGGGGCTGGATGGCAAATACACCGAAAAGCTCTTCATCTACGGCAACCACGATGTGCAGGCGTCATCCAGCGAGGATGCCATCATCAAGGACGTTGCTGCATCCTGGAAAGCATGCTTCCTGGAGGACTATGCGCCCATATGGATGAAGCAGGTCAATGGCTATTACTTCATCGGTGCTCATTGGCATAACAACAATATTCCCGGCCTGAGTGAGTTCATCAGCGGGCATGCTGACGAGCTGGGAACCGAGAAGCCGTTCTTCTACATCCAGCATCCCCATCCCCTCAACACCTGCAATGGTCCATGGGCATGGGGCAGAGACGACGGCAATGTGACCAAGATACTGAACCGCTATCCCAATGCAGTTGCCTTCTCGGGCCATTCTCACTCTCCGCTCAATGATGACAGAAACTTCTGGCAAGACAAGTTTACCTCCATCGGTACTTCTTCATTGAGCTACCTCTATCCCATGCCTGGTCGCGAGAATACGTATCAAGACGACTGGGGTGGCCGGCCGCCTACGCAGATGGCCAACATTGGAGGCGCTGGTCGTCAAGGCATGATTATGCGCGTGTATGATGGTGCTATCGCCTTCGAGCGACGTGAGTTTGTTGACGACCAGCCTGTTGCCGACCCTTGGGTAATGCCTTGGCCCATCTCGCTGAGCGAACCTCTCACGTTCGAGAACCGCAAGAAGACGGCTCCCGTACCGCAGTTCCCTGCCGGCACCAAGCTGACTGTCACGCAGGCTACAGGCAAGGACCGTTATGGTACCGAGCAGCAGCAGGTGACGGTGCACTTCCCCAACTTGTTCAAGAAAGACACAGGCGTGCGTGCTTTTGACTACGAGGTACAGGTCGAGCATGAGTGGCTCGATGTACGCTTCATATCCGTCACCAAGCGCGTGATGTCGCCTCGCTGCTTCATGGGTGAGGGGCAGGATGCCAAGGAAGCGTTCTGCGTGTTCGGCCTCTCCGAACTTCCCACGCTGTTCCGTTACCGTTTCATCGTGCGTCCATGTGAATGTTTCGGCAAGAAGGGCGAGCCTGTCTATAGCGATTGGATAGATGGTCCCATCGTTTCCATCATATCGTCTCTCTCCATCGAGAAGATGTTCTTCAAGGCAGGAGACAGCATCGAGGTGACCTACAAGGATGCTCCCGTGGGCAGCCAGGCTTGGATAGGCCTCTATCCAGTGGGTACCACTCCTGGTTCGGGCAATCCGTCCCTGTCATGGGACTATACTGCCGCGAAGGACGGAAAGATGACACTCAAGCACGACAAGTCGGGTGAGTACTATCTGGTAATGTTCCGCGACTCGGGTTACAGCGAGTGCTCGGCACGAATTCCCGTGTTCCTCACCGATACCGACTATAATCCCAAGGCCTTCTCACTCCTCACCAGCCGGCGTGTGTATGAGGTGGGCGACGGCATCCAGGTGCGCATCACATCGGCTCCTGCCTTCAAGAGCGACTGGGTGGGCATCTATTCGGCCGAACTGGAAGCGAAGTACGAGAACAAGTGTCCCACCTGGCTCTATTATGACAAGGGTATGCGCTCTATGATGCTCAATGTTGCCGGCACCAAGAACTGGACTTCTCCGCTCATCGAAGGCTTCTATTTCGTCAGTTATTTCATGACAGGAGGCTATGTGCAGCCTTTCCCTGCCAAGTATTTCGTCATTGGCAAGCCCGTCACATTGGCAAGCGAGCACGATTCCTATGGTAAGGACGAACCCGTGCAGCTCGTTTTCCGGGATATGGATGAGCACATCGATGCCACTGTCCATTACCAGACGGGTACCGACGTGACGCTTCATGAGGCCAAGGCCATCAGCGGAAAAGAGGGCACTGTGCAGATAGAAGGACTGCCGGCAGGCGACTACAAGTTCTTCGTTTGCGTGGATGGAAAGCCCATCTCCCAGGCCTGCATCGTGAAGATAGAGGGCAACGGTACGGCTGTAAGTGGGGTAGAAGGCAATCGCCCTGCCGATCATGTCGTTTACAGAACGGACGGTATCGTTGCCGGACGCTCAGAGGACCGTCTGGAGCATGGTATCTACATCATCAACGGAAAGAAAGTCCTGAAATAAGGGAAAACAATGGCTTCCCCTGCCCCATGGGGTTCCATGAGGTAGGGAAGCATTTTCCTGAATCAGAAATAATTGTCTTACTAACATCAAGGTATTCATTATGAAGAAACTCTTACTAACAGCCCTGTCATTCACTATGGGATTGGCAGCAGTGGCGCAGGCTCCCAAAGCCGACGTGCTGGATATCATCTTCAATGATGACGGTACGGTCGTAGATGCGTCGGCAATGGCCAACCCGGTGCGTGTATTGGGTAACCCAGACATCAAGAAGAGCCCCATGTATGGCATGAATGTGCTTTGCAATGAGGAAACTCAGTGGGGTAAGGAGTCGTTCCATACGGTTCGCATCCCTTACAATGACCAGCTTATCGGTGCCATCGAGAATGGTATGACAATGGAGGTGATGGCCCGTCCCTGCTTTGAGGATGGCAAGTTCAACCAAACCTGGTGCAATGTCTTCGGATGTTATCAGGGTGGCGGCTTCGGTATCATCATCAATGGAGGCAAATGGGACTTCGAGTGCGTAATCGGAGGAGGCTATAAGGATGCCACTTTCGGCCCTGTGGTAGATGGCGAATGGATTCATCTTGTGGGCGTTTGGGACAAGGAGACCGGCGAATACAAGCTTTATGCCAACGGTGAACTGGCTTCTACTGTCGATGGTGTAAGCGGCGACCTCTCTCTGCCCGATGCAAAGGGTAAGGAGCGCTTCGTAGGTGTGGGCGTTGATTTTGAGCCTAACCCCGTTTCCACATGCGGCTATTCGTTCCAGGGCGATATTGCCATCGCACGTATCTATGACAATCCCCTGACCGCAGAACAGGTAAAGGCGCTCTATCAGGAAGTGGATGTCAAGAAGACCGGTGAGGCTGAGCACGTAGATAGAGTGTTCCCCACATTGCGTACCGATGAGGACGGAACGGTTCTGATTGCCAATTATGAAGAGATGGACAACTTTGCCCACTCTGTAAGAATGGGTAAGATTGACCTGAACGCCAAGTTGGAGGCCGACATTGATTTCACAGCTTCCAAGAGGAACATCTGCTACGAAAGAGGTTATACAGGCACATTCGACGGCCAGGGCCACACTCTGAAGGTCGATATCAAGTCTGACCAGCGTACGGCAGCACCCTTCATGGCTCTTAGGGGTGCCACTATCCGCAACCTCAACGTGACAGGAACAGTCACTGCATCTGCCCAGTATGCCTCTTCTGTAGCTGTTACCACTGAGAACAATACGGTTATCGACCGCGTTTCATCAGACGTGAACATCATCTCTACTACTGTGGGTGATGGCACACATGGCGGTTTCGTGGGTGTTTCATCCGATGGTACGGTCATCAGCAACAGCTTGTTCAAGGGCAGCATCACCTCAGATGTCACCAATTGCTGCGCTGGTTTCGTTGGTTGGACAGATGGAAATACCACTATAAAGAACTGTCTGCAGCTGGCCGATATAGGTAATGTGGCCGAGAAAGGCGCTGTCTTTGCTCGTAATCCAAGTAAGGCCAAAGTGACAAACTGCTATTACTCCACACTGATAGGCGATAGCGACAATGGCGCCACACTGGTTGCCGACGACGAACTGGGTAGTGGAGAAATCTGTTGGAAGCTCAATGGCGAGACTGCTACGAGAGCAATCTGGCGCCAGACGCTGGAACAGGATGAGACTCCCGTGCTTGACCAGACTCATGGTATGGTGCTCGTGCTGGATGGCAGTACTTATTGCATCACCAATGAAGAGACTCTGAAGGAGGCTGCACGCCTTTATGCCGACCAGATAGAGGTTATGGCAGATGAATTCGAGGCATATCAGCCCCTCAAGGATGCACTCCGCCAGCATGCTCAGGAGGCTGCAGCATGCACCACAGTGGATGATTTCGTGGCCAAGTGTGCACAGATAGAGGCCGACATCGCTCTTATCAATGAGAACAAGAAGGCTTATGACAACCTGATTCTGGTGGCAGAAGCCACTCTGGAGAAGATTGAGGGCATGGTGAATGAGCCTGCCAACGTGCTTCGCACTTACCTTGAGGATACCATTGAGCCCAATGAGGTGTATGTGAACGGCTCGCTCAACTACATTCTCAACAACTACTCTCTCAGCACCGAGGGTATTGCCAAGGAGATTGCATATATCGACGATATGCTGCTCAAGGCACTCTCTTCGGGTACACCTGCCGGTACCGATGTGACTATGCTGGTTCAGAATGCCGACTTCAGACAGAAGGCTGAGGGATGGGAGTGGACCAAGAAGGCCGACAAATACGAGCAGGATGCCTCTTGGGGCTTCAGCGGAATCCATTATTACGGCTCTCTCGAGGGTGGATTCAGCCAGACTATCACCAGCCTCACCAATGGTGTGTATGAGCTGGATATGAATGGCTGTCAGCTTGTTGGCGATGAGGCTTCCTGCAACTATTACACTTCTGTCCTCTTCGCAGGTGACATCGAGATGCCTCTCATGTCCACGGTTGACGATGTGATACTCGATGATGATCCTCTCGTACCCGGCATCAAGAAGCTTGGCGGCGTACGTACCCGAGACAATCAGATCATTCCTTACAGCTTGAGGGGTGCTGCCTACGCCATGTGTCAGGGTGGCTATTATCTCAACAGGGTGTTTGCCCATGTGACCGACGGTACTCTCACCATCGGTGGTAAGCTCTATGGCAGCGGACGCAGCGATGACTGGCCAATCTTTGCCAACGTCAAACTCATCTATCAGGGTTCTTTCGACGAGGCTTCTGAAGCACTCGACAAGGGTCTGCAGTTTGCTGTGGCAAGAGCCGATTCCACTATCAACTTCAAGGCAGACGCTTGGTCCACCAATTACATCATCTATCCCAACTATTCCGAGGAGCTGCGCAATGGCTTGAGACAGGCTGTGGCCGACGTGGAGACAGCTACCACAGGCGAGCAGAAGTACAACATTCTGAAGCGCATGTCTGATCTCTTCAAGCAGATATATGTTTGCCGTCGTGCTTATACCAAGAGCGCAGGCGAACTGATTGCCTTGGAAGCTCGTGTACAGGACTATCCTGAGTTTGCCGATGAACTGATGATTATGATTGACAAGGCTTGGGCAGGCTGGAACTCTGGCGCTTACTCTGCCGAGGAAGTGGTGAATATCAGCGCAGAGATTCTGGAGAAAATGGATAATCTCAACGTTGAGTTGCCCGACGCAGACCTCTTGGATCTTGTGTTCAATGAAGATGGAACTGCCAAGGACAATTCTGAAGCAGCGAACCTGGTGGAGATGTACGGCAAACCCAGCGTGGTGGCAAGTCCCACTTTGGGTATGAACGTGTATTGCGGAGGCAATGAGACTTGGGGTACATACCCCCAGAACAACTTCCTGGTGAACGTGTCTGACGCGATGAAGCAGAGTATAGAAAATGGTGTAACCATGGAATTGCTGGTTCGACCCTACTGGAAGGAAGGTGGCGTACCCGGTAAGTGGTGCACAGTATTCGGTTCAGAGAACTCAGGAGGCATGGGTATGCTCGTCTATAACAGCCAGTGGTGCTTCGAGGCCCACACTGGAGGCAGCTACCATGATGCCTATGCTACCGTGAAGCCCGTCAATGGTGAGTGGACTCACCTCATTGGCACATGGGACGGAGGCGAACTGAAGATTTATGTCAACGGAGAGCTTTCTGGTTCTGTGCTGGCAACAGGCGGATATGACTGGCCTGCGAATGTGGATCGTCAGTGGTTCGGCGTTGGTTGCGATATGGCTCTCAATGACAAGCCAGAGGCTGCCTTCACCGGTGATATCGCTATCGTACGCATGTACAAGACTCCTCTCAACGTTTCACAGGTGAACAGGTTGTACAAGAGAGTGAAGGGCATCATCTCTGATATTCCCGAGCACAACGAGGGTGAGACTGCCGTCACAGGCGTAACAGCCGTGAAGCCTGCAAACGGCATCATCTATGACATCACAGGCCGCCGCTTATCCCGCATGGATACAAAGGGTCTCTATATAGTCAATGGTAAGAAGATTGTAGTCAAGTAAGCAGTTTTTCCTTTAGCCGGAACTTCTTTCCTGGCCAAAGGAAAAACGATGAAGCGAGGCTGGCATTCCGTTCGAAGTGCCGGCCTTCTGTTTTAGCTCGATTGGTGCAGTGCACTGCATTGCCCGTTGCAGCGCACTGCGTTGCCTGTTGCAGCACGCTGCGTCGGGCTTCGCAGCGCGCTGCGTTTTATGCCAGTCCCTTCTGTTGCTGTCATTTCTTCTGCATCCTGCAAAGTTTTTGCAGCGCCTGACCGACCCTGTCAGCCTGCTACAGAACGGAGCGGTGCTTGTTGCCCGAAGCTGGTAGATGTTATAGGCCATAAGACCATGGGCGATGCGGCAGGGCGGGTGTTGCGTTGGGAAATCGGGTGCGTTTTGTATGCCCGACAGGGCTATTATGCCTGCAGAAGTGGAGAAATGTCTTCCGTTTGTCTTCTTTTGGCTGTATTTTATGGATAAAAGTGCAATTTCCCTTGTTTTAATGAGCGTGTTCGAAATAATTGTATAACTTTGTAAGGTGGAGGAGAGGTGGTGACTAAGACTGACGAAGCGAAGTGAGACATCCTTTTCATCACAATTGGTAACAATCAACATTAACGTAGAATGGACAGAAGAGACTTTATTCAGAGGTCAGCAGCACTGGTGGGAGCAGCCTATGTGGGTGTTCCATCGCTGGCTACAGACCTCCAGACTTTGGGTAATCCCAACCTTGTCATAGGCATCGTAAGCGACATCCACTTGCGTGGGAGCGAGACGGCCGATACCTTCATACATACTTTGGAATACTTCAGAAGCCAGAGGGTGGACGGAGTGATAATAGCAGGCGATATGGCCGACCAGGGACTGGAACCCCAGTTGCAGGTGGTGGCCGATGCTTGGTATAAGGTGTTCCCCGACAACAAGGGGCTTGACGGGAAATACACAGAGAAGCTGTTCATATACGGCAACCACGATGCACAGGCTGCCAATTGGGGTGGAACCGTCAGCCAGTATGGTGCCGACTATGTCAAGCAGCACGGTATCTGCAATGATCTGAAGGGCGCGTGGGAGCGATGCTTCAAGGAGAAATACTCGCCCATATGGATGAAGGAGGTCAACGGATACTGCTTCATCGGTGCACACTGGCATGACAACAACATTCCCGGCCTGGCTGACTTCCTGGCCGAACGTGCCTCCAAGCTGGGCAAGGAGAAGCCTTTCTTCTATATCCAGCATCCTCATCCCAAGGACACTTGCAACTGCGCCTGGGCTTGGGGCAGGGATGACGGCAATGTGACAAAGATATTGAGCAAGTACCCCAATGCGGTTGCCTTCTCGGGTCATTCCCATTCTCCCCTCAATGACGAGCGCAACTTCTGGCAGGATAAGTTCACTTCAGTGGGCACTTCTTCGTTGAGCTACCTCTATCCCATGCCAGCCCGTGAGAACACCTATCAGGATGACTGGGGTGCCAAACCACCTACGCAGATGGCCAACATCGGTG
>OBLI01003444.1_pt1 | contig 12149 bp, 11 predicted proteins | sample 1519701 | NCBI WGS metagenome assembly OBLI01 (sample SAMEA3663005, study PRJEB22513) | pig gut metagenome | biome: pig gut; feature: pig-associated habitat; material: faeces | place: France | collected 2012 | reverse complement strand
TGTCAGGAAGCCAACCAGTGTCTCCGGATCTGTTGCGATGGTCTCATCACCGATCATATCAGTGAAGTTCTCGATACCGTAAAGCTCTTTAGCTGTAGCGTTCAGTCTCTCGCCAACCTGATCTTTCAGATCCTTCGGCATCCATACGATACGCTGAACACCGCCCTCAGCCTTCATGAACTTCTTGGAAGCGATGAAATGTTTACCATGTCCCATGAAACCAGGTGTCTGCACACCACCACCGGTCATAGAAGCCAGCTCGGAGAAGGTCATTCCCAGAGGAGTCTGTCCGGCATACTCACGGTTAGCGATTACAACACCGTTGGAGAACGGCTCGATACCGCAGATACACTCAAAGCATCCGCAGGATGTCATCGGTTTCTCCATGATAGAGTACAGGGATACATCTTCAAGAGCACCCTGAGAGAACTTACGAACAGCTTCGTTAACGTCCTCATACTCACCGATACGCTCGTCGATGACACGCTCTTTAGTGATGATCTGGCACGGACCAGCCGGATCCAGCTCGTTGGTAGCTTTTGCGTCAAACCATGAAACGGCACCACACAGACCAAGTCTCTCCGGTGTAACTACACATACATGGCTCGGGGAGAATGCCTGGCACATGATACAGCTGTAGTAAACGTCTACAGTCTCGTCAGTCAGAGTGCTCAGACGCTCGTCACGTTTGTCGAACATCGGAATAGCAACTTCATGACGCAGTCTTGTACACTCTGCCGGATCAGTAATAACTTTAACCTGGCATTTATCAACTACGGCATCAAATTCGCTCTTGATTCTTGCATACAGAACCTCACCAAGGTCTTTAGCTCTGAATCCTGCTTCGAAAGTAGCTTTGCTGATACGGATACGGATCATATCACGCTGTCCTGTATGCATTACACCCTCGATGCAGTTGATGTAGCTGTGGAATTTACGCTCGAATACAGGCTCGAAGTCTGCCTGCATGTTCTTTCCGGCAACTTCTACCACGTATGCGATAGACTGTTTGCTTCCTACCGGGAACTCATCAAAGTCAGGTCCGATAACTTCGATCTTGTGATCTTCGATCTCGCTCATATCTTTAGCATGAACAAGCTCTACACAGTCAACACGGGAACCATCGAACTCAACCTGCATGTCGCCACGGCGGATGATCTCACCCTCGAATGCGGATGCGAAAGCAACCGGGATATCGATCTTGGTGATCTTGATCTTGATGTTACGTGCTTCCAGAGATGTAGCATTGAATTTGCTGACGTCTTTCTGTACGATCAGGCTCTTCGGTACACGGAAGGTCTCTTCGTTGGTAACTACCGGGAAGCCAAGAGCGATAGCGCCGGCACCGCAGGCAACGATCACTTCGTTCAGCGGAGCGAATGCGTTAACGAAAGCCGGTACACGGTCCATGGTATATTTCATCAGAGCTGCAGCATCTCCAGGTGCTACGTTACCGAAGATCAGAGCTGCACGAAGAGCTACAGATACTACATGGATAACGCTTGTTACATCAGCACCCAGCGGTACGACACGAACGCCGTATCCCAGTTTCATTCCCTGAGACAGGCACTGATCGATACACTCACCTACCATAGTTACCAGGATACCCTGTGCCTGATAGGATTTAACCAGCTCAACAGCCTCTTCTGCTGTCGGAGCCTTACCAAGGATAACAGCAACACCCGGGATATCGCCTGTTACCAGCGGTACACCCAGCTCACGGATGATGGCATCTGCCAGATGTCCGTAATACGGCTCTGCGTACGGAGCTGCGCCATCAATGTATTTCAGAACTTCGATAAACTCTGCGCACAGAGCTGTAGCAACACCGCTCATGAACGCATCGTTTAATTTCTGATCTCTTGTCATCAGAGTCTTCACTACACCCAGAGCCTCTTTCAGCTCTTTCAGGTTAGTTACTTTAACACCTGTTACTGCGTAGTAGCAGGGCAGGCAGTATGCGGTATCCGGGAAGCTGACTGCTTTGTCTTCGCCATATTTAGCGATAGCGTCATTGATGGCGTTCTCGGTCAGACCATATACAGCATCATTGCCTTTAAATACAACATCAAATAAAGTCATTGTCTATCCTCCAAACAATTCTTTTTCGGTTTCCTGTCGTTATGCTTTGCCGTCGATCACGGCTTTGATGGCAGAAACTTCTTTTACTGCGGTTTCACTGAAATCATAGGGAGATCTGCCCTGACGGTCAGCATCCATGATCTCTGTATTGTAATGTATAAACCCAAGAAGATCTTCTGCCGGGATCTTTGATTTGACAAATTCCTCATCCTCAGCACTGCGGATCTTGTTTGCCACCACACGAACCTGTGCCACACCCAGATCTTCCGCCAGACGTTTAACATTCTTATACGTCTGAACACTTCTGGAGCCAGGTTCGATAACGACGATAAACTGATCAACACTCTGTGTCGTACCGCGTCCAAGATGCTCCAGTCCCGCCTCCATATCCATGATGACCACATCATCTCGATGGAGAACCAGATTATTGATGATTCTCTTCAGCATCACATGCTCCGGACATACGCATCCGCCGCCGCCGGTCTCCACCGTGCCTAAAAGCAAAAGCTTTACACCGTTGCAGGTCTTTCCATATGTATCCGGGATATCATCCACCTTGGGATTCAGTTTATAAAACTGGTTGCCGTCGCCGGCACCGGTACGTTCTTCAATAAGTTTACGCATTTTGCTGATGGGAACGATAGCATCCAGCTCTTCTTCGGGGAAACCCAGGGCCAGTCCCAGATTTGCATCCGGATCCACGTCGGCCGCGAGAACTTTTCTTCCCTCTGCTGTGTATAATCTGGCGAGCGTTGCAGCAAATGTTGTCTTACCTACTCCGCCTTTGCCTGTTACTGCTATTTTCATGTCTATCAAGTCCCTTCATTTATTAATTCCGGGAGGAGCCTACCTCCCGGTCATATGCAAATATCCTTTCGGACAGGCATCTCATCAGATACCGATTGCTTTACGTTTCTCTTCGATTCTCTCAATCATCAGATCTGTCAGCTTCTCGATATCAGTCTCAACTGTATAAGCAGCCTCAACCCAGTCTCTTACGCCTTCAGTCAGCAGTTTGCCTACGGTCTCGGAACCAGCTACATACGGATCTACGCCAAGGAAGGTATCGATACCGGTAGCAACTACGTAGTTACCGATGGAAACAGCCTTCTCGGACATCCACTCCGGAGCACAGCCTACAACCGGCAGCTGGGAGATATTCAGTCCGGAATCCTTAGCCAGTGTGGCAACCAGGATCATCATACGGGAGATATCTACACAGGAACCCATATGCAGTACCGGCGGGATATCAGCCAGTTCACATACACGTTTCAGACCTGCACCGCAGAGATCTTTGGCGCGTTTGTCCATCAGACCTGCTTTAGCAGCAGCCTGTGCGGAACATCCGGAAGCAACGATAACGATATCGTTGGCGATCAGTTTCTTCATCATCTCGATATGAGCGTAGTCCGGGCGAACCTTCGGGTTGTTACATCCAACCATGGCTACAGCACCACGGATAACACCGGATGTGATACACTCGATGAGCGGTTTGGTGGTACCCATCTCGTCAACCTGAGTATTGGCAACACCATCCAGTACTTTTACCAGAGCCTCTACAGAGTAACCAACGGTTGCTTTCTGTTTGATCTGCGGAATATGTACCAGCTCCGGTTTACGGTTTTCGAAGTTATCGATAGCCATCTTAACGATTGCCTTAGCGTTCTCAGCAGCTGTTGCAGCATTGAAGCGGATAAATTCGGAATCCGGCATCTGAGCGATCGGAGAAGTTGTGATGAATTTTGTATGGAAACATTTGCTGAGAGGTCCAAGAGCCGGGAAAATACACTGAACGTCAACTACGATAGCTTCGCAGGCACCGGTCAGAACAACGTTTTCCTGCTGCAGGAAGTTACCTGCCATCGGAACACCGCGTCTCATGGCAACCTCATTGGAGGTACAGCATACACCGGATACTGTGATGCCCTTAGCGCCTTTGGATTTAGCGTAAGCGATCATTTCCGGATCATCAGCGTACTCACAAACCATCTCAGACAGAGACGGGTCATGACCATGAACAACAATGTTTACATTCTCTTCTACCATAACACCCAGGTTAGCCTCGGTATCGATCGGCTTCGGTGTACCAAACAGTACGTCAGAGAACTCTGTTCCGCACATGGAACCGCCCCAACCATCGGCAAGACCCATTCTGAGGGACTGACGGATCAGAGCTTCCGGTTTGGAAGAACATCCCATATGTGTCATATGCAGGGAGCAGGCAACCTCACGGTCGATAGCACGGGGAGCGATCTCTTCTCTCTGCCAGATTTCCTGAGTATGCTCCTGAGCACGTTTCAGCCATCTCTGGTTGCCGAACGGTTTACCATACTCCAGAAGAGCTGTCTCAGCCATCTCATGAGCCAGATCGTAGATATCTCTTCCCTCTGTCTCAACGCCCCACTCTTTGGCAATGCGGATCAGCTTCTCGGGATCTTTTACCTTGTAAGCTCCGTCCGGTTTAGCCTGATACAGGGTATGGCAGATCTCACGACCATGATCGGAGTGAGTAGCACCGCCACCGGCTGTAAATTTCAGGTAGTTACGTCCTACGATACCGTCAGCGTCACATCCGCAGATACCTCTCGGAGCTTTGGGAGTGATACGGCAGGGACCCATGGCACAGATACGGCAGCAGATACCCTTCTCACCGAATTTACAATGGGGTGTCTGATTTTTTACACGCAGCTGCCATGCATCTGCTCCGACTTTGGCGCCAGTCTCAAGCAGGCGATTGGTCGCGGCTTCCATTTCCTCAACGGAAGTCAGTTTGAATTCTTCACTCATTTATTTTCCTCCTTAACCAATTTGGAATATATTTTCAGAGGTCCTCTTCCTCCAAAAACTCATTAGCAGTATCTGTTCATTACCTTCACAGATACTCTTCGCAACAGCTGAATTACAGATTCAGCTTTTCAATGATTTTGCCAAGAGCTTCACGCACCGGTGAATCCTTTGGCAGCTTGACAGTGGGAATACCATCGCAGTCATATTCATAGATTGTCTGGTCCTGAGGGATCACACCCAGCAGGTTGAGACCCTGTTTCTCGATTTCTTCCTTGGTACCCTCATTAAGCACTCCGTTCGGAGCACGGTTTACGATCAGACCGATCTGCTGCGGTTTAAGCTCACACTCACGGATCAGCTCAGCGATACGGCCGACAGCCTGTACACCTCTGCGGGAGCAGTCACTGACCAGAATGCAGGTCTGCATACTCGGCAGGATACCGCGGCTGATATGTTCCATACCCGCCTCATTATCCACCACCATATAAGGATACTGATCCTGACGTTTCATCAGCTGGGCCTGCAGCAGGCCATTAACGAAACAATAGCAGCCTTTTCCCTGAGTACGACCCATGACCAGCAGATCAAAATCATCCTCTTCCATCAGGCAGGAATTAAATTTCCATTCGGCATAATCTGCCTTGCTCATTCCCGGCGGAATCGGATTATGCGCAGACATCTCAGCCCTGGCGATCTCCTCACGGACATCGCCCAGGGTCATATCCACTTCCACACCGAGAACTTCGTTCAGGTTGGAATTGGCATCTGCATCTACAGCCAGTACAGGTCCTTTTTTTGTTTCACAAAGATACTGGATCAACAGCCCGCACAGGGTCGTCTTTCCTACGCCGCCTTTACCGGCGACAGCAATAACATGTGCCATTAAGGACACCTCCTGTAAGTTACAGTCTCAAAGATCAAACTCTGGTGCAGAAACCTGCTCTGTCGATGATCTCAGAAACATCTTTGTATTTGTTCAGAGCGTACATATGGATACCGTTTACACCCAGAGCTCTGTACTCGTCGATCTGACGGATAGTGTACTCGATACCCTGCTCTCTGAATCTTGCTTTCTTGCCTTCTACATCTGCGTCAAACGGATCCTTAACGAACGGATTCGGGAAGATCCAGTTGTTGGAGATCAGCTCACAAAGCTTACGCGGCATTACGCAGGCGTTTCTGGAAAGAGCCATATTAATAGTAGCAGCCTGATCCAGGATCGGCATGATACCTACATCCACCGGCATGGTAACACCGGCTTTGCGGATAGCATCCAGCCAGTATTTGAACTGTTCCATATCCCAGCACAGCTGAGTCATGATATAGTCTGCACCGTTATCCTGTTTCTGTTTCAGAACAGCGATATCAGCTTCCAGAGAACGGCAGCTGATGTGTCCTTCCGGAGAACCGGCTACAGCGATCTCAAATTTATCACCAAACTCTTTGCGGGCAAAAGCAACCAGGTCGGTAGCGTATGCAAAATCTCCGCCTGTACCTTCCCAGCCAAACGGAAGGTCACCGCGCAGTGCCAGCATATGGTCTACACCATTGTCCAGATAATTCTGCAGCTGGTCCTTAATACCTTCTTTGGTGTTTCCGATACAGGTGAAATGTGTTACCGGAATAGTACCTGCATCTTTGATCATCTTGCAGACATCCATGTTGCGTCCTACGTTGGTTCCGCCTGCACCGTATGTACAGGAAATGTAGGACGGATTGTATTCGCACAGATGCTCAATGGTTCCCGGCAGGTTTTCCATACCTTTGTCTGTCTTCGGCGGGAAAAGCTCGAATGACAAAAGCATTTTCTGTTTCATCTGTTCACTGAGTTTCATAGAGTTGTTCCTCCGCTTCTTTAATATTTGTTATGTTTCTTTGTATAAACTTAATCACACTGGATCTTGACAACACTGTTTGCAAGATCAACCATGAGAAGTTTTCCGGTAATTACTTTTTCGTCACCAAGAATATCACGGATGATCAGCTGATCATCCTTTACATCGATACGGCTGATGTTCCTGCAGATTACTGTATTGTCACTTTCTTTGTATGCCGTTGCAAGACACATACTTATACCTCCTTCACATGCTCCGCAGCCAGCGAAGACGCCAGACTGAGACGCAGATTTCCTTTTTGAAATTCGGACACGGCCGCTCTGAGCTGTTCTGCCACATCATGCATATCCAGTTTATCCAGATTTGCTGCCAGGCGCTCCAGCTCCAGAGCATGCTGCTGATTGTGCTGCAGCATATACTTTACCAGAGCCATGGCTTCCTTTTTCGGATCATGCTCACCGCATTCACCGGCACTCTGACAGCCTGTGCACTGATGTCCCGGCTGCCCGCATGCATCGTGACCGTGATGCACCATCTGTCCGTTTTCATCCTGAACCATGTGCATATCATTATCTCCTTTACAGTCTTGACACAATTTTATCAATATATCTGATTATAACAAACCTTTAGCCGCGAATCAATCAAATCTACCACAATATTTGTACAAAAATCAGTTCAGTTTTACCAAAAACCACAATCCTTGGCACAGTATACCTTATTTTATCGTGCAAGATTGCCCTGCTCCATGCCGTGTATTCTTTAGAAAGCGAAATGAAGCGGGCCATTTCTTTTCGAACGGCCTGCTCCATGATCATACAGTTTTTTTATGTTTTTTTAAAAGATAGATCTTGCTTTCCGTTCCGGACATCAGACGTTTTATGTTTGCTCTGTGACGGTACAGAGCCATAAAAGTCAGCGCGGCCAGCACAATGTACAGTTCATTCAGATGTACCTGTGACATTCTGAATCCGCCCATCTGGCCAAAGACGATCGTCTGGACAAGAAACAGCACATAACACAGTGTAGATCCCAGAGACACATAGTGGGTCGTAAAGAAGATCAGAAAAAACTCCACCATGACCACAAGTCCAACCTGCCAGCTGAGGCAGAATACAAGACCGACAGTACAGGCGATGCCCTTTCCGCCTTTAAACTTCAGATAAAACGGAAAATTATGTCCCAGGATAGCTCCCGCCGCGGCATAGGCACATAACAAAGGCAGCATATCCGGATGGGATCCTCCAAACAGGAGTCTTGCTACCAGCGATGCAAGTATACATTTCAGCATATCACCTACAAGTGTCATGGCACCGGCTTTTCTTCCCATGGTGCGCATGGCATTGGTGGTTCCCGCATTGCCGCTGCCATGTTCGCGGATATCAATGCCGTGCAGTCTGCCAATGATATAGGCGGTCTGCACAAGACCAAAAGCATAGCCAATGACCAGACACAACAAACGTACCAGCATATGTTTATTCCTTATCCTTTCTCTCTCTTACGATAAACTTCAGTGATGTTCCTCTGAAACCAAAAGCCTCACGGATCTGATTTTCCAGGTATCTGGTATAGGAAAAATGCATCAGCTCTTTGTCATTGACAAAAATAACAAAAGTCGGCGGTTTTACAGCCACCTGCGTCATATAGAATATCTTCAGACGTCGGCCTCTGTCTGACGGGGGCTGCTGCATGGCCACGGCCTCTGTAAGAATTTCATTGAGTACACCCGTCTGGATACGCATGCTCTGATTTTCCAGCACCATGTCAATGGTCTCAAAAAGTTTCGGAAGGCGCTGGCCTGTCTGGGCCGATACAAAAAGGATCTCCGCATAAGGCATAAAAGAAAGCGTATTACGGACTTTTGCCGTAAACTCGTTGAGCGTTTTATTGTTCTTTTCAATGGCATCCCATTTATTGACCGCCACAATGATGCCCTTTCCTCTCTCGTGGGCAATACCAGCGATCTTGGCATCCTGCTCTGTCACACCTTCCACGGCATCGATGACCAGAACAACGATATCAGCCTTTTCCACAGCACTTACCGTACGCACAATGCTGTATCGTTCCAGTTCTTCTTTGATCTTGTTTTTTCTGCGAAGCCCGGCAGTATCGATCAGGATATATTCTCTGCCATTTACCTTGACTTTGGAATCAATGGCATCTCTGGTGGTACCGGCAATATCCGAAACGATAGCCCGGCTGTTTCCGGTCAGCTTGTTGACGATGGAAGATTTGCCCACATTAGGTTTACCAACGATAGCAATTCTCGGAATATCATCATCTTCGTTCTGTTCCTGCTGAGGCGGAAAATGCTTGACCACCTCGTCCAGAAGATCACCGATACCCAGTCTTCCGGAAGAAGAGATCGGCACCGGATCGCCCATGCCCAGATTGTAAAATTCATAGGTATCCATCAGGAATTTTTCAAAATTATCCACTTTGTTTACTGCCAGGATCACCGGCTTGGCACTGCGGCGCAGCATGTCCGCTACCTTTGCATCCGAATCCTGCAGTCCCTGACGTACATCCACCATAAAAATGATCACGTCCGCCGTATCAATGGCTATCTGCGCCTGTTCTCTCATCTGAGAAATGATCACGTCCCGGCGATACCGCCCGTATCCACCATGGTAAACGAATAATTCAGCCAGGTCACATCTGCATAAATACGGTCACGGGTCACACCTGGCGTATCTTTTACAATAGAAATGTTCTCACCGGCCAAAGCATTAAACAATGTAGACTTACCTACATTAGGACGTCCTACAATTGCTACTATCGGTTTGCTCATACAGTTGTCTCCTTTTATGTTTCTCTACTTTATTTCTATGCAGGATGGTTTTTACCAGATCTCCTCCGCCGGCATCTGCTACAGCAATGGGAGTTCCCAGAGCCTGTTCCAGCTGCTCTACTGTCATATCATCAAGAAATACATTTTCTCCAGCTCTCAGCATATTGCAGGGAAGGATCAGCCTTTCTCCGAGCGCTTTGCCCTGCAGCTGTTTTTTCAGATCCTGTCCGGTGATCAGGCCGGACACCGTGATTTTTTCTCCGAAGAAATCATTTCTGATGGCCATCACTTCGATCTTAACCCCATCGTACACTGTCATGATTTTTTCTGCAAGTTTTTTTATCCAGGGGGCTGCCAGATATCCGGTAGCGATGGTCACTGTTCCGGCCTCTGCTGTTTTATCCGACTCTTTCAGCGCCTCCTGTACTTCTTCCTCTAAAAGTCTCAGCATGCCCACACCGTTTTCCAGCTGTGGATATCCATCGTAACGGTCGCCTTGCGGCAGTTCTCTTCCCGCCAGAAGATACCACTCATCACTGCAGTGTACTCTGTGCGTCCCTGTTTTTTCCATATAATATTGCTGCCATCTCTCCACCTGATCGATCACAGTCTTTGCATCTTCCGTCGTAAAAGGTTCCAGCGGATACAGGCCTTCTCTGTATTTTGTCAAACCTACAGGCACAATGGACACACTCTGTAACGAAGGCATATAAACCTCAAAATCCTTTAATGTTCTCTCCAGTTCCTGTCCGTCATTGATACCTTTACAGAGAACGATCTGACCATTCAATTCGATGCCGGCATCAGCCAGTCGGCGTATCTTGTCAAAAACGTCTCCGGCAAACCGGTTATGCAGCATTTTGCAGCGAAGCTCAGGGTTCGTGGTATGGAAAGAAATATTTATGGGTGCCAGATGATAATAGATGATCCGGTCAATATCATGATCGCTCATATTGGTCAATGTCACATAATTGCCCTGTAAAAAAGACAACCGGGAATCGTCATCCTTAAAATACAGAGTTTCCCGCATACCTGGAGGCATCTGGTCGATAAAGCAGAACATGCACTTGTTCCGGCAGGACCGGTACTCGTCCATGAGACTGTTGACAAAGGTAATTCCCAGGTCCTCTTCCAGATCCTTTTCGATCTCCAGCTCCCATTCCTCACCGTCCGCTTTTTTCACCAGCATGGTCAGGTACTCATCGTTTGTCAGATAATGATAATCAAATACGTCTTCTATGGTTTTACCATTGATGGAAACAAGCTCATCTCCCGGCTCAATCTCCAGCTCATCGGCAATACTGCCTTCGGCTACCGCACCTATCACATGCTTTTGCATACTCTTCCCTCCTGTCAAAGCGTTCTTTTTATGATAGCAAGACTGGGCCGAAAATGCAACGGGCATTTGCAGGATTCTTTTTTGTACATTTTTTCGCTATTATTTTTGTTTTTTCTCAAGTAATTTGTTGACGCATATTTTTTTGAATGCTATAACTATCTTGAATTCTTATGAACATAAACAGATTAATGGAGGTTTGTAATGGCGAATTTAGATTTACTCGAGTGTTCCATTCCCGTTGCCCCGATCAAGATCATCGCTCTGAAAGGCTGTACTGAGCTTGGCAATACCGTTAATGATTATCTAGTATCTTTCCGTAAAGAAATGGCGGAAAAAAGAACTGACCACAACAACGTGACCTGGTCCGGCTACGTAGAGGATACTTTCCTTGTAGATGCAGAGTGCCCCCGTTTTGGTACTGGTGAAGCCAAAGGAAAGATCAATGCTTCGATACGCGGTGCCGACCTGTTTATCATGGTAGATATCAGCAACTATACACCCACCTATAAGATCGGTCCTTATGTCAATCATATGTCACCGGATGATCATTTTCAGGATCTGAAGCGTATCATCCAGGCAGCTACCGGTAAGGCCCATCGTATCAATGTGATCATGCCTTTCCTGTACGAGGGTCGTCAGCATAAGCGTTCTTCCCGTGAGTCTCTGGACTGTGCCGCTGCACTGCAGGAGCTGATCAGCATGGGTGTTGAAAATATCATTACTTTTGACGCGCATGATCCGCGTGTAATGAATGCGATCCCGCTGAATGGTTTTGATAACTTTATGCCGACATATCAGTTCTTAAAGGCTCTGCTTCGCTCCGTTCCGGATCTGAAGCTGGACAATGAACATCTGATGTGCATCTCCCCGGACGAGGGTGCCATGAACCGTGCCGTATATTTTTCCAATATTCTTGGTGTGGATATGGGTATGTTCTACAAACGACGTGATTACTCTACCATTATCAATGGCAAGAATCCTATCGTAGCTCATGAATTCCTGGGTGATTCTGTGGAAGGTAAGGATTGTATCGTGATCGATGATATGATCTCTTCCGGTGAAAGTATGCTGGATGTGGCCAAGCAGCTTAAGGAGAGAAAGGCTAACCGTATTTTTGTTTGTACTACTTTTGGTCTGTTTACGGATGGTCTGGCCAAGTTTGATGAATATTATGAGAAAGGATATATTACCAAGGTTATCACTACTGACCTGAATTACCGTCCGGAGGAGCTGCTTTCCAGACCTTATTATGAGCCGGCGAAGATGGGGAAATATGTGGCAAGCATTATGGATATTCTGAATCATGATGTTTCGGTTG
>OBLI01003443.1_pt1 | contig 12150 bp, 12 predicted proteins | sample 1519701 | NCBI WGS metagenome assembly OBLI01 (sample SAMEA3663005, study PRJEB22513) | pig gut metagenome | biome: pig gut; feature: pig-associated habitat; material: faeces | place: France | collected 2012 | reverse complement strand
AAAACATAACAATTAACAACCTTTTAAAAAATTAAGAAATGAGCGTTTATCTTTATTCTTTTCTTCTCGTCAACCGTCCACGCGCCCACACGACAGCAACCACCAAAACTCCAATGAGCCCCAACGTCTTCAAGAAGCTCCATGTCTCGTTGGCGGCCTTATAGACCACGCGCTCCCATGGTGAGGCCTTTCGTTCCACTGCAACAGGAACCCTTATCGTGTCCGTCCTCACAGCTGCCTTATACACCGTGTCGACGCGCCACCTCACCCTCTCTCTTTCTCGCCACACCTCTTTGGTCTTATATACCGTGTCGCCCTTCGCCGTCACCCTCACGATCACCGAGTCGCTGACCCGTGCCGTGTCCCTCACCGTCTTAACGGCATACACCGTGTCCACCCTGTGAGAAGAGCTGCCTGTCACCTGTCGGCCCGGCGAACAGCTCGCGAACAGGTGGCCTATAAGCCAGCAGAGCACGCATCCAAAGAGCACAGCCACCATCTTCTTAAACAGTTCATCATAGTTTTCCATTGTCAATGTTTTTTACGTTTCACACCATCGCTGGGCTTCCCATTCTCGTCTTGCCACAAGACCGTCCAGCACCTTTCCTCCTGCATACACCCATTTGCCAAACTCCCTGCAAATCTCCTTGTCAGAAGCACCCCGTTGAATGAGCTTCAGCAGCGTGCTCGATCGCAGATTGCCCAGCCCAACGTTGAAGCCAAAGTCCACAAGTGCATCAAAGCGTCCCTGTGTGTTGATGTGCTTCACCGCGTTCACAAAGCTCTCAACAGGTCGCAGGTCCTCGCGCAGCCATCGTTCTGCCTTGTCAGCGTCACAGACCGTCTTCCGTGTCACGCCCTTCGTGTGGCCGTAGCCGCAGGTGTACCGTCCCGCAGGACAAAGATAAGCCTTGCTTCTGTAGCCCTCGGCAGACTTTATGTGCTTTAGCAGCTTGTCACTAACCTTCCACATCGTTCTCCTCCTTTCCTTTCTTACAATCCTTGCAATCCCTGTTAGTACGCTCAACATGCTGCTCATATTGCTCCAACATCGCGTCCACGTTTGCAGGCAGGGCTTTTCTCCATTCACACCTTATAAAAAGGTAGACCACCCACAGCATCTTATTCCTCGGGTAAGCCTTCACAAGGTTCTTCAGCGCGTTCTGCAAATAGATTATGCAAGCCGCATAAGTCAATATCTTCACAGGATAGAGGCTCACGCCGTCATCGCCGCACAGATACATTATGCCGCGTATCAGCTCTATTACGGCCAACATAACAGCAAACTCATACAGCGCCCTCAAAAACTTGTCCCACGAAAATTTCTTGCATCTTATCACGCTCACGCCGTCCGCTCTCATCCCTGCCCACACGTTAAACATGCAAGCCAGCGTCAGGGCAGCCAAAAACGTTCCCGTCGGCGCAACAATAGCTAATAGTGTAGAGCACAGCAGCGTCCACACCAACCTAATCTGTTCAGGTACCAATCCGTCCATCTGTCTTTTCTTTTTTTGGTTAACTAATCGGTCAGCCGCATATCCTCACCATCCAATAGGTGAGAAACACATCAGCCATTCCTGCCACCTCAATCCAATACAACGCCTTCACGTCCCGTCCGTCGTCCCGTCTTCCTGCCCACGCCATTGCAGCAAGCCACACAAGAGCCACCACGACCGTCACCTGCCAACAAACCGACAGGCACCATCCTAAGCATCCCATTACAGCCGTCCAAGCTGCAAGCACATGCGCGTTATGCTGCTCCTCGCTAAGATACCTGGGGACAAGCCCCACCATAATCATGCCACAGCAGCCGACAAAGGCTGTAGGCTGTACGCCCAGCTCCGTGTCGAGCATGCACACCATCATAAGGAATGCCGACATAATCATCACAACCGAGAAGATCCATCCTCTCTTGTGCTCCGTCGTTCCGCCCAGCACCTTGCTGTCCGTCGTGTGCTGGAGCTGATAATACACACTGCTCACCATGTCAGGTACGCCGAAACGCAACGCCGTGAGCAACAGAAAACCTCCTAAAAGTAAGAAGGCCCAAATACTTAATACTATCATCATATATCTCTTTTTTTTAGTATTTAAATAATTCCAAATATACAAATTTTTCTTCACACGGCAAAGCCCCGTCGGGTGCAAAACGCTCTCCCGACAAGGCCGTGCCGTCCGTTTCCTGTCACAGCAGCCCGAAGGCCCAATACCTCAGCCCCATGCCAGCGCCCACAGCCAGACAGCCGCGCAAAATATCGCCTCGGTTCCACGTCCCGCCATAATAATGGCATCTGTCGTTGTCCTCATGAATGATAAGAGCCAACAGGCCGAAGCCGCCGCCAAACGCGAAAGAGATGGTGAGATACACCAACATACCTAAAAGGTTTCTCTTTGTTGTCTTCTTCATAACCGTCACAATTTTACAATTCTTAGGGCTATCGATGTAGAACATCCTAAACGTTCATCATGAGCTTCTCAGGGTAGCCCTTCGTGTAGTCGTAGCTCAGCACCTCCCCGATGTCCGTCAGCTCAGCCACAGCTTTCTTGTGTGCTGCTGTCACGTTGAAACATTCCAGCGCATACATCTCCAAAGCCGAGAGAAGCTGAATAGCCATGTCGCAGCCCACCTCCAGCTTTGTATCCCCGAGCCACAGCGTCGTCGTAGCCTGTCCCATAGCCTTGGCGATGGTCGTTGAGTTCATCAGCCCCACGCGCGTAGCCTTGTCGAGCCACACCACCGCGCCGTTCAGCACAAAGCCGTTCACGGCAGAGGAGGTGTCATAGGCCTCTATTTGCTTTAAGACCTCACGCTTCGCTCTGGCGAGTCCCCTGTGTGCCGTTGCTGCCTTCCATGCAGCATAAGCCTCGTTGACTGCTGTCTCTGAATACTCGCTGACAGGCATTGAACACTCGACACACTCGTATGCGTCCATCTCCTCGTTGAGTATACCGTCAAGATGCACGATGCACACCCCTTCTCTCTCTTCTTTTTCCTTGTACTGACCTTTCGGCACAAACGTTTTTACAAAATTCATCTTTCTCATTGATTCTCCTTATTTTTAATTTGTTTATATTTTCGCAATACACACTCTCTTTGTGTCTTATCTTCTTCCATGCCATCCATCTTATGGCGTAGCTGTTATAATGTTTCATGTGTCCGAACAGCGAGTTGACGCTTCTGACAAAGGCCTCTGTCTGCTCCCGGCTTACGTCTGTCATGTTGTTCCACTCTTCAATCCTTTCAAAGAGATGTTCTACGGTGGTTTTGCCGCAATATGTCCTACCGGGCATGATGGCTGCTCCAGTAAATACGACACCCTTACGGGCTTCTTGCAGATATACCTTTCGAGGGTGTAATGTAAGACCTAAATTATAGTCGAGCCATTCTCGCGCGTCATGCAGTACATCAAGCAACCGCTTTTTGTCTCTGCTTACTGCAACAAAGTCGTCAACATAACGCCCGTAACCGCGTCCGTCGCCCAAACGTCCGATAATCCACTTGTCAAAACGTGACATTATGAGGTTGGCAATTATCTGACTCGGCAGATTGCCGATCGGAAAGCCCTTGCCTTCGCCACATGTAAACAGCGACTTGTTTGCAGGTAGTCCGTCCCACAGTCTCATGTCGCCTGTCTTCACACAGTTCTTCGTCGGGTCGTGAAGTAAAACCTTACGCCACAGCCACAGCCACCACTCTATGTCATCGCCGTCATATCTGCGCCTTATAATATCCTCCACTATCCCGTAAGCCATCCGTCGGTCAATGCTCATGAAAAAGCCTTGAAGGTCGCATCTCAGGATCCATGTCTCCACGGTGTAGCCACTGCTTACCTCTGCTATCTGCTGCTTCACATGTTCAATGCCGTACAGCGTGCCTTTGCCTTTTCTGCAAGCATAGGCGCAATCGAGCATCTCAGTTTCAAAGATGTCTATAAACTTGATGGCAAGTATATGGTGCACTATGCGGTCGCGAAACTGTGCGCAGAACACCTCCCGTAGCTTCGGGCGCGTAACGCAGAAAGCCTTACTTTGACCTATCTCGTAGGTCATGCTGTTCAGTTCTTGATAGAGCTGCAAGTTGTTGGCGAGATAGTTCTGCATGTATTCCACACAGCCAGTCGTACTTGCCTTGAACCGCTTGCAGTCTTTATAACCCTCGTAAACATCGTCAATAGTGATATATTCGTGCATGCTCTCAATGAATTTGCAATAGCCTGCTTGGTGTATGCGAAGAAGGGAATCGCCAGATACGCATTGTTCTTGTTGTTGTTGTTCATCGCCGTACCGAAGTAATAGCTGTTCGTCGCGTTGTTCTGCGTTCTCGGTGTCGCTGTCTTGTTCTTTGCTTCTCCGTCGTCAGACGGTTGAAAGCGGACACCCCTTGCCACTCAAGTGGCTGCTCTCCCGTGTTGCTTATGGCTTCACGGTTCTCGCCTTGCGAGCCTTTTCTGCCTTTAGCCAGCCCGTCGCTTCTTTTGCTATCTTGTTTACCTGATAATCAAGGTTCGTAGCAGCCTTGACAGAAAGAAACTCTGCCTCGGCAAAAAGCGTGATTCTTGACTTGACCTCCGACACGAGAAGGATGTAATCATGCAAGTACACCTCCCTTTGCTCAAAGCTCTCGTTTATCCTTCTTATAAGGTCAAGAGCTGTGCAAGCCTTGCTTATCGCCACACCGTATTCGCCGTAGCGCACAAGCCTACTGACGTTCTTGCTGTAGCTCATTAATATCTTGCAGAGCTTGAAGGTGTCTTTATATATTTGCAGTTCATCTGAGAGCATGTCTTCGAATATACCTTTTGTTCATAATCCTTTTATAACAACCACTCACGCACACACCTCACGCCACGCGCTCGGCATCAACGCTTGTACCTTCCTTGTTTTCGTCTTCCTCGCTTGAGAGAGAAAGAGATAAAGAGGGAGAGGGGCAAGCGAAGAAGGGAATCGCCAGATACGCATTGCCCTTGCTGCCGTTGCTCATCGCCGTACCGCAGTAATAGCCGTCCGTCGCGCTGCCCTGCGTTGCGGTCCACTTGTTACCTTTATAATTATTGACACTCACGCCGAGCTCGGGGAATTTGAGGTTAACGGCATCAACGACATAATCGATGTTTGCCCACGCCAGTTTCCATTGCTCAAGCGTCGGCCCATAGCCTTGCCATGCCTCACCGGCGCAGTCAACGGTCTTTGAGTGACAGTAGTCGCAGAATGGGGTTTCGATGCCCCGCTCGTCGCCCTCGGCGATAATTGTTATTGTCGCAACAAGGCCGTTATAGGCAAATTTGTAATATTGCGTATCGCTGTTGTCCGTACCGTTCAGCGGTATGTTTTTGAACTGGACGTTTTGGTTTGCCCACTGCTTGTTTGGGATCTGTGCGAAATTGGCAAGCAGGTCAATGCTGATATAGATGTCGCCGCCGTAGCGCTGTGTGTCGAGGGTCTTTATACACACAAAAACAAGATGGGTCTTGTCTTTTCCGCTCGCCTCCCATGCGTCCCACGTCCATTTCTTGCCCTCGTCATCAACGAGCCATACGCCGCTCTCGTAATAGTGATAGGCATAGTTGAAACGATAAGAATCAGCCATAGCCTTGCGCGTTCTGCTATAGTTGTCATACTGCTCATACATGCCGTCAACCTTATCTACGGCAACGGTATAAGTTGTGCCTATCTTCACGTCAAAGCTCACCACGCCCTGTACGTCCGTGATATAATCCGTCTTCTTGCCGCCTATCGTCACATGTACAGGCGCTCCCTCCCAGGGTTGCAACACATCGTCTTCGTTGGCTTTCTGCATCCTCACCGTGACATGCTCAAACTTTATCGTCTCTTCAACATATATAACGTCAATGATGCGGTTGCCTACTGCGGCGATATGCTGCACAGGGTTCAATATCGCGCATCCGTTGATATAAGGGAACACGACTTTGTAGGTAGAACCTTTCGTTACCGTGAACACAGCCTGTCCGTTACTATCGGTTGTATATTGCAGCGGATCTGCTCCGTTGTTGATATAGACGTTCAGAATGATGCCTTCCACGCTGACAGACGCTAAGGTTGTGGTCACGTTTACCGTCACATGTTCGTCCGCATCGGTCAGGTTCACGCTTTTCGTCGCCCCATGTCGGTTGGTAACGGTCAACACGTTGCCGTTCAGCTCGGCGTTAACGTTTTCTGCATCCGCTGTAGCCGTCTGCGCGTTTCTTATAGCCTCCTCGGTGTCTGTCTCGCGCAAACTTTCAGCATGTGCTCTTGCCGACTCTGCCGACACGCGATAGTCTTCCGCCGTAACCCTGTCGGCTTCGCTCTTTTCGCGCGTCTTCTCGTTAGCCGCACGGCGTGCTTCCGCATCGGCACGCAGCGTTTCGGCGTTTCTGCGCCGCGCCTCTGCCTCGTCTCGCGCATCTTCAGCTACGGTTCTTTGTGTCTCGTCCAAGACACGTCTTTCTTCTGCTTCGCTTCGTGCCGTCTCTGCCGCCGCGCGTTTCTTTTCGGCAGCCGTGGCAGTGGTGTTGAGTTCGTTGAACGTCTTGGCTATTTCTTCTACCTTTTTCAGGTTCTCTTCTATGCGGACGTTCATAGTCTCGCCTTTTTCTGCTACAGCCTGTAGCCGTTTTGTCATTTCAAGAGCCCCTTCCGCGCTTCCGTTGGCATTGTTCGTCGCCTCCGTCACCTTGTCGAGGGCGGCGTTCAGCTTGTCGCTCGCTGTGTTGGCTCTCGTTGCCGACTGCTGGGCTGCAAGGGCTTCGGTGTTGGCGTTGTCAGCAGCTGTCGTGGCGGTCTGTGCGGCTGTCTGCGCTGCCTCTGACGCGTCGTATGCGGCTTGACCGTCAACGAGGACACTCCACCATTCATCTTCGCCGACTGGCTCATGTCCTGTGTTGCCCTCCTGTTTGCTACAGTAAGTGGTGTTTCTGTAAGTCACCACATGCAACCTGCCATAGGTGACATCGGGCGAGTATGCGCCTTTAGGCACAAGTCCAACCCGTCCTAAATTAATTTTCTTTGTTTCCATATATTATATTTACATGTTCAGATTTACCATCAGTTCGCCGTCCTTTGACAGCTCGTATCTATTCTCGTTTCCGTCCGTGATTTTCACGTTCAGCTCCATCTCGTCGGTGTTAACATCAAAGGTGGGAAAGTCCACCGTTCCGCGAGAAAACTTGTCGGTCTTGTCATAGGCACCTTTCTCCACGTTCCACACCATCCAGTAGCCGTCTTCCGAGATGATGTTAGGGTGCTCTGCCGTGCTCTTCGCCCGGTCCGCCTGTGTGTTCGCTCTCTCGGCGGCTGTCGTAGCCGCGCCAATGGCCGTGTCGGCACGCTGCTCGATGTCTCCCATCTTGGTCTCCACGCCCTTCAAGGCCTCCTTGGTGTCGGCAATGGTCTCTTCGGCATCCTTTATCAGGTTGCCCAACTCCACCGCTGGAGCCAGCACCACAAGGGCTGTGTCCATCTCCACGCTGTCCTCGCCATCATGTGGCTCAAACACCGTGTCACCGGCAGCGTTGTTGTCAACGAGCTGAAACTGCTCATACTCGTTCGACCGCCAATCGTTGCCGAACAACTTTCCCTTCACCTCTAAGGCGTAGGTTCCCACAGCCACCCTGTCACCCTCCACTCGCGCAAGCAGCACGTTGTCCTCGCTCACATCAATAGTGTAGCTCAGGGCTATGCGTCTGTACTGGTTCACGACGTTCACCTTTATGTCCGTACACCCGGGCAGAGGAAACGCCACCCTCTCGCCGTTCACGATCTTCATCACGGGGATGCGCAACGTAAAGTCGTTGCCCCTAACAATCTTCTTCATAAATTCATAACAAAAAAATAATAACTAATAACTAATAACTAATAAATAATAAATTAAGAAATTACTCCCTTGCCAATAACCTCGCCGTTGAGCTTCAGCTGACAGCCCCTCGCGCCGCTCGGCACCGCAATCATCGACCCGTCGCTGCCTGTCGTAGGCATGGTTTCGACAACAGGGGTCATCTTAAACTCCATCTGCATCAGCAAGCCAGGCATAATCGTCGCCACCTTGCCTTGCCCCACCTCAGTCATGGGGAAGCTACTATCCTGGAAGTTCGTCGTGAGCGTATGTGCGAAACCGTCAATGACGAGCAGTAACTTGCTCTGGTATATCTTCACGCTCTCAGACCCAAAGTTCTGTAGCGTCACAGAACCGCTGTAGCTGATAACGTAGTTTGACTTGCCTTCAAGACTCATCGTCGAGACGCTATATGTAACGCCACAAGTCACCATCTGCACACCCACATTGCCCATCGCCTGTCCGCCGCTCGGTCCGATGGCATAACACACCACACCAGCCGCGTTTGTAAACTGTAAATATGGCAAACCGTCGATGAGACCGAAAAACGCCGTAGCACCGCTCAGTCCACTCAGGGCCGTAAAAGCGCCATCTCTTATGACAGCCGTCAGCAACCCGTCCTTCGACACGCTCTTCAGTGACCGCGCTTCAAGGTTCCCATCCTCGTCCACGCCGAAGCTCTTCTCGCCATGGTTATTCCTGAGCGTAAACTTGTCAGCCGTCATGTCGATCGTCTTATGCTTGATGTCTATACCCGTAGCCAGCAGCGCACCCGACGACACATCAGCATAGGAGGCAGGAGTCCAGCCGTTATAGGTGTCGCTCTCGTCAAGCATCATCTTGCAGAAGCGGCCCACGCCGTTCGTCCTTATGCCCAACTCCACCTGTACGTTGTCACAGTCGGCTTTAGTCTTGCCCGTTTTGAAAGTCGTCCAGAACAGCTTCCACCCAAAGGTCTCGTTGGCTTTTGCAAGGGGTGTGTAACTGAACGGAGCAGAAGCACCTTTTTGCGAAAAACTCATATACATGTTGTCGTCAAGTCCACCGTCTGCCCGCGCCCATACGCTCGCCGTGTAGCTGGTTGACGGCTTTAGCTCCACACCTCTCCACGACACACCGCACCATGTCGGTGATGTAGCGCCGCTCTGACTTACCACCGCCGCTCCTGTGCCTTCAAGTCCGCCCAGCGGCTCAAACTTACAGCGAAAACTGCTGCTCAGCTGTTCAACGTCCGTCTCTCTGTTAAACGCCGTGCCGGGCAACACATTCAACCGTCCAACCGTCTCCTGTGATACCTTTGCAGATATTCTCTTTGCTGTCTGTTCAATCTTGGAAGTATATTTCGTCAGTACGTTAGGAGCCTCGCTCTGCAAGTCCTGTTGCAGCTCGCCAAACTCGCTTTTCAGTCCTCTGACCGTTGTCTCAACGCCGCCCCACACCGCGCTCATATCCACGTTCACGGCGATGGTATGGCTAAGCGTCGTGCTTCCAGTGTTGATAGCCACTGTCACAGAGCCTGTCGTGAAGGGATAGGTCACACCGTCTGCCGTGTAGGTAGACATGCGAGTGACCTTTATCAGTCCAGATGCGTTTTCGAAAGGTCCCGTCGCCGTACAGTTCTCTGTGCTCGACACAGTCACCCTGCATGTCTTCGTAACGTCAACATCGCCCTTGAATACTCTTATCGCGGCCGTGTTGTTCTTCGTCGTGTCGGCAGCAAACTCCGTCTCCGACACCTTCGTTATGCCGAGCGTAATGACCGACGGCGTGGCTGTCACGGTGTAACCATTGGCTCCGTCCACGCCGTCATGAATCACGGCAATAGTGATATATCCTTTGCCTATTACCATCTCTTTCTCGTCTTTAGGTTTATTTCGTACTCACCTCACAGGTGAACGTTGCTCTCACCGACACATCCGCGTTGCTCACCGTCACATAGGGCAGCTTGCTCGCATGTACAGGACTGCTTGTGCCGTTCCAGTTTGTAGCCACACCGTTGGCATTATATTTCGTCCATTTGTAAGTGAACCTAGTTGTGTGCGATGTGTCCGCCTTCACTGCCGCGCCGTCCTCCACAATGTTGCCGTCGCGCCACACGCGGGCATACAGTTCCGTGTTCTGTGCGCCGTTCACGATCTTGTCGCCTGTGAGCGAGAATACCTCTACCATATAAGGGTCAGAGGCATCGAAGAAGGTCACAATCTGGTAGGCTGTATCTTTGCCGTCGGTTACAGTACATCTGAAGGTCTGGAAGTTGAGCACATCGTCTGCCACCACGTTCAGTGTGCTCACGCCGCTGGCTGTGCTCACACCTGCCGAGATGTCGGTCCATGTTCCTTCGCTTATGTTGAGCTTTGCCCATTTCATGCTCGTCACCGTCGTGTCCTGTACGTTACCTCGGAAGAATTTTGCCACAGCTCTAAGGGTCTTGCTCGCGTTTGACGAGTCAAACGTGTTGCCGTCAGGGGTCTCTATCTGCACCACCTGTAGGGCACCACCACTCTTCGCCATGCTTATAGTCTTGTAGCCCATGCACTTTGTCCTGGCACCAGTCTGAGGGTCTGTATAGGTACAAGACCACTCTATCTGCTTGTTAGGAGCATTAGAGGCGATATTCGACGTAATGTTAAGCTGATAGCTCTTGCCGCTGACAGGTGTGGCTGTCACGCCGTCCACCTTCCACTGCCAGCCTGTACATGCCGAGGTGTGGGCCTGATCGTCGCTGCTACCTGTCACATACACCTTAGCCGTGATCACGTTCGGCGTGCTTGCCGAATAGTTAGGGGTGTAGGTATTGGTGTCGGGGGTGTAAATCTGTGTATCGCCGAGCGATGCCTGTGTAAAACACTGTACTGCCTTGCCGTCGTTCAGGTCTACGATGGTGATCTGACCGTTTGCTAAAACTTTTGCCATATCTTTCTCTTATTTTTGTTTATTGTTTTGTCGTTAAATATCTTTTTTTATATCATCGCTCCAACGAGTCGATGGTGAGGACCTTTGCAGACGACGTGTCTTGAACGTAAGCCTTGCAGCCGAATTGTGCCACACGCGACACGTCTTCACCCGTGATTCTACAGGTGTTGCCCACACCCTCATGCAGACTGTTCCACACGGCATCGTCTGCCGTGTCTGCCGACACCCTGTACCATGACCATCGGCTCTCGGCAATGGTTGAGGTCACGTCCTCACCGTTCCTGTATAGCGTGCCTGTGAGAATAAGCGATCCCACGCCGTTCACCAACACCGTACCCTTATCGCTCGTCACCTGCAAGACATAGGCAAGGCCGTCGGCACCGGGCGCACCGGGTACACCACCTGTCAGATCCTTTCGCCACACCTCGCTCTCGTCCGTAGGCTCCTCCGTTGTGCTACTGCCCTCTGCAACGATGCAGGTCCATATCGCGTTGTTGTGGCTCACTTGGTCGTAATAGTAATAGGTCTCGCCTTGCTTCCACGGCCCGCGGAAGTTGACAAGCGTTATCGGTTGACCGCTCGCGCTAATCCATTTAAACCTTGAACTAAGGAACACCACCTCCTTGGGAGAGAGGATAAAGACCGTGTTGCTGTATTTGTTGTTCGACGCACTATGCCTATAGTCAACAATGCCTTGCAGCGAGATGATGTTAGGCACGCTGCCCTCGCTTCCCGTCGTCTGGAGCATCATCACGTTCGTTCGCGAAGCGTCGTTATACACAGCCCTTGCGTCATCCTCGGCAAACTGCCTGTGACCGTCAAGAACGATAACATCGCCAGCCGCTGGTACATCGTTCGTCACCTTGTCTTCGCAGTCGGTAGCCGAGAGCACCACCCATGCAAATTTCTTCCCGTTGTAAAGGTCGTTACCCTCGTCATCCGTTATCGTCTCGTTCGTACTGCTCACGCCCGTTACAAGTCGCCAGTAGTTGCGGTTGCCCACACCCTCATAGCTGCCAGCCGAAATGTTGAAAGTCTGACAACGCGCCTGGTCATACGGCCGCCAGCCGTTCTGTGTAGCCGTTGTGCCGTCGTCCGCGAGAATGTAGCACCGCCAGCCCACAAGCTGTCCGTCCTGCATCTCCTCCTTCACATGCGCAATCTTGCTCGACGCGCCGCTCAGATAGACGTTGCCGCCCACGCTGCTCAGCTTCCGTATCTCCAGCTCGTTGAAAATAGCTTTTCCCCATACCATCAAGTCGGTCACGCTGAGCGTAAACTTGCCGTTCACGCCTTTCGTGAAGCCAAAGCCGCGTTGCAGCAGCGCGTCAAAGTCCTTACTCTGCAATGCCGTCAGCACCACGTCGCCGAGCAGGGCGTCGCCGCTCCCTCCGTCAACATGGGGC
>OBLI01003442.1_pt1 | contig 12158 bp, 8 predicted proteins | sample 1519701 | NCBI WGS metagenome assembly OBLI01 (sample SAMEA3663005, study PRJEB22513) | pig gut metagenome | biome: pig gut; feature: pig-associated habitat; material: faeces | place: France | collected 2012 | reverse complement strand
TCTTGATACAATTGGCAAGTTCGATACAATCAAGGTTTGCGTGGCTTACGATGTGGATGGAGTGGAGACGGAAGACTTTACTACTAACTTAGATGTGTTGAATAAAGCTAAGCCTGTTTACAAAGAGTTTGCAGGTGGATGGGGAGATATCTCAGGATGTAAGACATTTGAGGAGCTTCCAGAGAATGCACAGAAATATATTAGCTTCATCGAGGAGTACATTGGTACACCGGCTAAGTTCATCGGAACAGGTGCTGAAAGAGAATCCATGATTGTAAGATAAATAGCCATTAATAAAAGCGAATGACTTTTCCATAATTTATATTGGAAGAGACATTCGCTTTTTTAACTATTTCTTCATTAATTTGTAGATTAATGCATATGCCCAGATTAGTACGGGAATTACAAACGTTGCAAAAAGTGATGCTTTTAACATGTTCTGTGTATCGGAATGGTCGATTATAGCCATCACGAGTGTTGTAACATATAGTCCAATTAGAAATACTACTAATAATATTGCGAGAATTTGTTTTATTTTTTTCATGCTGGCTCCTTTTATACTTATGTTTGGATTATTATAAGCCAATTAGATGTAATATTGCAAATAATTTTATTAGAATGTAAAATAAAAATATGAAACCAATTAATATATACGAATTAACACGCGTTGGTGCTTCATCTGGCATACAAAAGTTAGAACGCCAGATGTCAGGGCGAGCGGAGTATTTGAAAATTAAAAAGTGGGAAATTGATAGCCTGAGAGCTTTTGTCGACAGGCTTAATGAAGTTATGCCAATTTCACACGGATATGAATTTTATTATTCTTTTTTGTTGCCAAAGCTTGGTAAAGAGTTTGATTTGCTGAGGATTTCAAGCGATTATATTATAAATATTGAATTAAAGAGCAGACCTGTATCGACAGAGGCAATAAAGAAACAGCTCATTCAAAATAGATATTATTTATCAATGCTTGGAAAAACAATATACTCATATACATACATAAGCAGCGAAAACAGGCTGGTCAGATTATCAAATACTGACAAAATAGTAGATTCGGACTGGCAGACGCTTACCGAGAATCTTCAAAAGCAGACAGAGGTGTATTCGGATGATATCGAAGTGCTGTTTAAAGAGGATAAGTATATTATATCTCCGCTTACAGACCCGGACAGATTCCTGCGAAAAGAATATTTTCTGACTTCGCAGCAGAAGGATATAGAGCGTAAAATACTTGGAAAGCTTAAGAATAAAGGATTTGTGTCGCTGGGCTTTTCTGGAAGTCCCGGGACTGGAAAGTCTCTTTTGCTGTATGATATAGCCATGAAGCTGTCAGTGCGTGAAAAAGTATGTGTAGTACATATTGGTGGTTCCTCAGAGGAGCTTTCCAAATTAAACAACAGATTAAAAAGAGTTGATTTTATCGCGACAGATTTAGCGGCAGATACCTGCGATGAGCAGACTATATCAGATGAATACGCTGCAATTTGCGTAGACGAAGCCCATAGAATTACAAAAGAAGTTCTCGATAATCTATGTGAGATTGCAAGAAAAAGAGATATTCCAATTATTTTTTCATATGCGACGGAAGCATTACTTGGAAATCGAAAGAAAAAGCTTGGGAGCGAGCTTATTGAGGAGTTAAAAGACTGCCAGATATATCAGCTTACAAACAGAATTCGTGTAAACAGTGAGATATCAGCGTTTGTTCACAATGTGATAAAGCCGCTAAAGTATAAGCAGCAGAGGCTGTATCCATCGGTAAAGCTTGCTTATGCAAATGACGAGAAAGAGGCAGGTATTATTTTAGATAATTATAAGAAAAATGGATATGTTTTCATATATGACAACAGGATTAGTAAAGGCGAGGAGAATCAGGAGCACAGTGTTGAAGTAACTGACGCTGTCTGTCGTGAATTTGAGCGTGTTGTTATGATGATAGATGATACATTTTATTATAATTCTTATGGTTCACTTGATGCTTTTGATGATGAAAACTATGATAATTACAAGGTAAGATGCCTTTTTCACGGGCTTAGCAGAGCAAAAGAGAAGGTGGCTCTTATAGTATTAAATAATATGGATGTATTTAATGTAATACTGAGTAATTTACAAAAATAGATTTTTTAGAGAAAATATTTAAAATATTATGTCGTAATAAAGTACTAGATTTTATAAAAAAGTGCCAAGCATAGAGTTGTAGTGGCACTTTTTTTGTGCATTTTCATATAGTGATAGTAAGAAGTCTGAAAATTTGTTCACATTATTTTGAAAATCAGATTTATATCTGATAAATTTGGTGAAAATCGTCGAAAAAATACGATACTTTGCGTGTATACAATATTTTGACAGATTAAAAGTATGATGTCATAATGCAGAAGTAATACTTGTTGATGATGATATTTTGAAACTAAAAGTGAAATGGTTTCATGTAATGAAAAGGCAGGTGTATTTTATGTATGATACGGTAAGGACACTACAGTTTGAGAAAGTCGAAGAAATCGAAGAGTTTGTTAATGCGGCTTCTAAGTGCGATTTTGAAATTGATATCAAATGCAACAGGATGTTTATTGATGCTAAATCTATTCTTGGTGTGCTGGGAATCGGACTTGGTCATGACTTCTTAGTTTGCTATGGAGGCGATAACGCAGATTTTGAAAACGTGGTTGATAAATTGGCTGTCGCATAATACAATAATTGAATAGACATGATGATTAATGTCTTGCTTCTTAAATAATATAGAGGCAAGACATTTTTCTATGTGGTTCGTAACTACGAAGGGTCTGAATAGTTACAGATTAGATTTACAGGAGATAGTATGGGAGAGATAGCAAAGACACAACTTCATATTTCGGTGCGTAATCTTGTTGAGTTCATCTTCAGAGAGGGCGATATTGATAACCGTGCAGGGAAAATTCAAAGTGCTGATGCTATGCTCGAAGGTACGAGAATTCACAGAAAAATTCAAAAGAGTAAAGATAAGAATTATCAGGCAGAAGTACCGCTTAACTATGTCGTGCATAATCCCCTTTTTGATTTGACTATTGAAGGCCGTGCGGATGGGATTTTTACAGAAGAGAATGAAAACGGCGAAGAATTAGTTTTTATTGACGAGATAAAAGGAATGTACAAGAAGGTTCTGCTTATGGAAGAATCTGTGTTTGTACACAAGGCACAGGCGATGTGCTATGCATTCATTTTTGCATATGACAACGAACTATCAAATATTGGTGTGCAGATGACATACTGCAATCTGGAGACTGAGGAGACGAAGTATTTCAGGGAAATATATACGTTTGATTACCTGCAGACATGGTTTGGCAGGCTTATCGAAGAATATGGCAAGTGGGCTGAGTTTCAGTGCAAGTGGCATGAAAAAAGACAGGCGTCTATCAAATCATTGCAGTTTCCGTTTGAATATAGAGAAGGACAAAAGCGTCTGGTGGAAGATGTTTACAGGACAATCTTAAGACGCAAAAATCTGTTTATGCAGGCACCTACCGGAGTTGGGAAAACGATATCCACTATTTTTCCAGCGGTAAAAGCAGTAGGAGAGAATTTGGGTGACAGAATTTTTTATCTGACTGCAAAGACTATAACAGCATCGGTGGCGAAGGATACATTCAAGCTTCTGTGCGAATATGGATATAAGGCGAAGCTTATACAGCTTACGGCGAAGGAGAAGCTTTGTTTGTGTGATGAGATGGAGTGCAACCCGGTTAACTGTCCTTATGCCAAAGGTCATTATGACAGAGTAAATGATGCTGTGTTTGAATTGCTTACGTCATCTGATTTTTTCACAAGGGATGAAATTGTGGAGCAGGCAAATAAGTATATGGTGTGTCCGTTTGAACTAAGTCTTGATGTCTCTTCGTGGGTTGATGATATAGTCTGTGATTACAATTATGTCTTTGATCCAAATGTTTATTTAAAACGCTTCTTTCAGGAAGGTATAAAGGGAGACTATATTTTCCTGATTGATGAGGCACACAATCTGGTCGAGAGAAGCCGCGAGATGTACAGTGCACAAATATATAAAGAAGATTTTCTGATGTGCAGGAAAATAATAAAGCCTTATAGCTCCAAAATAGAAAAGATTCTTGATAAATGTAACAAAGCTCTTCTTGAGTACAAACGGGAATGTGAGACTTATGTGGTGTATGAAAATGTAGGAAATCTTATATTTCAGCTGATGCGTCTGACTTCTGAACTTGATGAATTTTTGCAGAAACCATTGGAGTTTCAGGGAAGAAAAGATATAACTGATTTTTATTTCCAGGTGCGAAATTTCCTTTCGATATATGATTTGGTGGATGAACATTATGTGATTTATTCGCAGCTGCTTGACGATGGAAGATTCATGCTCAAATTGTTCTGTGTGGACCCGTCACTTAATATACAAAATTGTCTTGATAAGGCAAATGCATCTATTTTTTTCTCGGCTACGCTGTTGCCAATCAATTATTATAAGAGTCTGCTTAGTACGAAAAAAGACAATTATGCGATTTATGCGCAAAGCATATTTGATGAGAAAAAAAGACTTCTGGTTTTTGGAAAAGATGTAAGTACGAAGTACACCAGAAGGAATGCAGCTGAGTTTGAGAAGATGACGGAATATATATATAGGACTGTTAAGTGTAAAAAAGGAAATTATATGATATTTTTCCCTTCTTACAAATTAATGAATCAGGTGTATGATATTTTCACGGAAATACATACTGACTTCGATACTATAATACAGACAAGTGGGATGAAAGAGGAAGAGCGAGAAGAATTCCTTGAGGCATTCGTAGTTGAACGTGACAGTTCGCTTGTGGCATTTTGTGTTATGGGTGGAATCTTTGGCGAAGGAATTGATTTAAAAAATGAACAGTTGATAGGTGTAATTGTGGTGGGTACAGGTTTGCCGCAGATAAGCTACGAGAGGGAGATTCTCAAGAATTATTATGATGCACAAAATGGATGTGGATTTGATTATGCTTTCAGATACCCGGGAATAAATAAGGTGCTTCAGGCAGCAGGGCGCGTTATTCGAACTGTAGATGATAACGGAGTAATACTTTTGCTGGATGAGCGGTTTTTACAGCCGGACTACGAACCACTCTATCCAAGAGAATGGAAAGAACGCATTGTCTGTGGAATAGAGCAGCTCGAAGGATATGTTGAAGAGTTCTGGTCCAATATTAATTGACGGAAGGTAACAGTTTTAAAAATTCTTCAGTTGATGCCGATACAGGTAGTGTCGTGTTTACAGATGCCACAATCTGGCGAGATGGCATTTTCTCTTTTGTTTTTAGAATGAAAAGGTCTTTGTTGTCACCTGTTACGCAGTAATCAGGCACAAATGCAATACCAAGTCCTATTCTCGCAAGGTCGATGAGCAAGTCATTGCTGCTTAGCTCAACCTCAGGCACAAGCTCTAACTGGTGCTGCAAAAAGAGATTATGCAAAAATTCGCTGGTAGTACAATTTTTATCAAGCATAAGTATTGGATTTTGTTTTAATTCCTCAAAAGAAATTACCTTGTCCACTAAATTAAAATACTTGGGATTTGCAATAAAAACATCGGAAAAGTTGCATATTGTTTTTTGTACATACGTATGATTAAGGTGTGAGTTAGGAAAGTTTGTTACTATCAAATCGACTTTTCTTTGGTCGAGAAGTTCAACACATTTGATGGATGTAGCGTTTGTTACTTTAATCGGTACGTTTGGAAAAAGCTCATGGAACTTCTTGAGATATGGAACAAGAAGATAACGGCATATTGTATCGCTTGCTCCAATATGCAGCTGACCAAGACCAAGTGTACCGGAGTCTAACAGCTGACTTTCACCACGGGCGATGAGATTCATGGCAGGTTCAACATGTTTAAGCAGTAAAGCTCCCGCGGATGTAAGCTGTACTTTTTTGGTACTGCGGATAAAAAGAGTCTGCCCAAGCTTCTTTTCAAGAGTTTTTATCGACTGGCTTACTGCAGATTGGGAAATAAACAGCTTCTTGCTTGCTTCAGAAAAGCTAAGTGATGTTGCTACATGGTAGAAGACTTTGTATAATTCATAATTAATATCCATAATTCACCTTCATAATTCATCTTCATAATAATTGATATATGTATTATAAGAAGTACTTATAATAGTGTCAAGAAAGGGTTTTCAAATTAGGATAAAGGTGCTATTATATAAAAGTACATAAAAGGAGGCAAAAAATGAAAAATAAATTACGTAGAAGAAGTATTGTTTGTATACTTGCTCTACTCATGATGGTTAGTACTGTCTTGATTCCATTTGAGAGTGCGAGTGCTTCGACATATTCTAAAGCTGGTGGAGTTATAGTTTACAGCAATGTAAATGATTTAAAGACCACAGTATCGGCTGATATTTTGGCTAATATTCTTGCAGACCAGGCTCACAATTATGTTGAGATTGTTCTTGAGAAGGATGGTGTTGTTGCTGGTAATCCGGTTTGGTTTGATAAGAATGCACTTAACTGGAATATAACTGTTCCTGAGGTGTTAGGAGATTATGTTGCCAAAATATATATGGCTACAAGTGATGGCGAGCAGGCTCATCTTATAGCAGGGGCAGCAGCAGTGTCTACATTTAATCTGAAGGTTGGACAGATAGATGGTGGAATTATAAATGCATCAACGGATATATCAACCAAGGCGCAGATGATAAATGTTGAACTCTCAGGTATTACATCAACATATGATATTTCCAGGGTTAAGTTTCATTTCATTAATGCTAATGGTGAGGATATTTATCAGGCTAATGCGAGAGATGATGAGACAGAGGTTGGCAAGTATGTAGCAAAAGTAAATGCGAATAAGTTTACACCACAGTATGGATATTATACAATAAGTGCTGAGGTTAGAGATGAAAATGGTGCAACTGTTATGCTTACACCTACTGCTGTTGTGAATTTAGCTGTTGCATATACAGAACCAGTAGTTGAAAATGTGAATTTGACATCTGGAACATTTGATATTTGTACAGATAAGATTTATGCAGCGGGCGAAATTGATACTGTGACATTTAAAGTATGGTGCAAAGGTGAAAAAACTGATGCCAAGGGATATGTTGCAAAAGCGGATAAATCTGGTTTATACAAGGTTACTGTTGACGCAAAGAACCATAAGTACAATTCGGGCAAGTATGAATTTAGAATAATTGTAAAGCTTAAAGATGGAAAGAGCGGTATTGCGGCAACTGGCTCATGCAATATGAATCTTTCGAATTTTGCTGTTTATGGTAAGACAAACGGCAAGTTTATAAAGAAAATATATATCTATAATCCGACTGTAAAGAAGAATGTATATGCTACGCTGTGGAGCAAAGTTGGAACTGGAGCTGATAAGCAGACATATGAAGCAAAGTATAAAAATAACAGGCTTGAAATTACATGCACAATGTCTAAGTTAAAGGGGCCGGGCACGGCATATCTTCAGCTTTATCAAAAGTCTGGCAGAAGAATATCAAGAAGTATAAGTTTACTGTTGAGATGGGTGAAATCATAAAGTCAGGATGGCATTATACAAAGTGCTCAAATGGTAAGATATATAAGTTGTATTATAAAGAGGGCAAGAGAGTAAACAATGTTTCAAAAGTGCTTAAGTTGTCTAAGAACTCGAATCTTCATATTGAGGTAAACAGAAAGAAGAACCGGGTAACTGTATATACATATGATGAGAAGACACAGGAGTGGTGTATACCTGTTATTGCATTCAAATGCTCTGTTGGTTTGCCGGGAACTCCTACTCCAAAGGGAACATACAAGACAGACAGAAAGCATAGATGGAAGGAACTGATGGGACCATCCTGGGGACAGTATGCGACGCATATCGTAGGTGGTATTTATTTTCATTCTATAGCTGGTAGTACAACAAATTCATATGGAATATCAGCATATTCATATAACAAACTTGGTAAGGCTGCATCGCATGGTTGTATCAGACTTACTGTAAGGGATGCAAAGTGGATATATGACTATGCGGCTCTTAAAACACAGGTTACAATATATGATTCAGAGTTTGCTGGACCAATCGATGCACAGAAGGTTCCTTATATGCCATATGGTCAGCATTATGATCCAACTGATCCGGCTGTGAAGAAATAAAAATTAGAATTTCTTATTAATACAATAAAAGATATTAATTATACTAATTATAGATATAATTAAGCTAAAGAAACGGGCACAAGGACCAGTCGTTCTTGTGCTCATTTTAATAAAAGATATTTATACATTTAAAAACGGGAGGAATATCTATGAGCAATGTACGTAGAGTATATGTAGAAAAAAAGCCTGATTTTGCTGTAAAAGCAAAAGAACTGAAACACGAGATTAAGCATTATCTTGGAATTACTACTATCGAGGCAGTGAGAGTTCTCATTCGCTATGATGTAGAGAACATTTCAGATGATACTTATAAGAAAGCACTTCTTACAGTATTTTCAGAGCCACCAGTTGACAATGTTTATGAGGAAGAGTTCTCTTGTGGTGATGCAAGAGTATTTTCAGTTGAATATCTTCCAGGTCAGTTTGATCAGAGAGCTGATTCAGCAGAGCAGTGTGTTAAGCTCTTGAATGAGAACGAAGAGCCAATCATTCGTAGTGCAACAACATACGTTATCGAAGGACAGATTTCTGAGGAACAGTTTGCCGCAATTAAGAAGCATTGTATCAACCCTGTTGATTCTCGTGAAATCGGAATGGACAAGCCTCAGACACTTGTTCAGAACTTTGATGATCCAGATGATGTAATTATTTTTGACGGATTTATTGACAAAGATGAAGCATCGCTTAAGGAGCTTTACAGTTCACTTAATCTTGCGATGACATTTAAGGATTTCCTCCATATACAGAATTATTTCAAAAACGAAGAAAAACGTAATCCATCAATGACAGAGATTCGTGTTCTCGATACATACTGGTCAGATCACTGTCGTCATACTACATTCTCAACAGAGCTTAAGAATGTAACATTTGATGATGGATTTTACCGTGCACCACTTGAAGCTACATACAACGATTACTTAGATTCTTTCAAGAACCTTTATGAGGGAAGAAGTGATAAGTTCGTATGTCTTATGGATTTGGCACTTGTTGGTATGAAGCGTCTCAAAAAAGAAGGAAAGCTTGCTGACCAGGAAGAGTCAGATGAAATTAATGCATGTTCAATTGTTGTACCTGTAGAGGTGGATGGTGAGGTTGAAGAGTGGCTCGTTAACTTCAAGAACGAGACACACAATCATCCAACTGAGATTGAGCCATTTGGTGGCGCTGCTACATGTCTTGGTGGTGCGATTCGTGATCCACTTTCAGGACGTACTTATGTGTATCAGGCTATGCGTGTAACCGGTGCAGCAGACCCTACTGTTCCAGTAGCAGATACAATTGAAGGAAAGCTTCCACAGAAGAAGATCGTTCGTGAAGCTGCTCATGGATACAGCTCATATGGTAATCAGATTGGTCTTGCAACTGGATATGTTAAAGAAGTATATCATCCAGATTATGTTGCAAAGAGAATGGAAATCGGTGCAGTTATGGGGGCAGCTCCAAGACGTGCTGTTCAGAGACTTACATCTGATCCGGGAGATAAGATTATTCTTCTCGGAGGACGTACAGGTCGTGATGGTATCGGTGGTGCAACAGGTTCTTCAAAAGCACACAATACTGAATCAACTGCAGCTTGTGGTGCTGAAGTGCAGAAGGGTAACGCACCTACAGAGAGAAAATTACAGAGACTTTTCAGACGTGAGGAAGTTTCTCATATTATCAAGAAATGTAATGACTTTGGTGCAGGTGGTGTATCAGTTGCAATCGGAGAACTTGCTGATGGTCTTATAGTACAGCTTGACAAGGTGCCTAAGAAATATGCAGGTCTTGATGGAACAGAAATTGCTATTTCTGAATCACAGGAGAGAATGGCAGTAGTTGTTGCACCAGAAGATGTAGAACAGTTCATGGCATATGCAAAAGAGGAGAATCTTGAGGCTACAGAGGTTGCTGTAGTAACAGAAGAGCCTAGACTTGTACTTGTATGGAGAGGAAAAGAAATCGTTAATATTTCAAGAGCTTTCCTTGATACAAATGGTGCTCATCAGGAGACTGATGTAGAAGTTGAGATGCCTTCAGAGAAGGAGAATTATTTCAACAAGATTAATACACCAGCAGTTGCTGACAAAGTAGAAGCTGGGGATATGAAGGGTGCATGGATTGCAGAGCTTGCAGACCTCAATGTATGTTCTCAGAAGGGACTTGTTGAGATGTTCGATGGTTCAATCGGTGCTGGAAGTGTATATATGCCATATGGTGGAAGATATCAGCTTACAGAGACACAGTCAATGGTTGCAAAGCTTCCTGTACTTAAGGGCAAATGTGATACTGTAACACTTATGTCATATGGTTTTGATCCATACCTTTCATCATGGAGTCCATATCACGGTTCTGTATATGCTGTTCTCGAGTCACTTTCAAGAATCGTTACAGCAGGTGGTGATTTTAATAAGATTAGATTTACTTTCCAGGAGTACTTCCGCAGAATGAATGAGGATCCAAAGAGATGGAGCCAGCCATTCGCAGCACTTCTCGGTGCTTATAATGCACAGATTGGTTTTGGTCTTCCTTCAATCGGTGGTAAAGATTCAATGTCAGGAACATTCAATGAAATAGATGTTCCACCAACACTTGTTTCATTTGCAGTAGATGTAGCAAGAGAAAAAGATATTATTACTCCGGAATTAAAGACTGCCGGAAACCAGCTCGTTCTTTTCAATATTGAAAAAGACCAGTATGACCTTCCGGTTTATGAGCAGGTTATGAAGCTTTACAATGCAATCCATGAGATGATTCAGCAGGGTGCAATCGTATCTGCTTATGCACTTGATGGAAAGGGACTTGCAGCAGCAGTTTCCAAAATGGCATTTGGTAATAAGCTCGGTGTTACAATTGAGGACGAGGTAACAAGCGATACATTATTCGCACCTGGATTTGGTAATATCGTTGCTGAAATTCCAGTTGATAAGCTTCAGACAGTAAGAGATATTCTTGACGCTGCAAATCTCTCTGGCGTAGAGACAGTAGTTGGATTTGTAAATGATAAGCAGACAATTGAGTGCGACGATATGGTACTTCCAATTGATGAAGCGATTGCTGCATGGACAGGCACACTTGAAGGCGTATTCCATACAAGAAGTCATGAGGATACATCAGATGTAAATACAGGATTATTCGATACAAAGGATATCTATATCTGCAAGAATAAAGTAGCAAAACCAACAGTATTTATTCCTGTTTTCCCAGGAACAAACTGTGAGTACGATAGTGCTAAGGCATTTGAGCGTGCTGGTGCAGATACTATAGTAAAGGTATTTAAGAACCTTACAGCAGAGGATATTCGTGATTCTGTAGATGAGTTTGTAAAAGCTATCGACCAGTCACAGATTATCATGTTCCCAGGTGGATTCTCAGCTGGTGATGAACCGGAAGGTTCAGCTAAGTTCTTCGCAACCGCATTTAGAAATGCTAAGATGACAGAGGCAGTTAACAAGCTTCTCAACGAAAGAGATGGACTTGCACTTGGAATTTGTAACGGATTCCAGGCACTCATCAAGCTTGGACTTGTACCTTATGGTGAAATCAGAATGCAGGATGAGACATCGCCTACTTTGACATACAACACAATCAACCGTCATATTTCAAAGATGGTATATACAAAGGTTGTGACAAATAAGAGTCCATGGCTTGCTGGCGCAGAACTTGGCAAGACATACTGCAACCCTGCATCACACGGCGAGGGACGTTTCGTAGCTCCACAGGAATGGCTTGATAAGCTTTTTGCCAATGGTCAGGTTGCAACACAGTATGTAAATGAAGCTGGACAGCCTACTATGGATGAAGAGTGGAACGTAAATGGTTCTTACATGGCTATCGAGGGTATTACTTCTCCAGACGGAAGAGTACTTGGAAAGATGGCTCACTCAGAGCGTCGTGGTGATTCAGTTGCAATCAACATTTATGGCGAGCAGGATATGAAGATATTCGAAAGTGGCGTTAAGTATTTCAAATAATGCAGTGGGAATAATGCAGTGGGGACTGAGAAAAGTGACCTTCAATGTCATTAAGATAACAACAGTTCAACATTGCTAAATATACTAGCTCCG
>OBLI01003440.1_pt1 | contig 12163 bp, 15 predicted proteins | sample 1519701 | NCBI WGS metagenome assembly OBLI01 (sample SAMEA3663005, study PRJEB22513) | pig gut metagenome | biome: pig gut; feature: pig-associated habitat; material: faeces | place: France | collected 2012 | reverse complement strand
TTTTATTATTTAAAGTGTCAACCCTAAAGGGTATTGTACGAACCCCCACATCACCATGAGCCAGATTGCTCAAAAAGCTAATCTTAATCGTGTCACTCTCTATCGACACTACAACGATAAATGGGACATTTTAGAGAATATAGAACAAGAATTTCTTCATAAGTTAGATACTCCGCATGCAAAAATGATCACTAATCTTCAGCTAACTACTCAGTCTTTACATCCTCATCCTAATTTAAGAGCACTAACAAGCTTCTTTAAGGTCTTTCAAGATAATTTTCCTCTTTTGCAAGTTCTTATGGGCCCAAATGCCAACTTAGACTTTACTAATAAATTAATGACTTATTTAATCAACTTAGAAGAAAAGTCACATCCTTACATCCCGGTTAGTATCCAGAAATTGAATCCAGATATGTTTTCTTACTATAGTATTTCCTCTTTGATCGGAATAATTCAGTTTTGGCGAAAAAATCAAAATTACTCACCATCACAAATGGCAGAATTTTTCTTTAAAATTCGTATCGGTGCTATTAAAGAATTCCAAAACAAATGAAGATAAGGCCAAGTATTCTGATAAAAAGAAAAAACTCAGGACTGTTAAAATCACCAAGTTTTTTTCTTATAGCATCCTCTAATAAAACTTCCCAAAACTTTTATTTTTCGTCATCTTGAACCATCTTTAAGCTGGAGCCAAAGATTTGTTCAATCGTAACCGGATCACGGTGGTCAAAGAATTGGCTTTCCTTCTTGTTAAGACTAGCTATCTTTTTCATATCATCATTGGAAAGTTCAAAATCAAAGACATCGATATTTTCTTCCATCCGGTTCTTGTGGACTGACTTTGGAATGACAGTAATACCCCGTTGTAAAAGCCAGCGAAGAATTACTTGACCATTGCTCTTGCCATACTTGGCAGCAATTTCCGCAATTGTTTCGTTGGTAAAGATATCATGCTTACCTTCCGCAAATGGTGCCCATGCTTCAACACGAATATCTTCACTTTGCGCAAACTTAACCTCTTGATCTTGTTGATACCAAGGGTTAACTTCAATTTGGTTGACCGCTGGCTTAACTGGCATTGTTAATTCAAGATCCTTTAGTTGGTCAGCGTAGAAGTTCGATACACCGATTGCGCGAATCTTACCTTCTTTCTGTGCTTCTTGTAATGCTCGCCAAGCCCCCATTGTATCGCCATATGGTTGGTGGAGAAGGTAAAGATCCATGTAATCAAGGCCAAGTTTTTGCAGTGAAGCGTCAATCCCTGCTTTAGCCCGCTTATAGTTAAAATCAGACACCCATAACTTAGAAGTTACAAAGACATCTTCACGGTTTACACTACTATTCTTAATTGCCCTTCCAACTGCTTCTTCGTTTTGGTAAGCAGCAGCAGTATCAATTAAACGATAGCCGACTTCAAGAGCATCGGTAACTGCTTGTTCAGCTTGGCTTAAGTCTGGAACTTGGAATACTCCAAATCCAAGGGTTGGCATTTCTACTCCGTTATTTAATTTTACTGTTGGTACATTTGTCATAAAATCATTCTTCCTTCCTGTAATTAATTGTTGTCTATATATTAATTGCTAATTTACAAATTGAAAATTACTACCTTTACATGGTAGTATACAATCAGCGTATACTATCAAGGAGTGGTCTAATGATTGACAATTACTTGCTTAAAGAATTAGTGACCTTTGCCAGTGAAAAAACACTTGCTAAAACCGCTGAAAAACTTAACGTTACCCAACCGACCGTTACCCGGGGGATGCAAAAATTAGAAGACGAGCTTGGAATTCAATTATTTGACCGCCAACCTAACCGCATCATCCTTACTGATACCGGAAAATTAGCTGCTGAAAAAGCTACTGAAGTTCTCGCCGTCAACCGTAATTTTGTTCAACAACTTCAAAATTATGCTGCTCGATAATCAGTAATTAAAATTGCATCAATTGCTCCGGGCCCATTAATTCTGCTTCGTGTAAAAAGTGCATCTTTCTCTACACAAATTTCGATTGACGAGCAGTTTATTACTCCTGACCAAATCACCGCTTCACTTTTAAATAATGAAAATTCAATAATTATCAGCAACCAAGAGATTCAAACTGATCAAATTGAATCGCGTTATTTAGGTGCTGAAAATCTCTATGTTAATCTTGATAAATTTATGTACCTTGCTAATTCCCAACAGGTTTCTTTCAAGGACCTAGCCGGCTTAAGTTTTGTCGTTTTGAACGATATCGGACCGTGGAAAGAAATTATCCAAAAATATATTCCAAATGCTAAATTTTTATATCAAGAAGAATGGGCCGCACTTACTGAAATCACAAAATATTCTAGTTTCCCATACTTTAGCACTAATATAACAACAGCTAATCCACGACAACGTACTTCAAAGGACGATCGAGTTAGACTCCCGATTACCGATGAAGCTGCCACAATGACGTTCTATGCTAACTACCGTAAAAAACAAAAAAGTTCTTTAACGCCTCTACTTAATGAAATTAATCAAAATTGGCCTAATTTAAGTTAAATTATAGGCGTTTAACTTATTTCGCTGAAAATCCCTATTTAAAATATTAATAAAAAATGAATCATGGTGACTAAAAATGACGAAAAAATTATTACTCCTTTCAACCGGTGGAACTATTGCCTCGGTTGTCTCTGATGAAGGACTAGCTCCAGGCGAATCTGGTGAAGAATTAATAAAAATGCTTGGTCGGCTGGAATATGACATTACTGTTCGTGATATTCTCGAATTAGATTCATCTAACATCCAGCCAGAAGAATGGAAAATTATTGCCGAAGCGATCTATGACCATCGTAATGAATATGATGGGATCGTCGTTTCGCATGGGACAGATACGATGGCTTATACTGCTTCGATGCTGACTTTCATGCTTCAACATATTAATATTCCTGTTGTGCTAACTGGAAGCCAAGTTCCTATGAATGTGATTCTTAGTGATGCTCCTGATAACTTACGACTTGCCTTTGCAGCCGCCGCTAACTGCGAGCCAGGAGTCTATATTGCTTTTAATCGTAAAGTAATGCGTGGTTGTCGGAGTGTTAAAGTGCGGACAACCGCCTTCGATGCTTTCGAAAGTGTGAATGTCCCACCAGTAGGAGAAGTTACTTCAGACGGCTTTTCCATTAGAGATCACCGGCATCCCCAGCCTGGTAAAAGTCAATTAAATACTAAGATCGACACTCATGTTTCACTGGTAAAGCTTTTTCCCGGATTTGATCCTGCCTTGCTCCATGCAATGGCTAAGAATGGCTGTCATGGAATTGTGATTGAAGCGTATGGTCTCGGAGGAATGACCTCGATTCGGCGAAATATGGTCGCTGCAGTTGGTGAATTAATCCGAAACGGCATTCCAATTATTACTTCTAGTCAGTGTCTTTATGAACGAAGCGACCTAACAAAATACGAGGTCGGACGACTTGCACTACTAGAAGGAGCAATCAGCGCCCGCGACATGACTTCTGAAAGTGCCATCACTAAATTAATGTGGGGGCTTGGTCAAGGGATGGATGTTAAAGAAATTGCAGACTTCTTCAATACCGATGTTGCTGGTGAAGTAACTTTAGACTAAACAAATAAGAGACAGGATGAAAATTTTATTTTCACCTGCCTCTTATTTTTTACGTCAATTAAAACCAGCTACGGATCCAGTTAACAAATCGGGTCCACCAAGACTGAGCTTGTTGCTTAACTGCCTGACCGTCTTGAGAATTCAAGAATTTTTTCGCCTTATTCATCATATCTCCTGATGAGTTCTTTACATTATTAATCGTATCAGTTACGTGCGAGCTATAGTCTTTACTTGAACTAATTGGAGCATTATTAAACTGAACAAGCGCATTGATAATTGGTTGTTCATGATTCTTTGTTTCATTGTAAATGTTTCGCTCTTCAAGTTTCTGATTAAAGATTACTTGAATTTGATTTTGCGTTGGGGTAGTTCCTTGTTTCTTTTGTTGGTTAATTTCTTTAGTGGTATCACCAACCGCAGCCATCAACTTACCCGGATATTTACTATCATCCTTATTAGCTTCAATTGCCCCATTTGTTGCGGTCAACATTTGGTTAGCAGATTGTGTATTTTGCTCATTTAAACTAACTCCATCTGCCGCAATTGCTTTATAGACTCCGGTTAAAGCTGACTCTCCAGAAACAGCTCGGTTAGCGCTAACGGTAATAGTAACATCCGTAACCCCCGCCATTTGCGCAACCATAGCGTACTGTTGGGCAGTAACTTTCGTAATATTATCCTCACCATTAAACTTTTTTACATTAACTTTAATCCCCGAACCTGGATCGGTGGGGACAATTGCTACCGAACTAACCATGGCAGCATTAGTTGTCGAACCATTCGGATTAATATACTTCTTATAATCACTGGCAGTAGCGGTCAACGTTGTAAAGTTATCATCGACTGCTAGCACATTATTTAATTCATTCTTCTCGGCAGCCCCTGCTCCATATACAACATATGATTTATTTAACGTATGGGTCTGGGTAGTTGAACTGCTGCTCGTACTTTCACTAGTTGTCTCAGCAGCCAAAACTGTGGCCTGGCTAACTGGCACTGCTAATAAAGATAGTGCGAGAGTAGAAGTAATAATGATTTTTGTTAACTTATTTGAGCGCACTTTTTTACTCCTTTTAAGGCAAATTAAATTTATGTTAATGATAAGAAAAATGAAGGGAAATTACTAGCCATTTCTAATATCTTTAAAACAGTTTAATGATTAGGCAGGCGTATTAATACCGACACTCTCCTGACAATAAAGGTGTTCATTAGCTATCAATTTTAAAACTAAATCAGCGATCGAACTAATTGTTACATACTTTCCGCCAAAAGGTTCTCCCTTGTGTGTAATCTCATAGTCAACCGGACCACGCATAAATTTACCAGGACGAATAATCGTATAATCCAGGTCAGTTGCTTCGATTTTATCTGCCACATCACGATACGGCCGCAATACCGGATTATATTCTAAATTACCACCAACACCAATGGAATTAGGAATTTCATTATAGATTCCCATTGAAGTAATGAAAATTAAACGGGCTACTTTTTGGCGTTTCATCGCTGCGATAATCTTTTCTGCATATACTCCTAAAGGGCCGCTCAATGCGACAAAAATTGCATCCTGGTTCTTAACCGCGCTATCTAGATCAGCATCGTTCATGACGTTCCCCGCAATAATTTGCTCTTGTGGATTTGGGTCAAGCTGGTCAGCAGAACGGGCAAATAATGTAAGATGGTGATTAGACTCTTTTAGTAATTTCTGCCGAACTGCACTGCCTAACGTTCCTGTTGCACCAATAATTAATACGTTTTTCATTCCTACTCCCCGATCTCTTTCAGCCATGCTATCTGTCCTTTTGTTCGCGAAATAGCTCGTGTCAGAATTAAATAGTGTCCATAATTGGTTTTAATAGCAGTCTTATTAGGAAAAACTTGCTTTAATCGTTGTTGAAGATATTTTAACTCTTTTTCTAATAGCAAAAGTTGCCGATTAATTAGTTGAGGAATTCGTTTATCATTCTTATCCTTAATAAAAAATAACTTTAATGAGAATAGATCTTCGTGGATGGGAAGGTCAGTCACTAATTGGTCAAGCCAATTATTCAAAACTTCTTGCCCTTCTGACGTTATTTGATAATATCGTTCCTTTGCATTTTCTTGACTAGTTGAAGCAGCGATCCAATCATCATTCACCATTCTTTTTAATTCTGGATAAATTTGACTATGCGATGCGCGCCAAAAATCGCCAATTTCAGTTTCAAATTCAGCAGTAATCTCGCGCCCGGTAATGTGCGGACGGTTATTAATAATTCCTAAAATAATAAAAGGAAGAATTCGTTTTTTTGGCATTGTGAAGCCCTCCAACTGTTAATTCTTCCTTTATTATACTAATTATTTATTGATTCGGTGGTAATTTTCATCGAAGTAACGTCCTTCACGAATATCATCCGTAATTCCATCATATGGTGCTTCAGAAATTACATCTTCATTGTTTTGGCCGGCATCTCCTATATAGGTGATGTGGGCAAATTCAGGAACGACTAACTTAGGATATGTATCATATTTTTCCCGTGCTTCATGCATTCGATCAATATGTTCGTTTTGGAAAGTTACCGTAATTTCGGGATGTTGCTTTACCCATGCTGGGAAAAAGATTGTTCCATTAAGTTTCTTTTCATTTGGAACAAAGTCAAGTGCTACATCAGTTCCCGTCGGTTCAGTCCAAGCAACTTTATAAATACCTTCTGTCAACATTACGATATTTGCTTTTTGGTCTTTTACCCAACGGCCTGCTACCATCCCACCGTGAATCCGGTAATCAACAGTATGATCATTCTTAGCATACCATTCATATTCCCAACCATTATCGTAAGTATAAATAAAATGGGTCTCAAGAAAATCATCAAGGGTCTTAAACGTTTTTTCGGTCATTTTGATCATCCTTTCAATTCTCTTCTCTATGCATTTTTATTTTATGTCGTTATCGACACAATGTCGAATAAAAAAGAAATGAAAAATTTTTCCATTCCTTTTTACTCTATTTTTCCCATAAAAACTTAATTAATTCACGGTTTACTTGACTGTTATTGTGAAGCTTACTGTGTTGGGCATTCTTTCCATGAATTTCAACCTCTTGATATGACTTGGCACGATCACTGACTAAATACTTTAATGATTTAGCAGAATTTACCGGTACATCTTTGTCCGAGTGACTGCCATCCCCAGCATCCCCGTAAATATTTAACACCGCTGTATTTCTAGGAAAGCTCTGCCGTAAGCCAAGTAATTCGCGGTAAGCAGAATCCATTTTATCTGGTTCACCAGTCTTAGAATTTACCTTCGCATCTTGAACATTGCTTTGACCCACAAGTCCATTATAATGACCAGCAATTGCTACTAAGTAGGCTACTTGCGGAAGACTTTTATCATTTACATTGTCATTAATATAATTGATAATTTCAAGATTCCCCATTGAATGGCCCACAAGGTTAATTTGCTTATAATGATGTTGTTTTTCTAAAGCTAATACCACGTTTTTTACATACCCACCACCATGATGATAACCTTGCGTGTAATCATCTTGATAGGCACTTAATTTATTATCTTCAAGATTAACTTCCACAATCGGATTAACGGCATTTGCTGGAATTTGATGGTTAAATGTTACTTTCCCTTTTCTGTCAACGTTTGCCCGCACAATTGTCTTCGTAACACCAGCATCACGGGCAGCATTGGCCATCTTTTCTTCAGCATGAGAATTACTACCCCACCCATGAACAAAAATCGTCGGTGTTGATGATTGAACATAATGGGTTACAGCATGCGCTTGCGAACTTATTCCTAATAGGCCAACTAAAATAACAGCAAAGCCTAATAATAATTGAGAATACTTTTTCATCTAATCTTCCTTTACAAAAGCTTCATCAAAGAATTGTTTAATCTTATTAAATGGTATTTTATCAACTCGATCATAAAGGTCAATATGTTCACAATCATCTACAACATACATCTCTTTAGGTTCTTTTGCTAGCTTATAAGCTCGTTCAGAAAAAGCCCGGGAATGAGCATGGTCACCAAAAATAAAAAGGTGTAATGTATCCAAATGACATATTATTCTCCTCCGATTTTTTTAATTACTTTAGCTGGAACGCCTGCAATAACAGTATTGGCAGGAACATCTTTACTAACAACTGCTCCCGCTGCAACAACAGCATTCTCTCCAACTGTAACACCTGGTAAGATTGTAGCGTTTGCGCCAAGCCAGGCATTTTCCTTAATAAGAACTGCTTTTAACTCAACCCCGTGGCGCTTTTCTGGATCAAGGGGATGATTTACCGAAATAATTGTTACATTAGGTCCGACTAGAACTTTATCTTCCAATTCAATTCCGCCGAGATCAGTAAACATCGCACCACTGTTAATAAATACTTGTTTCCCAATTTTTAGGTTAGCTCCATAATCGCTACGGATCGGCAAGCGAATTTCAACAGAGTCATCTATTTTTTGACCAGTTACATCATTGAGGATGTGGCGAATTTCTCTTTGCGATGCCGGTCGACTATTCAATTGTTGAAGCAAGTCTTGATTTTTTAAGGCCGTGGTCGTGATTGTCGCAAGTTCTTCTTTTTGAATCTCTTTCATTTTCATCCCTCTTTTACCTGAAATTATTGTTTATATCTTATCGAGTTTTTGTAATAATGTTAAATACTTATATTTAATAACATACTATAGTTAAAAAGCATATCGGGGTGATCAAAATGGAAGTCCGTGTACTGAGGTATTTTATCGAAGTAGTTCAAGAAAGAAACATTTCAAATGCAGCTAAAAGATTACATATTTCTCAGCCGACACTATCACGACAATTAATGGATCTTGAAAAGGAACTAGGGATCACTTTATTTGAACGAGGACACCGGCAAATCAAACTTACCCAAGAAGGCTACTATTTATATGAACGGGCGCAAGAGATTACTGGTCTCGTTGACAAAACTGAAACAGACCTGCAATCGCAAAAGATCATTAGCGGAACATTAGATATCGGTGCTGGAGAAAGTACAGCTATTCACCCTGTAATGACAGTAATTGGTGATATTATCAAAAAGTATCCAGATGTTAAGATTAACTTAGTAAGTGGTGATAGCGATCAAATCTATCAGCGCTTAAATAACGGTACCTTGGATTTTGGAATCATAATGGGACCAGAAAAGCTCCTAGATTATCATTCAATTAGGTTGCCGCAAAAGAATATCTGGGGAATCTTAGTCCGAAAAGATCATCCGATTGCAGAAAAGGAAAAGATTACTCCGGAAGATCTAAAGGGTGTCCCTATTATTACGTCAGCTCAATCTAAAGAGCAGGATGTGTTTCGGGTGTGGGCTGGTTCATTGATTGATCAGTACAACTTTATTGGCCAGTATAATTTAATTTTTAATGCTCGTCTCTTAGCAGAAACCGGGGCCTGTCTTGCACTAACCTATAAAAATTTAATCAATATTACTGGGACCGGCCTTGTCTTTCGTCCCTTAACTCCTACTGTTACTGATCAAAATAATCTGATTTGGAATAAAAATCGTCAGCTATCTAATGTTGCGCAGTTTTTCTTGAATCGCTTAAAGGAAGGGCAATGAATCTTGCCATTACAAAAAGCGCTGAATAACTGGATTTCTCCAGTCTCAGCGCTTCTCTTTATTTAAAATTAAGTGAGTCAATCCAGCCATCAATTTGCCTAGGGTTATTTAAGATTGCTCCTTGATTGACCTTAGTATCATAGCCATTTTCATTAACCGTTCGTTCAACATAGCTTTGTGAGCGATCATAGTTTGTTCCACCAGAAGTAGCAAATAGTGCTAAATTCTTCCCGTTTAAATCAAGATGATCAATCACCGTACTAATCATCCGCGGTGGAATTGCCCACCAAATTGGATGACCAATAACAATATTATCGTAGTTAGTAATATCCGGTAAATCATCCTTAATGTCAACACGGCTATTATGCTCGTGTTGTTCAACCGTTGTCCGACTGCTTTCATCATGCCAATTAAGGTCAGCAGCGGTATATGGTTGTTCCGGATGAATTTCTGCCATATCAGCATTTAACTTTTGCGCAACTTGTTCTGCAATCTTCTTAGTAGTGTTAGTTGCGGAATAGTATAAAACAAGGGTCTTTGCCATTCTTGAGGGCCTCCTTTATCTTAAAACGCTGTATAAATTTTAACTTAAAAAAGCAATGATAAAAAATGCTTATAATTAATTCTTATCTATGCTTTAAAGGTATTAATCGTTAGCATGAATGTCATACGCATTTAATAACATCTCACCAACACCGGGCGCATCTGGGTCATGCATTCCCTTACCCTTATCGAGTGCACGAATTTGATCCATTTCTTCATCCGTTAATTCAAAGTCAAAAATATCAAGATTGCTCTTAATCCGTGCTTCGTGAACAGACTTAGGAAAGACAACAATTTCTTCTTGATTTTCAAAACGAAGAATTACTTGACCAGCATTCTTACCGTATTTTTCAGCAATCGCCGTGATGGCTGGTTCATGAAGCAAGTCGGCATTACCTTGGCCAAGGGGTGCCCAAGCTTCAAGACGAACATCATCCTTCGCAAGAATTTCCCGTAATTCCTTTTGTTGGAAGTAAGGGTTAAATTCAACTTGGTTTACCGCAGGAGTTACATCAAAGTTAGGGACAAACTTGTTCCAAAGCTTAGGTGTCATGTTGGAAATACCGATTGAACGAAGCTTACCAGCCTTTTGTGCTTCTTCAACTGCCTTCCACGCTTCGTCAACCGCCCCATATGGTTGGTGAAGGAGGTAAAGGTCAATATAATCAAGCCCTAATTTGTTCAAGGAAGTTTCAATGGCCTTCTTAGCGTCTTCATACTTGTAATCTTGAAGCCACATCTTACTAGTAACCCAAATTTGGTCTCGAGGAATACCACTATCCTTAATTGCTTTGCCAACTTCTTGCTCGTTCATGTAAGCAGCCGCGGTATCGATATGACGATAACCAGCAGCCAGGGCATCCTTAACTGCATTGTATGTCGTGCCATCAGCTGGGATTTGGAAAGTCCCAAAGCCGATTACTGGAATTTCATTGCCATCGTTCAACTTGAAAGTAGGTACATTATATTTAGACATTATTTTTCGTCTCCTTTGTTTGAATCATTGTCTAAATATTAGCATCAAATTTTCTAAACCAACATTACTTGATTATCATATTAGTATACACGAAAAGTATACTGATATGATTTAGCTGAAAAGATGCCTAAAAACTTAAGCAGGAAAATATATCGTATCATTTTATTTTTTCGCTATAAATCTCAAATTGTAAAAAATAAGACTAAGATTCAAAATCCTAGTCTCATTTTCACTTATAATGCTGCTTTTACATCATCAAGAACCTGCGTAATGTCACCCTTAATTGCAACACCCTTGTTCTCGATTTGTTCTGGAAGAAACTGATATTCTTTATTTACCATTACATCAAAAGTATTTGGTAGATTGTTTGTTAAAGCCCAGAATGGTTCCTGAATAAACATTGGCGTCATCCGTCCTACTCCTAATTCTACAAATAAAATTTGATCATTCTTTTGAATATGGTTTTCAATATCATCAGAAATTTTTTGATATTCTCGTTGGTACCTTGTTCCTTCAAGAAAGTTACCATATCCTCGTACCCATGGAAATGCCTCTGCTCCACAATGCGGACACCGTGGAATCATCTCAGTGGGAACTTTTGTACTATCTCCCATCGCAGCTACCATTTGTTCCACTGGTTTAACTGCATCCCATACATCATCCGTACATTGAATGGAGCATTGAAAGAAACGGTGATCTCCTTGGATCTGCGCTACCTTATTTTCTGGAAATGCCTTAATTGCCTGCGTATCTTGGTTAGTTGTCACAATAAAATAATCTTTATCTTTCAAAATTTCTTGCAAGTCTTTATACGGTTGTCGAATTTCTGCATGGAGGGTTGTGTTCAAAAACGTTGCCAAATACCCCCAGAATTCTTCGCGACTTTCCCAATGATGACGCATTCCCGCAAATGCACCCTTGAATCCATACTTTTCATAAAATTTAGCAAAGTGTTTTTTATAAGAAGGTGAATCTGTGTAATAAAAATCTCCACCACCAGCTGCTGATAAGCCAGACGCTCCACCAATAATAATATGATCTGCTTCTTTAATTTTCTGTGCAAATAGTTGAATCTGTTCTTCATATGGCAATGGCTTTTTATCCGTCAACTTCACGGCGGTTCCACCAGTTGCGTAGACACCGTAGTATTGCGAATAGTTCATCTGTGTTTGAATTACCAATTGTTCATACATCGTTTGCTTATTCATTTTAAAACTTCTCCTTAAGTTGTGCTAATGTTTTGGCTAAGTCACCCTCAATTGCGATTGCTCGATCCTTGATTACCGGCAGGACATTAATTTCTTTAGCAAAATTAAGAGTAATGTATGACCAATCCATATTCATTGCGACCATCCGCATTAACGGTAATTTGATTAGTTGGTTAGCTGCTCCTATTCCTAACTCTAATTGCACAACCTTTTTAGCGCGGTACTTTTCAGTAAAATGTTGAAAGTCTTCTTTTTGATCTTGCCATTCTGGCG
>OBLI01003436.1_pt1 | contig 12176 bp, 14 predicted proteins | sample 1519701 | NCBI WGS metagenome assembly OBLI01 (sample SAMEA3663005, study PRJEB22513) | pig gut metagenome | biome: pig gut; feature: pig-associated habitat; material: faeces | place: France | collected 2012 | reverse complement strand
CTAGTGCATAGAATAACAAAAACGGAGTTTTTATGAATTCTGAATTTCATTATTCTGACGGTTTAAAACTGCGCATCTTATTTGCGATCATTCTTTTTCTCAGCATCACTGCTGCAGATAATCTTATTACAGAGGAATCTGAAAAAAACGCCCTGGTACAGGCTATTGCCTATACAGGGCGTTCTGATTTTATAACAAAAGCATTCGGCTTTGATGAACAAGGGACCTTCCTGATTCGATTAAAAAACTATTTTAAAAAGCTTCCCTAGTTCTTAAAGCTATGGATCGGAGCTGGAATATTTCCTCCACGATTCACAAATGCTTCACAGGAGAATTTATTAACCGGCATAATTGGAGCATATCCAAGCAATCCTCCAAATTCTACTACATCTCCAACATCCTTTCCAATTGCAGGAATGACACGAACTGCTGTTGTCTTCTGATTGATCATACCAAGTGCCATCTCATCCGCAATCATGCCAGAAATAGTAGCAGCGCTTGTATTACCAGGAATGGCAATCATATCAAGTCCAACAGAGCATACACAAGTCATTGCTTCCAGTTTCTCAATTGTAAGAGCTCCTGCACTAACTGCATCGATCATTCTCTGGTCTTCACTGACCGGAATAAAAGCACCGCTTAATCCTCCTACATAAGAGGATGCCATAACTCCACCCTTTTTCACCTGATCATTTAACAAGGCCAGAGCTGCGGTAGTACCTGGTGCTCCTGCATATTCCAGACCAATTTCCTCTAAGATCTCTCCAACACTGTCTCCCACTGCTGGTGTTGGTGCTAAAGATAAGTCAATGATACCGAATGGAATGCCAAGTCTCTTAGAAGCCTCTTTTGCAACTAACTGTCCAACACGAGTAACCTTAAATGCAGTCTTCTTGATAGTTTCACAAAGTACCTCAAAATTCTCTCCGCGAACCTTTTCAATGGCACGTTTTACCACTCCAGGGCCGCTGACACCTACATTAATAATCGCATCTGCTTCTGTCACTCCGTGGAATGCACCTGCCATAAATGGATTATCATCTGGTGCATTCGTAAATACTACAAACTTGGCACAGCCAAGACTGTCATTATCCTTTGTTAATTCTGCTGTTTCTTTGATTTTCTCACCAATCAGCTTCACAGCATCCATATTGATTCCTGTCTTTGTAGAGCCCACATTTACAGAGCTACAGACACGTTCTGTAACTGCAAGTGCCTCTGGAATAGACTCGATCAGCAGACGATCTGCATTGGTCATTCCCTTATTTACAAGTGCAGAATATCCTCCAATGAAATTTACTCCCACTTCCTTTGCTGCTTTATCCAGCACCTTTGCGATTTCCACAAAATCTTCTGGTTTCTTACATACGGCACCTCCTACTAAAGCAACTGGAGTAATGGAAATTCGTTTATTAACAATTGGAATTCCATATTCTCTTTCGATGTCCTGTCCTGTCTTTACCAGATCTTTTGCTGTTGTGGTAATCTTACGATAAATGTTATCTTTCACTTCTTCCAATGTAGATCCCACACAATCTAACAGACTGATTCCTAATGTAATCGTTCTTACATCCAGGTTCATCTCCGCGATCATCTTATTGGTTTCGATTACTTCATTAATATTAATCATGTGAATGCCTCCGGATTAAATTCTATGCATAGTGTTGAAAATATCTTCGTTCTGCGCCTGAATCAATACGCCGATTTCTTCCCCAATCTGCCCCAATTCATTAGAAATATCAGAAACTGTTTTCTGAGATTCACTTGTATCTACAATCATCATCATATTAAAATATCCGCTGACGATGGTCTGTGAGATATCCATGATATTGATTGCGTTATTTGCTAAATATGTACATACTTTTGCAATAATACCTACACTATCTTTTCCAACTACTGTAATTACTGTTTTTTTCATATTGTCCTCCTTTATAAAAAGACCAATTATCAAAGGTCTTATTATCTTGTTCTTACTACCATCCACTCACCAATACAGACTGCTATACTACTGCCAATCCGGAAACCATGTCCCGCTTGGCTACCTGCATATGAAATTCTTCTGGTACCATTCCATTCTCTAATAAAGAAATCTTTACCGTCTCATATGCCAATTCTGAATAATTGTTATCTTTGCTCAAATGCCCAAGAAATACCTCTCTGGTATTCTCTGTCATAATGTCGCATAAAAGCTGTCCCGACCGTTCGTTGGATAAATGTCCACGATTGCTCAAAATTCTGCGTTTCAAATAATAAGGATACGGCCCCACCTGCAACATATTAATATCATGATTTGCTTCAATAAAAAGAATATCTGAACCCTTTAGCTTCTCTACGATTCCTTCATGGTAATTCCCCATATCTGTGGCTATGGAAGCCCTGACACCTCCACTTTCCATGGTATAACAGACCGGATCCGCTGCGTCATGCCAGATGGATGTAGCATCAATGGTAATATCCCTAATCCGGAAAGGACGATCTGGAGTAATCACCTGGAATAATTCATGATCAATCTTCCCCACGGATTTTATATTGCACACTGCCTGAGCCGTCTTCTCTGTCATATACAGAGGAAGATGATAACGTCTTGCCATGACACCCAGTCCGGCAACATGATCAATATGCTCATGAGTTACTAAGATTCCATCCAGACTCTTAGGTTCTACTGATAATTCCTTTAAGCCATTTTCAATTTTCTTCCCGCTGATTCCTGCATCTACAAGAATATTGGCCTCATCACTGCCTACGTAAATACAGTTTCCGCTGCTTCCGCTGGCTATACTGGTCAATTTCATATTTTCTCATTCCTTTACAAATGTTATTTGCCATTATATCATATGAATCACAATAGTTCTACATTAAAATCTCATGAATTTGTTTCTTTGTCTGCTCAATATCATAGGAATTATCAATAATCACCTGTGCATGTGCACGGAACTCTTCCTCGGAGAGCTGATTGTTCATAATGGAATCTGTCTTTTCCCTCGTATATCCACGCCCTTCCTTTAATCGCTCATATCTTGTTTCCCGATTTACATAAATATACCACAATTCATCATATATATCCTCATAACCGCTTTCAATCAACAACGCTGCTTCCAAAACGATCATGGATGCCTCTCCTTTTTTTCTAATCTTGGCAATTCTTCGTTTAATTTCTTCTTTTACATTTGGATGGGTAATGCCATTTAACTGTTCCAACTTTTTTTCATCAGCAAACACAATGCTCCCCAGTTTTTGTCGATCGATAGCTCCATCTTCTTGTAAAATGGAATCTCCAAATGTTTCCACAATCTCCATATAGCTTTTAGCTCCTGGTTCCATCAGATCATGCGCAACCAGGTCTGCCAGTATAGTCTGTGCTCCATATTCTTTTTCCAAAATAGACAGTATGACACTCTTTCCCGATCCCACACCGCCAGTTACTCCAATTACTTTCATTTCTATCACCTATTTTGCTTCATACCAGCTGTTTCCTGTGTTAATATCAATTTCTAACGGAACCTTCAAGCTGGCTGCAGCCATCATTTCCTCTGTCAGCATTTCTTTTACTTTCTCCGCCTCATCCTGACTCGCTTCGATCAGAAGCTCATCATGAATCTGTAAGATCAGACGTGATTTCATCTGTTCCTTCTTCATCCGCATATTTACCTTGACCATGGCAATCTTAATAATATCTGCCGCTGTTCCCTGGATTGGAGAATTCATGGCCACTCTCTCCCCAAAGCTTCTTTGCATAAAATTACTGGACTTTAATTCCGGCACCGGGCGGATACGATGAAACATAGTTTCTACATATCCCTCCTCTTTTGCCTTCTTTACCGTATCATCTAAGAACTGTTTTACGCCTGGATAGGTGGCAAAATACTTATCAATATATTCCTGTGCCTGCTTTCTTGTAATATTCAAATCCTGGCTCAATCCAAAGGCACTGATTCCATAGACAATGCCAAAATTGACTGCCTTTGCATCTCGTCGCTGATCAGATGTTACCTCTTCAATCGGAACATCGAACACCTCAGAAGCCGTGGAGGCATGAATATCCTGATGATTGCTATATGCCTGAATCAACGCCTCATCTCCAGACAAATGAGCCAGCACACGAAGCTCAATCTGACTGTAATCTGCATCAACAAAAACATAGCCATCCTCTGGCACAAATACTTTACGGATTGCCCTTCCGAGTGGCATCCTTACTGGAATATTCTGAAGATTTGGATCTGTACTGCTGATTCTTCCCGTAGCTGTAATGGTCTGATTAAATGTCCCATGAATACGACCATCCTCCTGAATAAACGTATACAACCCATCTGCATACGTAGACTTTAGCTTGGTCAAATGACGATATTCCAGTACCATTCCTGTAATCGGATATTTCCCTGTTAATTTTTCCAAGACATCTACACTGGTAGAATATCCAGTCTTAGTTTTCTTACCGCCCTTTAATCCCATATGCTCGAATAATACTACTCCCAGCTGTTTTGGAGAATTAATATTGAATACTTCTCCTGCTTCCTGGTAAATGGACTGTTCAAGATCAGCAATCTTATCCACCAGCTGATCTCCATATTCTTTCAGAGCATCCTTCTCCACCCGAATTCCCCGCTTCTGCATATCCGCCAGAGCAAATATGGTAGGAAGTTCAATTTCCTCATAGAGGAGATCCATCTGCTGTTCCTTCAGAGCAGTTCTCAGAACGCTTACCGCTTTCGCCGCAACAACTGCTTCGTAACCAATGACCTTTTCGGCCTTTTCTTCTTCCTGCTCCAATGCTTCTTCCCAAGACAGCTTTTTCAGAAGTTCGGCTCTAGAGGGCAATAAAAGTTCTAAGTAATCTCTGGCAATGTCTTCATATTGGTACGTATCTTTCATTGGATTCAGAAGGTAGGCTGCCACCTTACAATCAAAAAGACTTTCCATCTCTTCATGAAGATCCAGATAAAACAGAACCCTTTTCAAATCCAGAACCGATACGACGTCAACTTTTTCATATAATTCCTTAGCTTTTTCACATAAATATTCCTGTGTCAGGAATCCTTCTGAACGGATAAATGCCACTTCCCCTTCTTTATAGGACAGAGCACATCCAAAAAACTGCTCCTTTTCTTCTACCAAATGCAAACCAAGTACAGAAGCCTCTCCGGCTTCTGCAAAAATCTCTTCTGCTTCTCCAAAATCTGTAACCGTACGAACATGACATGTAAGTGGCTCTGGTTCCTCGATTCCTTCGAATTTTTTTAAAATAGATTTAAATTCCAGCTTCTTTAATAATAAAAATGCTTCTTCTGTATAAATATCATTTAATACTGCATCCTCAAAAGAAAATGCAAGCTCACAATCTGTCTTGATCGTCGCCAGTTCCTTACTCAAAATTGCCTGATCATAATATTCTTTCAAATTGTTCTGCGCTCTCTTCGGCTTCACTTCCCCAATATGCTCATAGGCATTCTCAATAGAGTGAAACTGAGTAATCAGCTTAGTAGCTGTCTTCTCCCCAATTCCCGGCACTCCTGGAATATTATCTGCTGTATCTCCCATCAGACCTTTTACGTCAATAAACTCTGTTGGCGTCACCTGATACTTTTCTAGAACATCAGCTGCATAATAATCCTCTACGATGGTTCCTGACATCTTAGTCTTCGGAATCCGAATCTGAACATGATCCGTTGCTAGCTGCAGCAAATCTCTGTCTCCAGATATAATGCTAACCTCAAATCCCGCTTTTTCCGCTTCTTTTGAAAGGGTACCCAGAATATCATCCGCTTCATATCCTTCTTTCTGCATAATCGGAATGTTCATAGCTGTTAATACATCCTTCATCAGCTGTACCTGCTCATGCAATTCCTCCGGCATCGGCTTTCTGGTTCCCTTGTATTCTGCAAACATTTTGTGACGAAACGTAGGTGCCTTCAAATCAAATGCAACCAGCAGGTGTGTCGCTTTTGCTTCCTCTAAAAATCGAAACATAATATTTAAAAATCCCAGTACTGCATTGGTATGCTTTCCCTCACTATTTGTGAGATCCGGAAGTCCGTAAAATGCCCGATTCAAAATACTATGTCCATCAATCAATACTAATTTGTTGCTCATATATTATATTCTCCTTTTGCGCAATATACTGCATTCTATATTCATAAATATGGAAGAAACCATATAAAGATCCTATCAATACCATTAAAAAGACAAATAACAGGATCATCCGGTCCGTAAAACGCCGAACCTTCTTCCTGCCAACGACATCTTTCATCTGTTGCTGTCTTCGCTCTTGAAATGCTGCATGGAAATCTGAAATCTGAATTTCTTCCTCATCCATCTGATTCAGTCCTTCCATAAGAGTAAAGAGCAGCTCCACTTCCCCTCGACAGGATGGACATTGTTCCAGATGTGCCAGAAATTCCTGCAACTCCTCATCCTTTAGACTATGATCCAAATATGAAATTATCTTCGTATCCACTTCAAAACATTCCATTCTCTCGTCCCTTTCATACCTCTCTGAAACATTGTAACATAATTAAAGTTCAGTGACTAGTCTAGCATACCTTTGCTTCTTTTTAAAAGATAAATTTAAATTTCTTATTGACAACCCCGTCTAAAAATGATATTATAATTTAGCGCGATGCGAACAGAATATTCTGAACATTGCATTGGCCGCTGTGGCGGAATTGGCAGACGCACTTGACTCAAAATCAAGCGGGCTTCCACCCGTGCCGGTTCGAGTCCGGCCAGCGGCAGTAAAAAGAGTTTAAAAGCCAATAGCTTTTAAACTCTTTTTTGTTATATAAAAAACCCTTAATTTTCTTAATATATTCTTTTGCCATCTTTCCACTGGTGAAACGATTCCCATATATCGCTTTTCTGGAAGCCGCTTTCACCGTCCCATCATTCGCGTTAAACTTTATAGTAACAAAAAACAACCATAGAAAGAGCGACTGATCATCCTTTTTCTATGGTTGCTTTTTTACTCTAATTTACTTGTCAATATCTTCTTCTGTTTCATCTCCATTGACATAAGTCAATATATCACCAATGTCACATTCTAATACACAGCAGATTCTCGCCAATACATTTAAATCAACTCTGGTCGCTTCATTTTTACAGTATCGATTTAATTACGTATGCTGAATCTGGCACAACTGACATATTTTATTTTTACTTAAGTTACTCTTTTCAATCAAATCCCCAAGATTCAACCGAATATGTCCATAATTCATCATAATACAACCAATCCCTTTCTACACTTTATTATAATTGTAATATTACAATTTTATAATTTGTAAGATTGTAGTATTATAAATATAACAATAGAAATATACAGAGGTGCAAAATGAAACGAATCGGATATTTATTAACAGGATATATGTTAGGCATCCTATGCTGCCTGCTCTTCTATTATGGCTTTTTCATACAAAAAAAATCCAACGATCTGATTCTCCAGAAAGGAGAAAAGCAGATCATATTGGATTTTTCCGACAGTGCCAAAGGCACTAAGATTCAATTTTTTGAACACTATTACATCGAGTCCAAACCCGATGCTATTATCATCCACTTAGATTAACAATTTATATACTCCAAAATTTAGGTTCATAATGCTCTCGGAATTGCTCCACTGCGAAGTGATCAGTCATTCCAGCAATATAATCACAGACTGCCGTCTCAATGCTGGTACCATTTTCGATATTTTTCTTATAAAAAGCCGGCAATTCATCCACATGATAATAATAATACTGATACAGGCAGTCGATGACATGCTCCACCTTCTTCTCTTCCTGAATACAGACTGGATGACGATATACATTCTGAAACATGAATCTACGAAGTCCCTTCATGGCTCGAAATACATTTTCTTCCATTAGGATATCATCCTGATCCATGCTGGCTATAATGATTCCCCGAATCATAGTATTGATTCTCTCACGAATAGTATGACCAAGAACATCCGTGTACTCCCGTGGCAGATCCTCTTCCCTTAACACCTTTCCACGGATAGCATCATCAATGTCATGGTTGATATACGCGATCTTATCAGCAAGCCGGACAATCTTACCCTCCAATGTCGATGGCATATTGGCTGTCGAATGATTTCGGATGCCATCTTTCACCTCATAAGTCAGGTTTAATCCTTCTCCATTCTTTTCCAACACCTCAACGACCCGAATACTCTGGTCGTAATGCTTAAATCCATCAGAACACAACTTATTAAGTACATGTTCTCCGGCATGGCCAAATGGGGTATGGCCAAGATCGTGACCAAGAGCAATAGCTTCCGTCAATGTTTCATTCAACTCCAATGCTTTTGCTATCGTCCTTGCCGTCTGAGAAACCTCCAGTGTATGCGTAAGCCTTGTCCGATAATGATCCCCTTTCGGTGACATGAACACCTGCGTCTTATCCTTCATCCGCCGAAATGCCTTACAGTGAAGAATCCGATCCCGGTCTCTTTGATAACAAGTCCGAATGTCACACTCTGTCTCTTGGCGCACCCGCCCTTTCGACTCCATACTAAGTGCGGCATTGGGACCATAGTCTGCCCGCTCCTTCTGTTCCTGTCTTTCCCGTATATTCATGACATACCCCCCCTTTCGCATGAGAATTCTTTCTTGCCCAACCATAGATTCACACAGCAGTAGGGACACTCCCATTCAGTTATCTTTTGGCAGGATTATGATTCCTGTCCCTGATCGATTACAGAAATAGCATCTAAAGATACCTTCATAAGATCCTTGATCTCATCCACAGTCAGATGCATTTTTTCTGCCAGTTCTTCTGGCTTGGCCTCTCTTCCAAGCTCCTTGGCCATAGCTGTGGCCAGATCATTTAGCCGATTGACCTGCTGTACCATCTTTCTGGCCGGGCGGGTAGAAAGGGCATTCTCTGAAATCGCATCTTCCATGGCCTTTTGGGCCTTTCCCATGGCATACTCATGAAAATTACCATGCTGCTTACTGTCATATTCGCTCATAGCACAGAAAAAGGCCAGATTGCCTTCCTGAATCAGGTCTCCTGTCTGCACGCCTTTTCCACGATATTGATCCGACATTTTGGCGATCACTTCCAGATTTCCCTCCAGAAGCTGATTGGCAGCCTCCTGATCTCCCCTCTCCATGATAAGCGCTAGTTCCTGCTCTTTTTCCCCATCCATTCCATGCATTTCCCTGATTTCTTCCATATACATGGATAAAGCAGCCGAAGGCAGATCTTCACTTACAATGGTCTCTTCCTCTTCTTCTACAGGATTTTCCGGTAAAACCCCTTCGATTCTGATCTGGTTTTCGGCCATATAAGCTCCGATCAGTCCCATCTTCTGATCATCCAAATTATATTCAGAAAAATAGTCTTCCACTTCCTGCTTTGTCAGTACATCCCCATTGGTTTTTCCAATACGGACCAGGTCCTGTAACCCTTCCATAAATTCCTGTTGACTCTTCATTAGAATAATGTTCCTTTCACAAGTGCAAAGTAAATAATAACGAGTACACCTAAAACAATACGATAAATACCAAACGCTTTGAAGTCGTTATTTTTAATATAATTCATCAAGAACTTAATTGCAAATACAGATACGATAAAAGATACCATCATACCAAGTACCAATACAAAAAGTTCAGCTCCGGTAAATGCCAGACCAAATTTAACGATCTTTAACAGGCTGGCTCCAAACATGGTTGGAATTCCAAGGAAAAAGGAGAACTCTGCTGCAATGTAACGAGAACATCCCAGTAAAATTCCTCCCAGAATGGTGGCACCAGAACGGGAAGTACCTGGAATCAAAGCCAACACCTGAAATGCACCGATCAAAATCGCTGTTCCATAACTTAAATCTTCAAAATCTCTGACAGATGCCCGACGTCTTCGATTATAATTTTCCACGACAATAAATAGAATTCCGTATATGATAAGCATAATGGCAACAATGACCGGTTTATACAGATGGGCATCCAACCAGTCATCAAATAACAATCCGATCACAGCTGATGGAAGCACTGCCACAATGACCTTAAACCATATCTGCATGGTTTCTATCTTTTCTTTTTTCCGTTTTTTTGGTGAAAATGGATTTAACTTATGAAAATATAATACGACTACTGCCATAATGGCACCCAGCTGAATGACTACATTGAACATCTCCATAAACGCATGTGTCATATTCAGCTTAATAAATTCATTGACTAAAATCAAATGTCCCGTGCTACTGATTGGTAACCACTCTGTAATCCCTTCGACAATTCCCAAAATAATTACTTTGATAATTTCTATTATATTCATCTCCCTGATTCCTTTCCTGCAAATTTGCATAAAGCTAAAAAGAGGATGTCATCCATCCTCTTTTTGACTTTTTATTCTTCATCTTCTGGTAAAATCTGAATTCGATTTGTTGCCAGTTCTTCTACTGCTGCGGATAATGGCTTAACATCAGAATCCTCATCAACGCCGTCTAATAAAGGAGTATCTCCTCCAATAATCTGTCTTGCTCTTTTTGCCGTTGCGATCACGATAGAATAACGACTGTTAACCACAGCCTCCTCTGGTGAATCTGCTTCGCTATTTACGACTTTCATTAATTCATTGTATGATGGATGTAACATAAGTATTCTCCTTCCTATATCTGTTCAAATCCTTTTTTTGTTTCTTCAATAAAATCCAGATTCTGCTTCAGTTCACAGCGTCTGCTTACAACGATGGAATGCACGTTATGTACGCATTCATCTAAATCATCATTAATGACAATATATTCATAATTATCTATCTCTTCCGCTTCTTCGGAAGCTCTCTTCATACGCTTTGCTACAACCGCTTCTTCCTCGGTTCCCCGGCCGATCAATCTGGCCTTCAAAGCCTCTACACTTGGTGCTGTGATGAAGATCAAAATCGCATCGGGATACTGATCTTTAATATTCAAAGCTCCCTGAACCTCAATCTCCAAAATAACATTCTTACCGGCTGCAAGTTCTTTTTCCACGAATGCTCTCGGTGTTCCATAATAATTATCTACATAACGAGCATATTCGATAAATCCATTGTAGTCAATCAAATTTTTAAAATCTGCTTCTGATTTAAAATAATAATCAACTCCATCTACTTCGCCTTCCCTTGGTGCTCTTGTCGTTGCAGAAACAGAAAGACTATATCCATAGTCCTTTACCAATCTCTTAGCAACGGTTCCCTTTCCAACTCCTGAAAAGCCGGAAATTACAATTAATGAACCCTTTTTCTTCATGTATCTCACCTTTCCTGATAGCGGTTTGAAATCGTCTCTGGTAATAAGGCTGAGAGCACAAGCTGATTGCTGTCGGTAACAATGACAGCTCTTGTACGCCTGCCACATGTAGCATCGATTGCTCTTCCTTCATCCTTTGCCTGTTGCACCATTCGTTTGATCGGAGCTGCATCAGGGCTGACAATTGATACTACCTTATCTATATTGATCACATTTCCAAAACCAATGTTTACTAAATTATTCAATATTCTGAATCTGCTCCCTTACTTTCTCAATCTCCGTTTTAAGATCAATTGCAATGTTTGATAATTCCAGGTCATTTGCCTTAGAAAGAATTGTATTAGCTTCTCGATTCATCTCCTGAGCAATAAAATCCAGCTTTCTTCCAATGGTTCCCTCCATATTCAAAGTATTCTTCATACTTTCGATATGGCTTCGTAAACGAACCGTCTCCTCATCCACACAAATCTTATCTGCATAAATAGTAACCTCTGCAGCAATTCTTCCATCGTCAATGATATTATTCTCCAGAAGCTCTTTTACCTTTTCTTCCAGCTTTTCGCGATATTCTTCTACAATACTAGGAGAACGACTTTCGATTGCATCTACCATATGAATCATTCCATCCAGTTTTTCCATTAAATCGTGATATAAATGCTCGCCTTCTGCCACACGTGTTTCTACAAAAGCTGTAACTGCCCTTGTCAGTGCCTCTTCCAATACAGCCCAAAGCTGTTCCTCATCGCTTTGCTGTTCTTCTAATGTAAATACCTCTGGATATCTGGACAGTGCCGTAGCTGTAATATCATTGGTAACTCCAAGCTCCTGTTCCATGCGCGTTAACATATCCAGATAATTTTTCGCCATGGTCTGATTATATCGTAATTCAACCGTCTGTTCAGAAAGGTCCTCATATGTAATAAATACATCTACCTTTCCACGCTGAATATATTTTTTTAATAAG
>OBLI01003435.1_pt1 | contig 12178 bp, 13 predicted proteins | sample 1519701 | NCBI WGS metagenome assembly OBLI01 (sample SAMEA3663005, study PRJEB22513) | pig gut metagenome | biome: pig gut; feature: pig-associated habitat; material: faeces | place: France | collected 2012 | reverse complement strand
GTAAACTATTGACTTTTCTTATAGTTTGTCTTTCTCTATTTTCTAACTCTCAGTTTAGAATTAAATAATCTCGTCTAGCCTCTAGCAAGCTCTGTTTGATAGGCTTCAATCATTTCTAAAAATTCATCAAAAAGATAGCTGGCATCATGTGGACCTGGTGCTGCGTCAGGGTGAAACTGCACAGAAAAAGCAGGGAAATCACGGTGTCTCACACCCTCTACAGATTTGTCGTTGATTTCTTCGTGGGTGATGATGAGACACTCTGGCAACGTGTCACGGTCAACCGCAAAGCCGTGGTTTTGACTGGTAAAGTCCACACGACCTGTTGCGATTTCACGCACCGCATGGTTGAAACCACGGTGTCCAAAGGTCATCTTGTAGGTTTTAGCGCCATTAGCAAGGCTAAAGAGTTGGTGTCCCATGCAGATACCAAAAATTGGAATCTTACCTTGAATGCCTCGAATCATCTCAAGCGCTTCAGGAACATCCTCTGGATTTCCAGGTCCGTTTGAGAGCATGACACCATCAGGATTGAGCGTTAGAATTTCCTCAGCGGTTGTGTTGTAAGGGACAACGGTCACATTGCAGTCACGTTTTGAAAATTCACGTAAGATAGAATGTTTGAGTCCAAAGTCCACAAGCACAATGTTCTTACCAATACCTGGTGCTGGGTAAGGTGTTTTGGTTGAGACTTGCTCGATATTGTTAGTGGCAAGAACCGTTGCACGCAACTGATCTCGCAGGTGATCCATACTGTCGTTGAGTTTGTCAGTCAAGGTTGCCTTCATGGTTCCATGCTGACGAATGATTTTTGTCAAAGCACGTGTGTCAATCCCAGAAATACCTGGGATATTTTTTGCTTTTAAGAACTCATCTAGCGACATTTGATTGCGCCAGTTGCTAGCTAGGCGTGCTCTTTCACTGACTACAACACCCTTACAGGTCGGCTGGATAGACTCATAGTCATCTCTGTTAATCCCATAGTTTCCAATCAAAGGATAGGTAAAGGTTAGAATTTGTCCGTTGTATGATTGGTCGGTGATGGATTCTTGGTAGCCTGTCATTCCTGTATTAAAGACAATCTCACCAGTGACGTCAATCTCTGCGCCAAAAGCTTCTCCCTCAAAGATCGTTCCATCTTCTAATATTAAAAGTCGTCTCATTTCTCTACCCTTTCTTGGCATGTATTTGTTTTGGTTAGACCTTTCCTCGTAAAATAGCTTCCAAAATCGCCATACGCACAAAGACACCATTTTGCATCTGTGCGACAATGCGTGCTTTAGGAGCTTCTACTAAGCTATCTGCAATCTCAACATCACGGTTAACCGGTGCTGGGTGCATGATGATAGCTGTGTCTTTGAGCTTAGCATAGCGCTCTGTTGTAAGCCCAAACTGCTTGTGATAAGCTTCTTTTGAAAAACTTTCTTTACCGTCATGACGTTCATGCTGAACACGCAACAACATCAAAACATCCAACTCTTCGATGACATCATCAATATCAACGTAAGTGCCATAGACATCAAACTCACTGGAGTACCACTCTTTTGGTCCAGCAAAGTAGAGTTTAGCACCTAGACGTTTTAGAATTTGCATGTTTGATTTAGCGACACGTGAGTGTGTCAAATCGCCTGTGATAGCAATTTTCAATTGGTCAAAGTGTCCAAATTCTTGGTAAATGGTCATTAAGTCCAGCAGACATTGGCTTGGGTGTTGCCCAGAGCCGTCACCACCATTGACAATTGCAGTTTGAATGGTACGGCTATCAATGAGCTGTTTGTAGTAATCCACTTCTTGGTGACGTACGACACAGATGTCGACACCAAGTGCACTCATGGTCAAAATAGTATCGTAAAGTGTCTCACCTTTATTGACTGAGCTGGTTTTAGCGTCAAACTCAATCACATCAAGCCCTAACTTGCGCTCAGCTACTTCAAATGACTTGTGTGTACGTGTTGAGGACTCAAAGAAAAGGTTGGCTGCAAAGTATTGTCTGTCTAGAGAAAACTCTGCTCGCCCTTCTTTAAAAGCGACCCCACGCTCAATCAAACCTAGAACTTCATCATTTGTCAATGTTTCCATTGTCACCAAGTGCTTCAGTGATACTTGCCCGTCTGTAACAACCATTAGCTTATCCTCTATTCCTTAATCTTTTACTATTTGCTGACTGTGTTGCCTTTATCTAGGGTCCACAATACTGATACTATCTTTACCGTCGTGCTCAACCACTTGAACTACTATTTCCTCAAAACTACTTGTTGGGATGTTTTTGCCTACATAGTCTGCACGAATAGGCAACTCACGGTGACCTCTGTCCACTAAAACTGCTAAGCTGATGCGTGCTGGACGACCAAGACTGACGATATTGTCAATGGCAGCACGGATGGTACGACCTGTATAGAGCACATCATCAATCAAAATCACATCACGCTCGGTGATATCAACAGGCATGACTGTTGTGTCCTCTTCGACTTTCATGTCGTCACGAAATGGCTTTGTATCAAGCTCACCGACTGGAATGTCGATGTTTTCAAGCTGTTTGAGACGCTCTTGGATACGTTTTGCGATGTAGACACCACGTGTCTTGATACCAGCAAGAACAATCTTGTCTAGCGATTTGTTGCGCTCGATAATCTCATAAGTGATACGAGTGATGGCACGTTTCATGGTAATGTCATCAACGATTTCTTTTGTTTTCATCAGTCACCTCTCTGAAAATATAGAAAAAATCTCCTTAAAACTAAGGAGATTCCACAAATAACCGTGTGCAAAAAGCACCCAGCCCTTTTATCGTCGTCTCCTTACTTGCCTCACGGGACAAGGTTAAAGGATATTATTGCTATTATTATACCAAAACAGAACGATTTTTCAAGTGTTAGTTGTTTATTTTCGTAATTTCTCTAAAGTTTCTTGGAAAATAGCTGGAACATCCACGCTAAAGGTCATCAGCTCACCTGTTGTCGGATGAGTAAAGCCAAGTGTTTTAGCATGGAGAAATTGCCCATGACCAGCAAGTGTCTTTCGTGGTCCATAGACAGGGTCACCTGCGATGGGATGTCCGATATAAGCCATGTGCACCCTGATTTGGTGAGTGCGCCCTGTCTCAAGGGTCAACTCAACAAGCGTAAAATCGCCAAAGCGCTCCAAAACTTGAAAACGTGTTAGAGCTGGCTTGCCCTTTGCTGTGACCGCTTGCTTCTTGCGGTCTTTGTCGCTACGCCCAATAGGCGCCTCAATGACACCACGGTCGTTTGGCAGATTGCCATGCACAATAGCCACGTACTGACGCAGCGATTTTTTCTCTTTGAGCTCTTGCGCTAATGCTTGGTGTGCCTTGTCATTTTTAGCAATCATCAAGAGCCCTGAAGTATCCTTATCAATCCGGTGTACGATTCCTGGGCGAACCACACCATTGATGGTTGACAAGTCCTTAACGTGATACAACAGAGCATTGACTAGAGTTCCGCTGGTATGCCCTACTGACGGGTGGACCACCATACCTTGTGGTTTATTGACCACTGCGACATCGCTGTCCTCATAGACAATCTCGATAGGGATATTCTCTGGCTGATAATCTTGGACTTCTTCTTTTGGTAGCTCGTAGCTGATGACATCACCAAGCTTTACAGCGTATCTCGCTTTTTGCTTTTGATTGTTGACCAAAATCGTGCCAGCTTTTATGGCTTCATTGGCTTGGCTGCGTGATAGCTCGGTCAAATCAGCAACTGCCTTGTCAAGGCGCACGCCCGCCTCATTAACGATGACTTCCATCTTCTTCCCTCCATAGTGCAATCATGAGAATAACGACACCAACGCTAAGGTAGGCGTCAGCGACATTAAATATCGCAAAATCCATAAAATCCAAATGAACCATATCCACCACATAGCCTAGGCGCAAGCGGTCGCAGAAATTGCCCAGACCACCAGCGATAACTAAAACCAAACCTGTCAATAGCCACCAGCTGCCGTCGATATGCTTTATCAGATAATAAATAGCAAGCCCGACCACGATGATGGTGATGAGAGCGAAAAACCACTGTTGATTTTGCAGCATGGAAAAGGCAGCCCCTCGGTTTTGCAGATAAGTCAGACTAAAGACACCCTTTAAAAAAGGTCTGATACTGCCTAGCTCGATGTTGTTTACAATCCAGAGTTTACTCAACTGATCCAGCACAATCAAGATGATGATACTGCTAATAACTCCAATTTTTTTGACCATAGACCTCTATTCCTGCTCTTGTTGACGTGGCATAAATTTTTCAAAATACGCCTTCATAGTGGCGACAAACTTTTCAGCGCAAGCAGACAGATTTTTATCCCGACGCTTGATGTAAATCATGGAGTTGTCCAGATGATTTTCAAGCGGGATGACGGTGATACCGTTAACACTTCTGCTGTCTAAAAAGCCTGAACCTGTCGCATAGGCGTCCGTCCGCTCCAAGATACCGTTTAGCGTTGCTCTATCAGTGACATTGAACAGAGCCGAGCTGTCACTAGTATCCACGAAGTTTTCCGAGTAGTAGAGATACTCATCCTTTTCCTGCGTGAAGCGAACCGTCGGCAGACCTGCCAAATCCTGCAAAACAAGCGACTTTTTCTGTGCCAATGGATGATTTTTGCCGATATAGATGTGGGTCTGAAAGGAGCTCAACTCGACAAACTCCAAGCCTAGCTTTTCAAAACGTTGCAAGAGCCCCTTGCGGTTTTGGTTATTCATATAAATGATACCAATCTCGCTGTCACCCTGTGCGACCTCATCCAAAATCTGAATGGTAGTCGACTCAAAGACACGGAAATTTTTATAGTCAGGATGTGCTGTCGCAAAGCTTGTAATCAAGGGCGGCAAAAAGTCATAATGCTGACTAGCAATGGAAAACTCATTTTGGTCAGCGTCTGACTGAGAAAAAGCTTTCTCAAAAGAATCAAAACTTTTCACAACCTCAAGCGCCTTTTCATAAAAAGACATGCCTTGGCTGGTCAGCACAGCACCTGTCGTTGTTCTGGTGAAAATCTGAAAGCCCATCTCACTCTCCAAATCACGAATGGCAACAGATAGACTGGGTTGACTGACGTAAAGTTTAGCCGCAGCCTCACGGAAAGTACCGCTATTTGCGATGGCTACGACGTAGCGTAATTGTTGTATATTCATTTTTCTCACTTTTCTTTGACGATATCTCTTCTATTATACACTAAAACGAGATAAGGTGCGATAGGGAAATACAAATTTACTATTTTAGGAAAATAGAAAAACCCTAGACTACCTAGGGTTTTACGCTATAGCACTAACCTTTAACGATTTGCGTTGCGCTATCAAGGTTTTCAAGATTTTGTAGGGAGGTGATGATGGCTTTTCTACCGTCGCCTTGCTCTACAAAGTCAATAGCTGCTTCAATCTTTGGAAGCATGCTTCCTGGTGCAAATTGGTTTTCACCGATGTATTGACGTAATTGAGAAATCGTTACGGTTTCTAATTTTTCTTGGTTAGGTTGGTTGTAGTTGATATAGACATTGTCCACACCTGTTAGGATGATAAAGAGGTCTGCTCCGACAAGCTCAGCAAGAGTCTGACTGGCAAAGTCTTTATCGATAACCGCTTCAATCCCTTCCATTTTCTTGGTGACTGGATTTTGCACGACAGGGACACCTCCGCCACCGGCTGCGATAACCACAACACCAGAATCCACTAGTGATTGGATGACTTTAGCATCCTTGATACCGATTGGCTTTGGAGAGGGTACGACCTTGCGCCAGCCTCGACCTGCATCTTCTTTGAAGCTAGCACCAGTCTTTTCCATTTGTTCCTTGGCTTCTTCTTCGCTCAAAAATGGACCGATAGGTTTTGTTGGATTGTCAAAGGCAGGGTCGTCAGCAGACACAATGACTTCGGTCATAATCGTTGCCACGTCCTTGTCAATACCTTGCTCTAATAGCTCGTTATTGAGTGCATTTTCCATCCAAAAGCCGATACTACCTTGGGTCATAGCCACCAAGGTATCTAGTGGCAAGGCTGGATTTTTTTCAGAGTCAGAGGCTGCTTGTTGCAAGAAGAGATTGCCAACTTGCGGACCATTACCGTGAGTGATGATAACCTCATGACCTGCTTTAATCAATTTAACCAGTGATTTCACAGTTTGCTCTAGTGCTTCTTGTTGGGCTTTTGCTGAAGCGTCTTTTGATAGGATGGCATTGCCACCTAGAGCTACAACTACTTTTGATTTTCTATCAGACATATCTTATCCTCTCTTTTCTTATCCATTTAAAATAGCTTGTATATCAATTTGCCCTGTGAAGATTTGGATGATACAAACCACACAGAGAACTAGAATAACAACAGCTGCCCATTTTTCATAACCTGTAAAGACTTCTTGCTTATCGTCACGACGCATCTTGATGTAGAGAAGCATACCGAGTGCGTAAGCAATCATGGTCAACAAGAGATAATTAAAACCACCAGCATAGATGAGGTAAACAGAGTAAATGCTTGCAACGATACCTACGATAAGGTTCTTAGTACGTCCTGGTGTGTTCTTTGCTTCAGCAAGGGTGTATTTCAATTGGAAAAGAGCTGTGAATGCGTAAGGGATAAGGATAGCAGAGGATGCCAAGGCAAATCCAAAACGGTAAGCACTCTTTGTAAAGAGGAAAGTAATCAAGAACAATTGCACACAGATGTTAGTGACAAGAAGAGAGTTAACAGGGGCTTTGTTGACATTTTCTTTAGCAAAGAATTTAGGGAAAGCGCCTTCTTTTGCGGCTTGGTAAGGCAATTCAGCAGCAAAGAGTGTCCATGCTAAGATAGCACCAAATACCGAGATGATAACTCCGATATTAACCAGAACAGCACCCCAGTGACCAACAGCTTTTTCAAGAACGTAAGCCATGGCTGGCGTTTTGAGTTCTGCAAGCTCTGGACGTGTCATGATACCAAGTGACAAAACGCTGATAAGAACATAAACAGATACCATAGTGAGGAGTGCAAGGATACTAGCTTTACCGATATCAGAGTTTGATTTTGCACGTCCTGAGAAGACAACCGCTCCTTCAATACCGATAAAGACCCAAACAGCGGTTTGCATGGTAGAGTTGACTTGTTCAAGTACTGAACTACCAGTCGCTACACCCCAGATATCATGAGAGAAAATATCCAGTTTGAATGCCAAAACGGCTGCAATCAAGAAGATAACCAGTGGCACCAACTTGGCAAAGGTAACGATAGTGTTGATAAAGGCTGCGGTACTAACCCCACGTAAGATAAGGAAGTGCACGCACCAAAGCACTATACTGGCTCCGATGATAGAAGCGACGTTGTTTCCATCACCAAAGAACTTAAAGAAATAACCTAGAGAGCTAAAGAGCAGGGCAGCATAGGCAACATTTCCAAGCCAAGCTGATAGCCAGTAACCCCAAGCGGAGTTAAAGCCCATGAAGTTACCAAATCCTTCTTTAGCGTAAGAATAAATACCTGCAGTTAGGTCAGGACGTTTTTGGGAGAGATTTTGGAAACACAGTACAAATGTTCCCATCCCAACAGCTGTAATCCCCCAAGCAATCAGCATAGGAATCAGCCCTGCACCTTTACTCATGTTTTGCATTAAGTCAAAGATACCACCACCAATGAGTGAGCCGATGACAAGCATGGTCAATGGCAATAGACCTAATTTATTGTCTTCTTTCATAAGAGACGACCTCCTTCAATGAAAAAGCCGCCCTGATTCTGATTAAGACGACCAGAACCAGAACGACTGGAATGTTCACTTTTATCTAAACTTTTGGAATGTAGAGGTTTCCTAAAGTAGCTGCCATAACAGCTTTGATTGTGTGCATACGGTTTTCAGCTTGGTCAAAGTGACGAGCGTATTTGCTGCGGAAGACTTCGTCAGTCACTTCCATTTCAGTTACGCCAAATTTTTCAGCGACATCTTTACCATAGACAGTTTCAGTGTCGTGGAAAGCTGGCAAGCAATGTAAGAAGATAAGGTTTTCATTGTCTGCTTTCTTGACCAAATCCATGTTAACTTGATAAGGTTTCAAAAGAGCGACATTTGTCTTCTTCACCCATAGATACCCAAACGTCTGTGTAGAGGACATCTGCACCTTTGACCGCTTCATCAGCGTCTTCTGTGATGAGGATACGAGCGCCACTTTCTTTAGCAAAGCCTTCAGCGAGTTTCACGATTTCTTCATCTGGGAAGAGTTCTTTTGGTGAGAAGATATGGACATTGACACCAAGGATAGCTCCTGTAACGAGCAAGCTGTTAGCTACGTTGTTGCGTCCATCACCACAGTAGACAAGTGTCAAGCCTTCTAATTTTCCAAAGTTTTCTTGAACAGTGAGGAAGTCGGCAAGCATTTGTGTTGGGTGCCATTCGTCTGTCAATCCGTTCCATACAGGCACGCCTGAGTATTCAGCCAATTCTTCGACCATACGTTGGCTAAAGCCACGGAACTCAATCCCATCAAACATACGACCAAGAACTTTTGCTGTGTCTTCTGTTGATTCTTTTTTACCTAATTGGATGTCGTTTGCACCGAGGTATTCTGGATGAGCACCAAGGTCAATAGCTGCAGCTGTGAAAGCTGAACGAGTACGTGTTGATGTTTTTTCAAAAAGAAGAGCAATGTTTTTACCAGCTAGATAGTGATGTTCAATGTTGCGTTTTTTCAAATCTTTCAAATGAGCTGATAAGCCAATGAGATATTCTAATTCCGCACGTGTGAAATCTTTCTCTGCTAAAAAACTTCTTCCTTGAAATACTGATGTCATAGTCATGTCCTCTTTCTTTTGGTTTATTTATTTTTATTTTATATCAAATGGAGTATCAAATCAACTGTTTTTCTAGCGACTGACAGCGCACGCCATCTTCGATGTAAATACTACCAACAGGGTGATAGCCTACACTTTCGTAAAATGTCTTGGCACTCAGCTCGCTATGGATGACTAATGTCTGGTAACCTGCTGTTTTCGCATAGTTTTCTAAGGCTGCAATCACTTGTGCACCGTAGCCATGCCCTCGGTAGTCCTTTAAGGTCACAATCCGTGTGAGCCGTGCCACGTCTCTAGATTCAGGAAGAAAACGCCCTATTGAGACTGGCTGCTTGCCATCATAAGCCACCGCATAGACTGTCCCTTTTCCGTCATGGCTATCAAACTCATCTGCCATATCAATGCCCCTCTCTAGGACAAAGACATGAAAGCGAATATAGAGACTAGCTGCTCTTTGAAAAGCTTCTGCGCCTACTTTTAGTGTTACCATAATCGTCACCTACACTTGATGGAGTCTAAATGTCTTCACGTTCAAATGGCATTGACATGCAACGAGGTCCACCACGTCCACGAACCAATTCACTTCCGTGAATCTTGATGAGGCGTAAGCCTTTAGATTCTAGGATAGCGTTGGTGATGGTGTTACGGTTGTAAACAACAACGACACCAGGTGCGATAGTAAGGGTATTTGAGCCGTCGTTCCATTGTTCACGTCCAGCTGCGACACGGTTTTCACCACCACAGCGGATGAGTTCAACCTTTTCAACGCCTAGATTTTCAGCTAGCAATTCAGCAAGGTCACCATGTTCTTCCTTGATTTTCAAATCATCATCGACATAAGTCACACTGTAGACCTTGAGGTCATCTTCGATTTCTGGGTGAATAGTGAACTTATCGTAGTCAACCATGGTAAAGACGGTATCTAGGTGCATGAACTTACGGTTGTTTGCAAATTCAAAGGCAAGAATTTTCTTAAAGCCAAGGTTTTCTCTGAAGATATTGGTGAGGAGTTTTTCGATAGACGCTGCGTCTGTCCGTTGAGAAATACCAACAGCTAGCACGTCCTTAGAGAGAACCAACTCATCTCCACCTTCTATACGAGTGTTTTCAGTGCGGTTGTAGACAAGTGGCACTTTTCCACGATATTCTGGGTGATAAGTGAAAATGTATTTTCCATAAATAGTTTCACGGTTACGTGTTTCAGAGAACATGTGGTTGAGTGACACCCCATAGCCGATTGTTGCAAATGGGTCACGTGTGAAGTAAAGGTTTGGCATTGGGTCGATGGCAAATGGATAGTCAGATTCTACCAAGTCTGTCAGCCCCTTAGCGTCTTCTGGGATTTCTGGCAATTCTGCTTTTTGCACACCTGCCATTGTCTTTTCAACCAGATCTTTGTTGTCCTTGATGGACATGAGAAGCTCACGAATAGCAGCCTTTGTTTGGCGCCCACGGATATTGGCTTCTTCCAAATATTCATCGATGAACTGCTCTCTGATTTCAGGAGTGTGTAGCGATTCTGCTGCCAAGTCTTCCAAGTAGAGAACTTCCACGCCTTCATCTCTTAGAGCTTGAGCAAAAGCATCGTGTTCCTTTTGAGCATCTTCTAAGAAAGGAATATCATCAAAGAGCAAGCGTTCCAAGTAGTCTGGAACCAAGTTTTCAATTTCCTTTCCCGGACGATGAAGCATAACTTTTTTTAAGCGTCCAATTTCAGAATAAACATGAATAGGTGCTTGAGTAGTCATATGGTGCATCTCCTTTTCTATACGATATTTAAGCGCTTACAAAAATGATGTTTTTTTAACGCTTTCTTACTTACAGTTATAGTATAGTATTCTTTCTCAAATGAAAGCGGTTATTCGTCACAGTCATTTTGTTAAATACATCACACTTTTTATCATCAAAACGTGAACCACCCCTACCTGCGCATACGCTAAGAGGTAGGGGCTTCTTGGGTAGAGTGCAGACTTATTGATTAGCTGACTAACCAACAGAGGTTACACTATTTTACCAAGCTATCCCCGTAGTTCCTACGGTTCATTTGTTTTGGACTAGGCTAATCTCAATCCTTCATTTAGGATATTGATACTAGCGTTGATGTCTCTATCATGATGAGAACCACAATTCTCGCAAGTCCAATTTCGGATATTGAGCGGTTTCTTTCCAGAGTTGTGACCGCAATCTGAACATAGTTGAGATGATGGATACCAACGACTGATTTTTGATACTTGTTTCTCGTACCATTCAGCCTTATATTCCAACATTCTCACAAATTCAGACCATGAGACATCGCCAATAGATTTCGCTAACTTGTGATTAGTCATCAGGTTTTTACTCGATAAGTCCTCAATACAGATAATATCGTAGTTCTTGATAATCTCCATACTGAGCTTATTGAGAAAGTCCTTACGCTTATTGGCAATCTTTTCATGGATTTTAGCAACCTTGATACGTTGCTTTTGGTAATTAGCACTCTCAGAGAAGTTCTTTCCTGCCTTTTTAGCAACCAAGGCACGACGAGATAGGATTTTCTGTTCCTTAGCCAACTTCTTAGACAGGTTCTTCAGAAACCGCTCATTACCGATTTTCTCACCAGTGGATAGAATGGCGAAGTTTTCAATACCTAGGTCGATACCAACAGAAGTACCTGTCTTTGGAAGGGGCTGGACATCGCTTTCACAGAGAATAGAAATGTAATACTTTCCAGTTTCTGTCATGGAGATAGTTGCACTTTTGATTGTACCAATCATTTGACGATGTTGTTCCAATCTAACCCAACCAATCTTAGGGAGCTTGACTTTACCGTCAGAAACGGCTATTGTACCATTTTGGTTATTTGTTCGATAAGACTGACGGTGGCGTTTTGACTTGAATTTAGGAAAGCCAAATCCAGAGTTGAAGAATGATTTATAGGCTTTTTGCAAGTTGAGCTGAACATTGGCAAGTGCCAAACTGTCAACCTCTTTCAGCCAAGGGAACTCTTTCTTATACTGAGCTGGTGTGTTTTTGAGCGTTTTACCAGTCTCCTCGTAATACTTGATTTTATCTGCAAGCATCATATTCCAGATAGCACGAGATGAACCGAATGTTTTCGCAAACATGATACGCTGGTCAAGGTTGGGATATAAGCGAAATTTATAGGATTTCTGTCTAATAGTCATTTTTTCTGTCCTTGATTTTCAATATACTGCTTAACGACATCAATTGGAGCTCCCCCACTTGATAAGAGGCAGAATGATTGTGACCAGAACATCTCTTTCCACAACCGTTGACGAATAACTGGGAACTCCTTTTCTACTATTTGTCAAGCCTTTCAAGGCATTTGATGAATACTATTTTGAGTTCAGTAGTCAAAATAAGGAAATTATTTTATTTTGGACTAAAGTTTAGTGTAAAAAAGTGTATACAAAAGCA
>OBLI01003433.1_pt1 | contig 12184 bp, 6 predicted proteins | sample 1519701 | NCBI WGS metagenome assembly OBLI01 (sample SAMEA3663005, study PRJEB22513) | pig gut metagenome | biome: pig gut; feature: pig-associated habitat; material: faeces | place: France | collected 2012 | reverse complement strand
TTTCAACAGGGCTTTAAGCCACTTATAAGTGAATTTTCCCGCAAACGTTTGCATCTGTTATCGCAAACGTTTGCGTCTCATCCGCGGTAGAGAAACCACATGGTTTTTCTGCGGACTTCCCTCACTCCCTTCATCTTCATGCTCTCTTTCCTCCGAGAGTGGGAATCATGAGCAGTATGGAGAGGAGGCAAGCCAGCAGGAGAGATACGAACGTCCAGGACCAGCCCGCATGCGTGGAGATGAGTCCGATGACGGTGTTGGCCAGAATGGCTGTGCCGAAGAAGTATCCGAAGAAGCCTGTCAGACCTGCTGCCGTACCTGCCGCGTTCTTGGGCACCAGATCCAGGGCCTGTACTCCCACCAGCATGACAGGACCATAGATGAAGAATCCGATACCCGTAAGGCTCAGTGTGATGAGACTTATGCTCGGAGTCTCCAGCGAGGAGGCATACCAGTAGATGCCGATGAAGATGGCCACGAGTGCCATAAAGACCATAGTGGGCCAGGCACGGTTCCCCTTGAAGAGTCGGTCGCTGATGATGCCGCAGATGAGCGTACCAGGTATGGCGGCATATTCGTATGCGAAGTATGCCCATCCTGCCTGCTTGATGTCCACTCCCTGATCGTGAAGTAAGGCAGGGGCCCAGTCCAGGCAACCGTAGCGTACCATGTAGATGAATGCATTGCTGAGGGCTATGGCCCACAGGAATTTATTGGGCAGAATGTGGCGGAGCATGATGTCGCGTATTCGCAGCACGCTCTCGCTCTCCTCGTTGTAATGCTGTGGGAAATCATTGCGCCACTTCTCCACAGCAGGCAGACCTTGACTCTGCGGAGTGTCGCGCAAGAGCAGGTATGTGAGCAGAGCAATGGGCAGTACGGCAGCAGCAGGGAACAGGAACGTACCCGCCAGGAAATAGAATTCCTCATGGGTTCCGTAGAGCCATGAACCAAACCAGATGGCTCCATAGGATGCCATGGGGCCTATGAGGCCACCTCCTACATTGTGGGCACAGTTCCATATGGACATCATCGTTCCACGTTCGTTCTGTGAGAACCAGTGGGTCATCACTCTCCCGCAGGGTGGCCATCCCATGCCGCCAAACCATCCCACCAGGAAGTTCAGTCCTGCCATAATGCCGATGGCCAGCATCTTCCGCTCGGGATGATGGGCCAGGTCGAGCCATGTGACGGGCACTGCCATGCAAGCCATGGCTATGGAACACAGTACCAGGCCCAGGGGAAGGAACTTCCGCGCATCGGAACGGTCCGATACAGAGCCCATGAGGAATTTGCTGAGGGCATAGGCCACAGCGTTCATTCCCAAGGCTATACCAAGCTCGCTCTTGTCTATGCCAAACTGGGATAGCATGGGTATGGCCATGGCAAAGTTCTTGCGTACCAGGTAATAGGCGGCATATCCGATGAATGCACCTGTGAATACCTGTGCACGAAGCCTCTTGTAACGCGCATCTGCTTCCGGACCGGTGGTCTCTGGTAGGAAGGGTGGGGGAGAAAGAAAGTTCATTGTTTTATAGGGTTTTGATTCCTGCATGGCACTCTGTGATGTGCTCTCTTAGGAAGGTTATAGGTTTCTGTATGGGTGAAGTGGATGTTTAGGGTATGCTGAAGGGGTACACCTTGTAGCCTGCTTCATGCTCTTCGATGGTTTGGCTGAGATACACCAGGATGTATTCGCCAGGCGTGAGGCTCGTGAGCGGCTGACAGACGAATGCCTCTTTACCCTCAGGCTTGATGCTGAAGCCAGGGGGCTCCAAGCGCATGTAGGTGTTCTCGCGCAGAACATCCTTGGGCAGTCGGCGGTGGTCACGTCTCGTGCTTAACTTTATCAGGGCATAGTCCACGAGCGTCTCCTTCTCGGCTGGTTCCACCATGAGCAGGGGTTTCCTGTCATCGGTCATCTGCCGTGATGTCTTGCCCCAGAGGTATAGTACGCGCTTGTCCTTGAGTTTGCGTCCAGCGATGCTCCACCCTGGTTTAATCTCGGTCTGCATCTCTTCGGCATGGAGTTCCACCCAGTTGTCCGCCACCTGCAGGGATATCTTCTGTGCATGACAGCAGACAGCCAACAGGCACAGCCATGAAGTCAGTATCTTCGTTTTCATCTTCTGCAAAATTACTTCATTGAACAGACTTGGACAAGTTTATCCTTGGTTAAGTGAAAATTATTATCGTCCTTTGCGGCTGTTATGATATACAATCTGTCAAAATTAGGCATTACGGAGCTGAATGTAATGCAGGAGGAGATGCTTCAGGTATCACGCCGCTGTGAGCGGATAGTGCTGCTGAGCCCCACTGGCTCAGGCAAGACCTTGGCTTATCTGCTGCCTGTCCTGGACAGGATGGTGGCCGATGAGGATTGTCTGCAGACACTGGTGCTGGTGCCCTCTCGTGAGTTGGCCATCCAGACTGCTGACGTGGTGAGACGTCTGTGTCCTGAATGTCGTGTCATGGCCTGCTATGGTGGCCGTGCTGCTATGGATGAGCATAGAAGCATGAAAGGCCTGCGTCCACAGATGATAATAGCCACACCAGGCCGCCTGCTGGACCATCTCACCAAGGGGAATGTGTCGGTAGGGCAAGTGAAGACCCTCGTCATAGATGAGTTTGATAAGTCGCTCGAACTGGGTTTCCAGTCTCAGATGGAGTCCATCATAGCGCAGATGGGGCATGTGCGCCGACGCATATTACTCTCGGCCACCGACAATCCCTCTATCCCTGCATTCGCAGGGGGAAACGATTTCCATAGGCTGTCTTTCCTGGATGCTCACGAACCCATTCCCGAGAGCATCACTGTCTATAGTGTGGCTTCTCCTGACAAGGACAAACTGGAGACTCTCCTGCGGCTCTTATGTGTGCTTGGTGCCCGCAAGAGTCTTGTCTTTCTGGGTTACAGAGAGAGTGTAGAAAGAGTGGGTGAGTATCTTCGCGCCCATGGCGTATCGGCCGTGCTCTTTCATGGTGGCTTGGATCAGCAGTTGCGTGAGCGAGCCATTCATCGCTTTGCATGCGGAAGTTGCAATGTGCTTGTCTGCACCGACCTGGCAGCACGAGGCTTGGATATCGAGGGAGTGGAGAACGTGATTCATTACCATCTTCCTGCCGACCAGGTCACTTACGTGCATAGGAATGGACGAACAGCCCGATGGGATGGCCAAGGGAATTCATATCTGATAGTGGGACCTCAGGAAGAGTTGCCCTCCTATGCTGCTGCCCACTGCACGGCCTATTCTCTTCCCCATCGCGTGCCTGCCCCTGCAGCTCCCCTCTGGGCCACTATATATATAGGTAAAGGGAAGAAGGATAAGATCAGCCGTGGTGACGTGGCTGGTTTCCTGAGCAAGGTGGGTGGACTGGAGCGTGACGAGATAGGACGTATCGACGTTCTGCCACAATGGTCCTACGTGGCTGTTCACCAACGAAAGGTGCGCCAACTGCTCACACGCATCAAGGGCCAGAAGATAAAGGGGATAAAGACCATCTTCGCTCTGGCCGACTGACGGGCAGAGAGAAGAGAAAATATGCACCCGCAGACTGATGGAATGTCCTTAGTACTGCGGGTGCACTCGTATCTATCTATATGGTCACAATCTTGCTTTCCTCTATGCCTTTCATCATGGCAAGTCTAATGAACCTTTATTCCGAGAAGTTCTTCTTCTCAGAGAATTTAGCATATCCGCGTGCCAGATGACGAAGGTCACTCAGCAGAGCCTGAGACTCCTGTACGATGCTGAGGAAGAGTATCATGGGCTCCAGATTACCTGGCTTGCTCTGTATGTCCTCTATGATAGACTTCCTGTAAGTGGACAGTTGTCTCTGCAGGGCAGATGCATCCGCTCTGAGGGCGTCGGGTGTATCGTTGCCTGTCGTGTTGCCTTCTTGTTCGAAGATGTTTATCATTCTCACAAACAACTTGATAATCTCCTGCTGATATGCCTTGAAGGGTATGGAATACTCGCTGCTCACAGACACAAAGTTGTTGCCGATATGTTCGCGGCATGGCTCCACAATACGCTTCATACAATATATCATCTGAGAGATGGACGTAATGGAAAGGAAGTACCATGTGTCACGCTCTATACTCAAGAACTGGTTGATGCGGCGAAGTGCCAATACCTCCTTGCGACGTTGTCTCTTGAGCTGATTGCGCTGATCTTCTATGCGTGAGGCAGCCTTCTTGAGCGGACGGTACTCCTCGCGGAAGAATGCATCGGTCACCTGCTGGTAGCACTCTATGAGATATTCCAAATGTTGTTTGCTATACAGGCTCACATGGCTTACCAGCAAGTTCCAGTTGAGATTCTCGTCATGAGAACGCATGATCTGGGCAAAGATGGTATCCTGCTGTTCTCCTTCACTCTTCTTGTCTTGTTTCATATTGCTCCTAACCAGGATGAATATGGCCAGGACAATGCCGATAACCATGGCAGGGAAGTGTCCGAAGTACATGATACAGGTAACCAAGTATACTACGATGAAGGCCACACCAGCCGTAATAAACCAGCCTCCTATCACCGATAGCACACCTGTAATGCGGAATACAGCGCTCTGACGACTCCAGGCCCGGTCTGCCAGACTGGTACCCATGGCCACCATAAATGTGACATAGGTGGTGGAGAGAGGCAACTTGAGCCGAGTTCCTGTTGCTACAAGCAGACCAGCCAGCACCAGATTGACCGCTGCACGTATTTGGTCAAAGGCTGCTCCATTTCGTAATACGGCCTGGTCGGTATTGAAGCGGCTGTCAATCCACTTACTGACAGGGACGGGAATCACACTTCCTATAGTCTTGGAGCACACCAGTACGGAGCGTACCAGGGTCCTGGCAACTGCTGACGAGCCGAACATCTCTTCACCTTCATCCTGTCTGCTCAGGTTCACACTTGTCTTCACCACATTCTTTGCCTTGGGTGAGAAAGCCAAGGACAGTACCATGATGATTCCTGCCAGAACCAGGTAAAGGATGGGGGTGTGTGCGCTTTTCATCAAACTCGTCATGAGATAACTTCCAGGATCACCATTCCCGTTTGACATATAGTCTTGATAGGCATCGAGTCCGGTGAGGGGAACTCCTACAAAGTTTACCAAGTCATTGCCTGCAAAAGCCATGGCCAAGGCAAAGGTACCTGCCAGAACCACAGTCTTCATAATGTTGAGTCCGGCATAGGAGAGAATGGTCATGATGAAGCTCATGACGACTATTCCTCCACCCAGTATGAGGCCAGTGTTCTCATTCACAAAACTGTTGAGTTCGGGGGTCATCAGGGTGGAACCCTTGAGTCCGCCCACCAGCATAAACCACAGGATACTGGTGACGGCAATACCACCGAAGATACCGTTCTTCAGACATGAATCTCCGTTGAAGGTGAATATTATTCGGGCAAGCCATTGGGTGATAAAGCCAAGTACGAATGCAATGGCCACGCTCATGAATATGCCCATTATCACGCTCATGGCTTTCTCTGTATTAATCAGGTCACCCAGCGAAAGAGCCTCTCCTGCTGCATCTGTGGCTCCCTGCATTATCTTGATAAGAGCAATACAGAAGGCTCCACCAAGTAACGCAAACACCATACTTACCGTGGTGGATGTGGGCATGCCCAAACTGTTGAACACATCCAGCAACAACACATTTGTTAGCATGACAGCCATAAAGATGCACATCACATCATAGAAGGAGTAAAACTCAGGCATCATGATTCCATGACGGGCCACATCCAGCATGCCATTGCTGAGGGACGCTCCTGCAAATACGCCTATCGCGGCAATAATCACGATGGTTCGGTAACGAGCAACTTTGGCGCCGATTGCTGAATTAAGGAAATTTACAGCATCGTTACTCACACCTACCACAAGGTTAAAGATGGCCAGGATAATCAGAAAAACCACGATGCACAGAAACAGTGTATTCATATGTGATAATATTGTTTTGGTTCTTATTGTGTAATAACTATCAGTTGATAGCTTATTCTTTCAAGCTAATGTGTGTTATGATTTGGATATTTCGTAATCTAAAAGCATTAGATAATCAGATAAAGTACTGTGAGGAAACCAACGAGGATGACCACACGAAAGAGGTCGTAGATGAATTGGACTTTCTTTGCATTCATAATCATCTTTTTTATTATGCTTTGCAAAGATAACGGCGGCATGTTACAGAAACATTACACAGGCGTTACGAGTGCGTAACATGACGTAAATGTCATTATGAGTTAAATTATGTAACACAAATGTAATATCCGTGTTGCATTGCTTTAACGAAAATGTAATATCTTTGTAGCAATATAGTTAAAATTGATTAACAGACATTGAATTTATGGAATTTCTGATTTTGGTTGGCTCGGTTGCCATGCTCATGTATGGTATGAAGGTCATGAGTGAAGGGCTGCAGAAGATGGCCGGAAGTAGACTTCGTACTATACTTGGTACGATGACTACCAATCGTTTTACAGGTCTGCTTACAGGTGCCTTTATTACCACGTCCATACAGTCGTCCACAGCCACCACAGTGATGACTGTCAGTTTTGTGAGTGCAGGTTTGCTCACGCTCTCACAAGCTATATCCGTCATTATGGGCGCTAACATCGGAACCACAGCTACAGCTTGGATTATGGTACTTGGTGGCAGTTTTGATATGCGCATGCTCGTATATGCAGGTATCGTTACAGCCATCACTCTTATATATACAAAACGGAATGCTAATATGGGAGAGTTTCTTATGGGACTCTCCCTTATGCTTCTCGGACTCACCACTCTGAAGTTAAATGCTGCCGAGATGCACCTTGACCAGAATGTGCATATCCAACACTTCCTCCAGAGTGTGAGTGGATGGGGCTTTGGCAGTTATCTCCTTTTCTTACTTATCGGTGGACTGCTTACTTGTGCGGTACAGAGCTCTGCAGCCATAATGGCCATTACCATGACTTTATGCAGTACAGGTGTGCTGGATATTTATTTAGGTATAGCGCTTGTCATGGGCGAGAATGTGGGTACCACCATCACCTCCAACATAGTGGCCATGAGTGCAAGTACTCAGGCACAGAGGGCTGCTCGTGCTCACCTTATATTCAACCTCTTTGGCGTATTCTGGGTTTTATGCATCTATCGCTATTTTGTTGATTTCGTATGCTCGCTGGTGGGATGTGATCCTCAGAATGTGGGCGATCCTGTCATCCTGAATGCCGTTCTGGCTGCTTTCCATACCTCTTTCAATGTCTGCAACGTACTTATTCTCATCTGGTTTATCAAGCCCATGGAGAAACTTGTTTGTATGCTTGTGCCTCAAAAAGAAGGACAGGATGATGTGGAGGAAGGCCGCTTGAAATTCATCAGCGGTGGTCTTCTCAGTACAGCCGAGCTCAGCATCTTTGAGGCCAGCAAGGAAATTAATCTCTTTGCTACTCGCTGCCAACGTATGTTCTCTCTGGTAAAGGAATTGCTGGATACTGAAAACGTGGATGACTTCAACAAACTGTTTTCACGTATAGAGAAATACGAGAATATTACAGACAGCATGGAGGTGGAAATAGCCAATTATCTACACAGAGTGAGCGAAGGCCGTCTGTCAAGCGAATCCAAGTCTCAGATACAGTGCATGATGCGTCAGATATCGGAATTGGAGTCCATAGGTGACGCCTGTTATAACCTTGGCCGTACTCTGAATCGCTTGCATATGCACACCAAGGAGCGATTCACAGAAGAGCAGGTCAAGCACATGCACACCATGGTTTCCCTTGTTACGCATTCGCTGGATGTCATGGTGAACGTGGTGAACAAGTCTATTGAACATCAGTTTACTGATTATAATGTCTCTTACAACATCGAGCATGAAATCAACAACTATCGCAACCAGCTGAAGAATCAGAACCTCCAGGATATCAATGATGGACTGTATGGCTATCAGATGGGCGTCTATTACATGGATTTCATTAGTGAGTGTGAAAAGCTGGGCGATTATGTGATTAATGTAATACAGGCCACCAAGTAAAATTCCATATCTTTATAGATTTGGACAAAACAGTTCCGGCTGCATTCTAATTCTTGTGTTCAACAAGAGAGGATGCAGCCGGAATTGTATGTATTGGATTGGTGTCAAGCCCTTTGTCTGTGTGAGAGAGGGACAGGTCTGGGGCTCGCTGGACATTATTTCCTGAACACCTTCTGAACGCAGTCTGATGTACTTATGATGTTCACGTCACTCACGGCCGTGTCATGTCTGATATCTGTACGTCTGTGAAGGGTACTTGCTTGATTTCTCCCTTCCCTGATGCCGGTGTCGTAAAGGAGAGGCGAAAGCCATAATGCAGATTCTTCGGGACTGATATCGTCTGCATTATGGCTTTCTCATGCTTGGCTCTATTCCTTTCTTCTAATCAGGAAGAGTGCGCTATTTAGCGGTTTTCTTCCCATCTTGCAGATAGATTCCTCGTGGTTGGCTATTGATATCTTCCCCCACGTACATTCCGCTTAGGTTGTACACCTTGCCGGCACCCGTAAATTCTGCTTCGTTGGCAGAGGTGATTTTAGTACCTACCCCTACAGTAAACGAATAGGTTCCTGAACCGAGCAGACAGACGGCCTTCCCATCCTCCATTCCTTGGTATTGTACGCCTTCCACACCTTCTGTTACATCTTTACCGCTCTCCATGAGGCAGAGTCCTTCAGCCACGGGAATGTACAGGGTGGCAGTGGTATTGGCAGGTACTGTCACCACATATGTCATCTCATCGCCACCATCACATTGCCATGCGGCTTTGATGGCTCCCACAGGACTCCAATGCTGTGCATCCACCGAAGTGATTCTCTTCTGAGAGTAAAGGAGTGTCGGCCTGCGGTCTGGATTGGGTGCGAGTATGAAGTGGCGGAATCCTGCATTTGCCTCATCGGGCACTATGCCAGCCATATATCTGTACATCCATTCTGCCACGATACCATAAGCATAGTGGTTGAATGAGTTCATGCTTACAGGGCCATAGCCGTTGGCCACGGTGTATGAGTTCCATCTTTCCCAGATGGTGGTTGCACCCTGGTCGATACTGTAGAGCCATGAGGGATCGTTACGTTGCAGAAGCAGGGTATAGGCTTCGTTGTTGAGTCCCACTTCAGTCAGTGTCTGATTCAGGATGGCTGTACCGAGAAAACCAGTGTTGAGCTTGTATCCGTTGTTGACAATGGCAGAGCGAAGTGCCTGGATGGTGCGCTTGCGTGCCGTCTCGTTCTTGAGCAAATTGTATTTTAGAGCCATCAGGTAAGCACATTGTGTGTTGATGGTGGGTAGCCCAGTGCTGGCAGATGTGTAGCGCTGTTGCCATTCCGTCTTGATGTTCTCAAAGAGTTTCTCATATTTCAAGCTCTTCGCGTAATAGATATCTCCAGTTTTGGAAGAAAGCACTTTGGCCATCTTAGCCATCAGTTGGGCATCATAGGCATAATAGCATACGCTGCAGTAGCGTGAATCTGTCGCCACGTAGGATACCCAGTCACCGTAATTGGTACCTCCTCCGTTGTATTTGTATGTCCCGTCACTCTGTGTGGCCAGGAAATCCATATATTTCTCCATGGCTTCCCAGTTGTCCTCGATAATCTTCTTGTCACCTGTCATAAGGTACACTTTCCAGGGAAGGATCACTCCGGCATCAGCCCATGCTGCTGCACCAAATCCCACACCCCATGCATAAGGAGCGATATGGGGGAATGCACCATCGGTACGTTGTGCGTCACGCATGTCACGCATCCATTTCTCATAGAAGGTACGTGTGTCAGCATTGTACAGGCCGGCCATAGAGAACACCTGGGTATCAGCGGTCCATCCCTGTCGCTCGTCACGCTGGGGACAGTCGGTGGGTACGCTCAGGAAGTTGCTCCTCTGTCCCCACATCACATTACTGTAGAGCTGGTTTACATCGGGATGTGATGTTTGGAATGTGGAGAACTCATCCATTGCTGATGTTACGGTTTCGCCCACCATGTCTGTGAGCGTCACGTCATCTGTAGCCACGATTTCCATGTAGCGGAAACCGAAGAAGCTGGTAGTGGGGTGGTAGCTTTCTCCATCGGAATCTCCCTTCAGAGTGTACTTCACTGTGGCTGCAGCGCTTCTCAGGTTGGCTGTATAGATAGAACCTTTGGGTCCGTCGTCACCTCTCGAACTGTTGCCAGATGTATTGAGCATCTCACCAAAGCGAACTCTGATGCGGGTTCCTCTGTTGCCCTTTGCCTTGAAGGAGATCCATCCTGCTGCATTTTGGGCAAGGTCGATGACTGCCGTTTGCCCTGCCTTCAGGGAGAGTGAGGAAGTGCCTGAGGTTTCTGAAATCACATTCACAGAACCCAGACTGCCGTTGTCATTCGTAGAACCTTCGTAGATGGTGATGGTCTTGGGATGGCGTGCCAGGGCGGGAACAGCCTTCACGATAGGACCTTCAAATGCGCGAATGGTACCATTGAAATCTGTGCTGATGGCTGTGCCCTGCCATTCACTGTCGTCATAGCCAGGACTTGACCATTGGCTTTCCAAACGGGCATCATACGTCTCACCATTGTAGATATCTCCGCTGCGAAGGGGACCCGATGTGCTGCTTCGCCAGGATGTGTCCGAGTTGATGGACTCCTCTGTGCCGTCTGCATAGGTGAGTATGAGTTTGCCCTTGAAGGCCAGAGGCTTGCTGCCATACATGCCATGTGCTATGCCGCCGCTCCACCATCCGCTGGTCAGTTCTGCACCTATGGCATTCTCTCCGTTCTGCACCAGTGCAGTCACATCATGTGTGGTGTAGAACACCGTCTTGTGGAACTCTGTGAATCCGGGCTTCAGTTCATCCTGTTCGGTGGTCCCGTCGTCATATGTCACTCCCACTCTTTGTCCGTTGATGTACATGTTGTAAACACCCAGTCCTGTGGCGTAGAGACGTGCCTTCACCACTTGGCCTTTGGTGGTGAATTCTTTTCGCATCATGGGTGCTCCGGGCATAACGCTTCCTTCGCTCTGCATAACGCGCTTTGATGTGCCCTGTGCCGACTCCATGTACAGTTGCTTACTACCATTGTAGAGTTTGACGTCAGCCTCGTCGAAGATGGTGGTGTTATTCTCAAAATCTTCGCTCAGAAGGGTTTTGCTTCCACCCTCGGAATCGTATACGGTCACCTTCAGATTGTCAAAGTAGGCTTTCTCACGTTCGTTGCCGGTAGAACTAACACGGAATCCTACGTCACCCAAGCTCAATATTCCCTTGGTATCGGTATAGGTGTCCACCAGTGTGCCGTCGATATAGGTGCGCACATAAGGTGTTTCGCAAGATATCTTGATGTGGTGGGGCTTACCCAGAACGTCTTTGTTTGTCATGGGCAGAGTGGTGTCGTCATAGGTAAGTGCTCCGCTGAGATAAGCATGTCGGCGAACAACAGGTTTCGAGAGTCCGAAGGTGTTGATGGCCCACATCAAATAAGTGTCCGAACCAGTGGCGGAGAAGCAGATGGATGCATTGTCGTTGATCAGGGTCATGTCGGCCTCCACGTCATAATGCACACGGTCCGACACCTTCTGTTGCCAGCAATAGGTACCAGGACCCTTTACCAGCATACGGCCATTCTCTACACTTCCGCCTGCGAACATCTTCAGGTCGGCCTCTTCGAAATCCTCCTTGTATAGGACTCTTCCTCCCGATGTCACCACAAAATTATCAAAGTAGGCCTGTTCGGGCACATTTCCTTGGTCATAATCTTCACGGAATCCGAAGTCGCCGAATTTAAAGTCACCCGTGCGGGTGTCCACCTTGGTTCCGTCAATATAGGTGGTGGCAGTCTTGGCATCACGCACCTCTATGCGGAGAACGTGTTCCTCGTTGTTCTGTACCTTCACAGCGAGGGCATTTTCCGACAGACAGGCAGCACCGCCATTGGTCCATTTGTGGGGACGAAAACGAGGAGAGCCTGTGACAGTGTTGATTTGCCACATATAATAGTTGTTGTGGTCGCTGGCTGCAAAGATCAGTCCTGCGGCAAAGGATTTGATCTCAAAACTTACCTCCACTTCATAGTCTGTGATGGGAGTGCCGTCTTCATTCTGGTCTGCAGCGCCGCTTCCAGTCTTTATCCACTGGGCCTCACCCCAACCGGCTTCACTGCCGAGTCCGGTCTCGAAGTATGCGTTTTCAGCACTCGTGGC
>OBLI01003432.1_pt1 | contig 12186 bp, 15 predicted proteins | sample 1519701 | NCBI WGS metagenome assembly OBLI01 (sample SAMEA3663005, study PRJEB22513) | pig gut metagenome | biome: pig gut; feature: pig-associated habitat; material: faeces | place: France | collected 2012 | reverse complement strand
CGGACGCGATGCAAGCCGGGGGCTTCGCGCCGCCGTCGCGGGCGCATTCAAGGTGATGATTGGGCATAAATAAGATTTTTTTACAAAAATAGGGCTTAAAATCTTGCAGTTACGAAATTTTTACTAATTTTGCGAAGTAATAACGAATTCCGACCAATGCAATGGTACACCCGTCGGGCGCCGAGTGTATACAAATTTACATCTGCTCTCGCCGGCTGTAATCGTACCTTCCCGAGGGCAAGGTTACAGCACTGAATCAATTCTCGTAATATTTATCATATTTTTCAAACCACACAACAATGAAAGACTTAGTAGAAAAGACAGTTGCCCTTTTTGAATCATTCAAGAAAGAGGCAGAGGCCCAGATTGAGAACGGTAACAAAGCCGCCGGCACACGTGCACGCAAGGCTTCGCTCGAAATCGAGAAAGCAATGAAGGAATTCCGCAAAGCTTCTCTCGAGGCTTCCAAGAAGTAAGCTTAAAATACTTCAGATCTTTTCAGGCAATACATACCACCCCAGCGCCCCGGCGTGCGGGTGGTAATGTTTTGTAATACAGATGATTCAAGCTCCGACAGGCTAAAAACTCACGCAACTTAAACAGATAATTATTATGGGAAAGAAGGAGATGAAAACCAACGCCGCGCGGCTGCTCGACCGCGCCGGCATAAAATACGAGCTCGTACCCTACGAGGTCGACCCCGATAACTTGGCCGCAACCCATGTGGCCGAGCAGCTCGGTGAGGATATACGTCAGGTATTCAAGACGTTGGTGCTGATCGGCGAACCCGCCGGCCCGAAGGGACAGGGCGCCGGACGCCATCAGGGTGGCCACTTCGTGTGTGTGGTGCCGGGCGATGCCGAGGTCGACCTGAAAAAGGCCGCCAAGGCTGCCGGCATGAAGAGTGCCGAGATGGCGCCGATGAAGGAACTGCTCGCGCTGACTGGCTACATACGTGGCGGTTGCTCGCCCGTGGGGATGAAGAAACCGTTCCCCGCGTTTTTCCACGAGTCGGCCCTCGACTATGATTATATTTACGTTTCGGCGGGACAGCGCGGCCTTCAGTTCAGGGTGGCTCCGGCCGACCTGATTGGCTACGTGGGCGCCTCGGTCGCCGATCTTATTAAACAGTAAATCAGATGAATAGCTTTGGAAATATATATCGCCTCACGAGCTTCGGCGAATCGCATGGCCCGGCGATGGGCGGCGTTGTCGATGGTGCCCCTGCCGGTGAAATTATTGATATTGAGGCTGTAGAACGTTACCTTGCACGCCGTCGACCCGGTTCGGGCGCGAATGTCACGCAACGCAACGAGGCCGACAAGTGTGAATTCCTGTCGGGCCTGATGGAGTGCGACGCCGCCGGAAACCCTGTCGGGAGCATCCGACGCGAATCAAAGCAAGCCGTAACCCTCGGAACCTCAATAGGATTTATCGTACGTAACAGCGACCAGCACTCATCCGATTACACCAGTCTGCGTGACACATTCCGACCCTCGCACGCCGATTACGCCTGGAAACAGAAGTACGGCGTTCGCGACTGGCGCGGTGGCGGCCGCTCCTCAGGGCGTGAGACCGTAAGCCGGTGCGTGGCCGGCGCTTTGGCTGCGCAAATTCTTGAACGAAAAGGGATTAAGGTAGAGGCAACCCTCCATGCGATGGGTGGCTGTGCCGACCGCACTCGCTTCGGTGAAATAATTTCGGAGGCTCGTGAAGCCGCTGACAGCGTGGGCGGCCAGGTGCGCTGTCGCGTGACGGGAGTGCCTGTCGGCCTGGGTGACCCTGTTTTCGGCAAACTCGACCAGATGCTTGCCGCGGCCATGATGAGTATAGGGGGCGCAAAGGCGTTCGGTATTGGCGACGGTGCAACCCTCGCAACGATGCACGGTTCAGAGGCCAACGACCAAATGGCCGCAAATGAGGGGAATGTGAATTTTCTGTCAAATCACAGCGGAGGTATCCAGGGGGGCATCTCCAACGGCAATGAAATCGTGATGGATGTGTTTTTCAAGCCCACGCCGTCAATAGACCGTCAGATGCATACGGTTAACGCCGCAGGATGTGACGTCATGCTGCAGACGCATGGGCGTCACGACCCGTGCATAGCCGTACGCGCCGTACCGGTTGTTGAGGCGATGGCCGCCATGACGGTGCTTGATGCGTTGCTGATGCAGAGGGCTGTACGCCTGTAAATCAAAGCAATAGCGAGGCGTCGCCGTAGCTGAGGAAACGGAAGCCATGGCCGAGCGCGAAATCGTACATCGGGCGCCAGTCGCCGCGGGTGAACGCCGATACCAACAGCAGCAGCGTTGACTGAGGCTGGTGGAAATTCGTAACCATACCCTTCACAACCTTGTAGTCGTAACCCGGTGCGATGATAATGCGCGTCTGGGCCATAAAGGTGTCGGAACCGTTGGCTTCGGCATAGTCGGCAACGGCAGTAAGAGCCTCAGATACAGGAATTTCCAGGTCGGCATCCTCGTAGGGTGTCCACTGTGGTACCTCGCCGTCCCACTGCCCGGCGGCGATGAGTTTGCCGGCGTGATAGAGGCTCTCGAGGGTGCGTACCGAGGTGGTGCCTACGGCTATTATGCGTCGGTCGGTGGCGGCCAGTTCGCGGATGAGCGTTACCGGTACGGCGATGAACTCGGAGTGCATCTCGTGTTCGCCGATTTCGTCGGATTTCACCGGCTGGAATGTCCCGGCGCCGACATGGAGTGTAAGCTCGCGGCGCGGAATGCCCCGGCGCGAGATTTCGGCGAGCACCTCATCGGTGAAGTGCAGCCCGGCGGTGGGTGCGGCCACTGAACCGTCTATGTGTGAGTAAACGGTCTGATAGTCAGTGGAATCGGTGGCTTCGGTGTCGCGGTTGAGATAGGGAGGGATGGGGATTTCGCCGGCGGCCGATATGATTTGCGAGAGGGTGACGCGCGGGTTGTCCCAGGTGAAAGTCACCACCGAGGCATTGCCCTGACGGCCCGAGCGTTCGGCCGTGAGCGTGAGGCGCTCGTCGCCGATCTGCAGGGGCATGGTCAGGGGCCCCTCCTTCCAGCGCTTGGAATTCCCTACAAAGCATTTCCACGAGCAACGCTCTGTGGTAGCGAAACTTACGGCGTAGTCGGCCGGTTCGACCGGCTCCAGGCAGAAAATTTCGATTGTTGCGCCGTCGTGCCGCTCCCCTTTGCGGAAACGCAGGCGTGCGTTGATGACGCGCGTGTTGTTGTACACGAGCATGGCGTCGGCGGGGAGCAGCGCCGGGAGTTCGGCGAAAATATGCTCGGAAATCCCCCCTTCGGCGGTGCGTACCAGCAGTTTACAGGCGGCGCGGTCGGCCAGCGGATGCTTGGCGATGCGTTCGTCGGGGAGCGGATAATTGAAATCTTCTATGCGGATGTGTTGGATGTCGGTCATAATTTCTAAAAATCGGTGCAAAATTACGTAATTCTCGCCGTTTCTCATTAATTTTGCACAAAAGATAAACGTATATGGCAAAATTAGGAGATACAGTACGCTTCCTGTCGTCGACCGGAGGCGGAAAAATAGTGAAAATCGACGGGCAGATCGCCCATGTCGAGGAGGAGGATGGTTTCGTGACGCCGGTTCTGCTCAAAGAGTTGGTTGTGGTTCGCGCCGCCGGTGACGAGGCTGTCCGCGCCGATGCTTTCGGCGGCACACGCCGCGCCAAGGAGGAGGCCAAGGCCAAGGAACAGAGCAAGTTCGTGCCCACAGTGGTGCATGATGAGCCGCAGGTCGAAAAGGTGGAGGAGACAGCCACCGGCAACCGCATAAACCTGACGCTCGCATATCTCCCCGTGGAGCTTAAGCATCTGAACACCACAATGTTCGAGGCGTATTTGGTGAACGACTCCAACTACTTTCTATACTTCACGTACCTCTCGCGCGCTGACGATCAGCAGGGTTGGGTGACGCGCTTCGCCGGGATGATTGAGCCGAATATCCAGCTCTTTTTGGGCGAGATGGACGGCAAGGAGGCCGGGCGGCTCGACCGCGTGGCAGTGCAGTACGTGGCCTTCAAGCGCGACAAGGAGTTTACGCTGAAGGCGCCGGTAGCTGTGGAGCAGCGGCTCGACACTACGAAATTCTTCAAGCTGCATTGTTTCCGCGAAAACCGTTATTTCGACGAGAAGGTGATTGGTATTGACCTGGTAATCAACGACGTGCCGCAGCGTCCGATGGTTGTGGACTCGTCGTCGCTCGAGGATGCCATGCGCCAGAAAAAGGAGGAGCGCCGCGAGCGTCACGACCGCCGGCCGGTAAAGCGCAACGTCAAGGCGTCGGTGCTCGAGGTCGACCTTCATGCCACGTCGCTGCTCGACACCACGGCCGGCCTGTCGAATGCCGATATCCTTAACTATCAGATAGACAGTTTCCGCAAGGTGATGGACGAGAACCTGCGCAACAAGGGGCAGAAAATCATTTTCATCCACGGCAAAGGTGACGGCGTGCTGCGGCAGGCCCTGATGAAAGAGCTCAACTACCGTTACCGGGGGATGGATGTGCAGGACGCATCGTTCCGCGAGTACGGTTACGGCGCCACGCAGGTGACTATAAAATAATTTGAACTGAAAATAAATGGCGGCGTGTCAACCCGGTTGGCACGCCGCTGGTGTTTAAGACTCTCGAAGTCTGATTTATGTGTGTTTCATAGACAGAGAAGAAATCATGCTGCGTCGCCGAAGGCGAGGGTGAGCTGTGTGCCGTCGGCCGGAGTTTCGTGACGGGGGCGGCCGCCTAAACGCACTACACGGCGTGCCGTGGTGCCGGCGGTGCGGTTGCGCAACGATATGGTAATCAGTCCGGTATTCAGGCCCGATGCGGCTATTATGCTGTTGATAAGATGCTTTACCGATTCAAAGCCCGAGAACGCGCCTGAGACTATCACGCGCCCGAATTGCTCGATTGTGGCGAAAATCTCGTCGCCGGTGTTTACGCTGAAAGCCGGAGTCACGCAGGGGAGCGCCGAGAGGGACGCGGTTGAAGAGGAGGTTGTGTACATCATCGTATATCTTTGAATTGTCGTATATCTTTGAATTACAATGCAAATGTACGGCCACACTCGGGCAATAACTTTGCCCACGCGGATTAAACAACGTTAAATGCGCGTATCCGGCGCCCTATTTCTTCCATAGCGAGCTGAGAAAGTTTATTTGGGGTAATGACAGGAAATGTGTAACTTTGCAAAAAATAATGTCACATTGCAATGATTGATAAAATTAACGCGCTCAAAGCTGAGGTTGAGGGCCTGCAGGCTTCAACACCCGAAGAGGTAGAGGCTCTGAGAATCAAATATCTGTCGAAGAAGGGCGCTGTGAGCTTGCTCATGAACGACTTCCGCAGCGTGCCTGCCGACCAGAAGCGTCAGGTGGGTATGGCCATCAACGAGCTCAAAACTCTCGCCACCGAGAAAATCAACGGCCTCAAGGAGGCTATGGAGAGCAAGGACACCGGTCTCGAAGGCATCGACCTGACCCGCTCGGCAGCTCCGCTGGCACTGGGTACACGCCATCCGCTGTCGCTTGTGCGCGAGGAGATTAACTCGATTTTCCGCCGTCTCGGCTTCAACATCGCCGAAGGCCCGGAGGTCGAGGACGACTGGCACGTGTTCTCGTCGCTGAACTTCCCGGCCGACCATCCGGCACGCGATATGCAGGATACCTTCTTCGTGTCGCGCAACCCCGATGTGCTGCTGCGCACCCACACCTCTTCGGTGCAGAGCCGCGTCATGGAGCACACCCAACCCCCTATCCGCATCATCTGCCCGGGCCGTGTGTTCCGCAACGAAGCAATCTCGGCCCGCGCGCACTGCTTCTTTCATCAGGTAGAAGCCCTCTACGTCGACAAAAACGTATCGTTCGCCGACCTGAAACAGACGCTGCTCTATTTCGCCCGCGAGATGTTCGGTCCCGAGACCAAAATCCGGCTGCGACCCAGCTATTTCCCCTTCACCGAGCCCTCGGCCGAGATGGATATCTCGTGCAACCTCTGCGGCGGCAAGGGGTGCGGCTTCTGCAAGCATACCGGTTGGGTGGAAATCCTCGGTTGCGGCATGGTAGACCCCAATGTGCTGGACGCCTGCGGCATAGATTCCAAGATTTACAGCGGTTTCGCCCTCGGCATGGGTGTGGAGCGTATCGCCAACCTGAAATACCGCGTCAACGACCTGCGCCTGTTCTCGGAGAACGACCGCCGTTTCCTGCGCGAATTCACATCAACACACCATTAATAAGCCATGCCCGCTTTGTGGCAGTTTCTGCTTGTAGCATTGGGAGGCGCTGCCGGTGCCTGCTCACGGTATGCCGTGCAGCATTTCAGCTTCTTCAACGACAGCAAGTTCTATCTCACGGCGATAGTGAACCTGGTCGGCTGCCTCGTAATCGGTGTGGTGTGGTCTGTGATAAGTCACGCCACACCTGCGAAATGGGTTAACCCGTTGATAATGGCAGGGTTCCTGGGCGGATTCACCACCTTCTCGTCGTTCGCGCTCGACACCGTGAAACTCATGGCCGACGGCCACTGGCTCGAGGGAGCCGGCTATCTGCTGCTGTCGACCGTGGGCGGCCTGATGCTCTGCGCCGCGGGATGGTGTATTACCAACCGGCTGATATTCAATTCCTGAAAATGACAGTAAAGGAACGCTACTCCAAGGTGCTCGAATGGTTTGCCGCCGCGATGCCGGCGCCGCAGACCGAGCTTCATTACGACTCGCCGTTTCACCTGCTCCTGGCGGTGATACTCTCGGCGCAGTGCACCGACAAGCGCATCAACCTGGTGACGCCGGCGCTCTTCGAGGCCTTCCCCGACGCCGCCACCCTGGCCGCCTCGAACCCCGAGACTGTCTACGAGTACATCAAGTCGGTGTCGTACCCCAACAACAAGACCCGTTCGCTGTTGGGTGCCGCGCGTGCCCTGGTCGATAAATTCGGCGGCGAAGTGCCCGACAATATCGACGACCTCCTTCAGATTCCCGGCGTGGGGCGCAAGACCGCCAATGTGATGCTCGCCGTGGTGTGGAAACGCTCGGCCATGGCCGTCGATACCCACGTGTTCCGCGTGAGCGAGCGTATCGGCCTGACTACCAACTCCAAAAATCCGCTTCAGACCGAAAAGGCGCTCATGCGGCATATCCCCGAGGAGGATGTGCCCCGCGCCCACCATTGGCTGATTCTCCACGGCCGATACGTGTGCAAGGCACGCCGTCCCGACTGCCTCAACTGCGGCATCACCGCCTGGTGCCGCTATTATCACCGCCAGGACAGAAAATAACCCCGCCAAATGGAGCAGACTTTCCTGTTTATAATCGAAGTGATAGGCACCTTCGCCTTCGCCATCTCGGGCATCCGCCTGGCGGCCTTCAAGTCGTTCGACTGGTTCGGCGCCTACACCGTAGGGCTTGTGACGGCCATCGGCGGAGGCACGCTGCGCGATATGCTGCTCGACATCCCGGTGTTCTGGATGCAGACCTGGATGTACCTCGGTGTTACAGCCGCGTCGCTCGCCGTGGTGATTGGGTTCCGCAAAATATTGGTATCGAACGGCCGGATGCTCTTCCTGTTCGACACCTTGGGTCTGGCACTGTTCGTGGTGATTGGCATACAGAAGACCCTCGCCGTGGGCTACCCGATGTGGGTGGCCATAGTGATGGGTATGATAACGGGCGCCTTCGGCGGTGTAATCCGCGATATCCTCATCAACGAGACACCCCTCTTCTTCCGCAAAGATATTTACGCCACGGCCTGCATAGCCGGCGGCTTAGCCTACTGGGGGGCCGATGCATTGGGCTGGAGCAGCGTGGCTGCACAGCTTACCTGCGCGTTGACTATCATAGTGCTGCGCGCCTGCACACTACGATGGAACTGGTCGCTCCCAATACTCCATTACGAGGCGCGCCCCGAAAATACCATATCTGATACCGAAACGTTAAATGACCACATCGATACACATAATCCGACAGCTTAAAACGCCGCACGTCAGGCAGTTCCTGCGCTACGTGGCTGTGGGCGTGATGAATACCCTCATTACCCTGGTGGTGATTTTCGCCCTGAAATCGTACACGGCCACACCGTTGATGCTCTGTAATGCAATCGGTTACGCCGCCGGACTGGTCAATTCGTTCCTGTGGAACCGCTCGTGGGTATTCCATGCCCGCGGAGAGGGGAGCGGCGCCGGTCAGGCCATCCGCTTCATCGACGGCTACGCGCTGTGCTATACGCTGCAGTTCGTGTTCATCTGGGCCACTATGTCGTGGTCGCCCTTTGCCGCACTGTTGTGGAAAATCGGGCCGCTTACTCTCTCGGGCTACGGCGTGGCCACCATTGTCGGTATGGGATTGTATACGGTGGCTAACTTCTTGTATAACAAATTTATAACCTTCGGGAAATAATCATGATAATCTGTTTTTCAGGCACAGGAAATTCGCTCATGGTGGCCCGCGAGCTACAGGGTGTCATCGGTGGTGAAATTATCGAACTGAGCGGCGAGCGGCTGCGCAATCCGGCAGCCGAAGTGCTCGAGGTGCCCGACCGCACGCCCCAAACACTGCCCGAAATCGCTCCGGGGCTGAAAGTGCCTGAAAAGGAGGATGTAGTGTGGGTTTTCCCGATCTACGCGTGGAGCGTGCCGCCGGTGGTGGCCAATTTCATCCGCCGCTGCCGCATGAAGGGGGCCCATCAGGCCCGGCACTTCTTGCTCTGTACCTGCGGCGACGACATAGGGCGCGCCGATGATGTATGGCGCAACCTGATAGGGCGCCGCGGGTGGCTGCCGCGCTCGGTCTTCTCGGTGGAGATGCCCAATGTTTACGTCTGTCTGAAGGGGTTCGACGTCGACCCGGCCGAGGTCGAGGCGAGGAAATTGGCGGCGATGCCCGCACGCGTGCGCGAGTTCGTGGCGAAGATGCGCACGGCACCGGCCGAGAGCTGGGTGGTTCGCGGCTCGTGGCCCTGGTCGAAAACTCACATTGTTTTCCCGATATTCCGCGGCTTCCTGATGTCGCCTGAACCGTTCAGGGCGAGCGACGCGTGCATCACCTGCGGTCTGTGCGCCCGCGAATGCCCGATGGACAATATCGAGATGCGCGACGGGCGCCCCGCGTGGGGTAAGAACTGCGCGATGTGCCTGCGCTGTTACCACCGCTGCCCCGTGCAGGCCATCAGCTACGAGGCTGCTACCGACGGCAAGGGGCACTACGCCTGTCCGGGTTTGAAAAATGACTGATTTCGCCTCGAAATGACATTAATGGCCGTTGAGCAGCGAGGTGCGCACACGGGTGTTCTTGAGTTTGGCGGGGGCTAAAAGGGTGAGAACTTTACCTGCCTTGGCGCGCGGTATGGCCGCGATGGCGTAATGGTCGGCCACCACGATTTTGCCCACCTCGTCGGGACGCAGGCCACCGGCTTTCATCAGGTATCCGGCTACGTCGCCGCGGGAGATTTTCTCCTTCTTTCCGGCGTTGATATAGAGGGTAGCCACATCGGAGCGTATGCCGTCGGCGGCTTCGCTCTTTGGGAAATATTCGCGGTCGTAGGTCACATATTCCGGAATGTTCTCGTCGTCGGAGAGGATTACGTAGGCTGTTCCCGTGGCCCCCATGCGAGCTGTGCGGCCGTTGCGGTGGGTCCAGCTTTCGGCCGAAAGGGGTGTGTGATAGTGGATTACGTAGTCCACCGAGTCGATGTCGAGGCCGCGTGCGCCCAGGTCGGTGGTGACCAATACCGGCGTGGTGCCGTTGTTGAGCATGTCAACAGCCAGCTGTCGCTCGCGCTGGTCGAGGCCTCCGTGATACAATCCTACGGGGAATCCATTGTCTTTCAGGTAACTGAATACTCGTTCGGCTGCATCGCGATGATTCACGAACACCAGGGCGCGGCCATTGGGCAGCGCCCGCAGCAGTGCGTCGAGTGTGTCGAGCTTGTCCTTCGACGGCGAGGTGACGCGCACAATCTGCAGCGCACCGGCGGGGCCATTGCCCGAATAGTCGAGCGTCTCGGCTCCCTTTATAGGCAGGAAATCGGGGATGTCACTCAGGCGTGTGGCCGACGTAAGTATCACCATATCCAGAGTCTTCATGCGTGTGACGATGCGTTTCATCTCGTCGAGGAAGCCGAGTTCGAGCATCTTGTCGTATTCGTCGATAACGAGCGCTTTCACGGCGGCGACGCTGAGGTTGCCGCGGCGGATATGGTCGAGCAGGCGCCCGGGGGTGGCCACTATGATGTCGGGTGTCACTTTAAGCGAATTCTCCTCGTCGACCATCGGGTGACCGCCGTAGAAGGCCACCGTCTTGAGTCCGGCGGCAACCGGGCGCAGTACGTCGGCAATCTGGATTACCAGCTCGCGCGACGGTGCCAGGACAACAGCCTGAATTTCGCCGTGCGGATTGCCTAATGCCCGCAGCAGACGTATGGCGAAGGCCACGGTCTTGCCCGAGCCGGTGGGCGCCAGGAGGATGATGCTGCGGGCGTGGTCGGCGCTCATGCGCATCTGCATATCGTTGAGGGTGCGGATACCGTGGCGTGCGGCCAGGTTCTCCTTTATTGTTTTCAATTCCATGTCATTATAACTTGCCGGAGGGTCAAAAGGTTTATGGCGTAACAAGCCGGTACTCGCCGGCAATACCGGTGCGCACCACGTAGCGTCGCAGGGCGTAATTGTCTTCGAGAGCGGGTCCCGAGGTAGGGATGCCGCCGTTGGTGTAGATTGAGTAGCGGCTGTGGCATTTGGGGCAGTATGCGTCAGCCTTCTGCGGGTCAACGGCGATGCGCACGTCGCTGCGTGCCTCCACAGGGCAGGCCAGGTCGAAGGCCACCGGCTCATTGTGTACGTCGGCCACAAGGAGCACTCCGCCGAAGCCTGTCTGGGTAAGGGCGGCATAGGGGTAACCCGCGGGGACGCGTTCGCTCTTGATGAAATATCTGTAGTCGGGGGTTGCGGGCACACCGTAGAGGCGCCACATATCCTCCGTGGCGAAGGAGATGTTGACGGCGGCTGGGGGTATGCGGTCGTCGTCGAGCTTGTCGCAACCGCCGAGAGCCGCTGCCATTGTGGCGGTTAAAATGACGTATATCAGGCCTTTGTATGCTTTCATCGGGATTAGGCTTTTGTAAAACAGGGAAGAGAGCGGAGCCGCCTCTTCCCTGTGATATGTTGTTACGGAATGTGTCGTTACGCGTTGAGGGTGCCGATGAGGGTGCCGAGCTGGTCGGCGGCCTTCTGGAGCTGCGGGCCAACCAGGGGCTTTAGCATGGCGGGGATTTCTACGTCGATTTCAGCCGTTACGGTCGACGAGTCGTCGGTAACGGGAGCGATGACGAGGGCCATGGTCAGGGGCACCGGCGACGATGTTGTGCCGAACACCACCTTCGAGGGTTCGACTTTCTCGATTATCGAGAAAGCGATTTCACCTACCTGCGGGGTGTGGATTTTGATGGAATCGGAGGTGAATTCCACGTTTCCGATTTTGTCGCGTTTGTCGGCGGGGAGTTTGTCGAGGGCGCCTTGCAGACGGGTCAGGTCGGTAAGGCGGCCGAACATATCGTCAGCCGGGTGAGCCACTGTTACGGGCTTTGATTTGTATATAGCCATCTGGGTGGGATTATTCGATGTTTTTAGCGCTGTCGGGCGACCAGTTTCCGGGGTCCTCGCGCCACTGCTGGAGGGTCTTGACGTCGTTCTCGCGGATGAAACCGGTCTCAAGTGCAACGTCGAGCATGGCCTGATAGTTCGACAGGGTCATGAGTTTTATGCCGGCCTCTTTGAAGCGTTTGGTTGCGATGGGAAAGCCGTAGGTGAACATAGCCACCATACCAACCACTTCGGCGCCGGCCAGACGCAGGGCTTCGGCGGCCTTGAGCGAGCTTTGGCCGGTGGAGATGAGGTCTTCGATCACTATGACCTTCTGGCCCGGCTTGAGGGTGCCTTCGATGAGGTTCTCCAGGCCGTGGTCCTTGGGTGTGGAGCGCACGTATACGTAGGGGAGACCGAGCTCGTCGGCAACGAGGGCGCCCTGGGCGATGGCACCTGTGGCCACACCGGCCACTGCCTCGACATCGCCGAAGTTCTCCATAATCAGGCGGCACAGTTCGGTTTTGATGAATGTGCGCACCTCGGGATACGACAGCGTCTTGCGGTTGTCGGTATAGATGGGCGAGTTCCAGCCGGAGGCCCAGG
>OBLI01003431.1_pt1 | contig 12186 bp, 13 predicted proteins | sample 1519701 | NCBI WGS metagenome assembly OBLI01 (sample SAMEA3663005, study PRJEB22513) | pig gut metagenome | biome: pig gut; feature: pig-associated habitat; material: faeces | place: France | collected 2012 | reverse complement strand
CAGAATCATTTTTTTTAACAAAATATACAATAGTTTTATCAATATCATTTAAACTATCTAAATCATATTTCTTATTAATTCCAAAACTTCTTGTCAAAGGATAAGGTATTACCTTTTTAGAATTAGGAAGCATCACAAGCTTTTCACCATCAACATTTATATACACATTATTAATTCCATTTATTTCAGTAAGTGTATAAACTATCGATTCAACCATAGATTCTTCTATATATTTGTTAACATTTAAGAATTCTTTACTAAAATTTAAATATACATTATCCTTATTAACACTAATATCCTTTAATATAGTTTTTTTAGGTATCAAAGAATAAAAGTTATCTAAATTTTTATCTCCATTAATAAGAATATTAATTTTATTCCTAATTACTTTATCAATATCAGTTTCATCATAATAACTTATAACCCTAGATACATAATTATCATCATCAAGTAAATAAACAACATTTTCAAATTCTTTATTATCATCTTTTTCATTAATCTCCACTTCAAAAGAAGGACTTGGAACTAAATAGAAAAGAAGTAAAAGTCCAAAAATCAAAGTACTTACAAAAATTTTATTCATCGCATATTTTTTAATCATATTACTAAATACTATGCACCTAAAATTAAAAAATTCACTTTTTAAAGTGAATTATAATGAAATTTCTCCTAATTTCAAAAGTTCTATTACCGCTCCTGCTCTTCCTTTACATCCTAACTTTTGCATAGTATTACTCACGTGATTTCTAACTGTTTTTTCACTAATTCCAAGTTCTTGAGCAATTTCTTTAGTAGTTTTATTAAGTACAAGACGTTCAAAAACATCTTTTTCTCTTTTAGTTAATATATTCCCTGTCATAAACACCTCTTTCAACATTTACCTTTGTTTCTAAAATAATTTATGAAACAGTTTTAAATAATGTGAAAGAGATATGCCTATTTTTCAAACTTAATTGTTATATTTTTCTTATCTTTAAACTCTTCTTGAACGCTTCTCATAATATCATTTGCTAATTTAGTATTATGTTCACTAGAAGCAATAGTAATTTTAATATTATCGTTGTTTATTTCTACGAATGATTTAATTTTAAAATTATTAAGTATTTTATCTTCTAAATATGTTTCTTTACCTTTAGCTAAATTAAGTATCTGTAATTCCTCAAACGCAGCATTTTTTACTTCAGTAGATGATGAAGGTGAAGTTATCTTATTTTGAAGCTCACTCATAACAGAACTTATTTCTTCATCTCTTTCTACCCTAAGAGCAACCAATTTATCGTTTTCTGTCACAATAACATCAATATTTTTATTAACATTTTCTAAAGCAGACTTACTAAATATATCACTAGGTAGTGTTATATAATAAACTCCTAAAATTAGAATTAATGAAAATAATGTTACAAACCATAAATTTTGTCTATTCATTTATCCACCTCTAATATAGTATATTTATAAGTATAAAAATTATCACAAAAAAAGATTAAGAATTACTTAATCTTTCTACATTCAAAATAAAATCTTTTATCATCAGAATGTCCCATACTAAATGTCTTTCTAGGAAGTGCTCCATCTAATATAACCGATTTAAATAAATCACTCTTTTCCATTTTTGGAAGTAAGAAACCTATATTATTTTGTTTACTAGCCATTTCACGGGTTACATCTTCACCATGAATATAATCTATTTTCCCAGCAAACTCTTGTAAATAATCATCTAAAAAACTTTGTAAAGTTCCAACTACTAAATTACTAGTAGCATCTTCTATATAAATAGTTTTTTCACCAGCTGAGGTTATATAAGTAAGTTTTTGTCCATTACCATTTGTATTAATTACAAATCTTTTATACATTTGAGTTAATAAATGTTCAACATCACAATCAAATATCACTCTATGAATTGGTTCAAAATCTAACGCATCACTATGAATATTAACTAATTCTACTAACGCATATCTACTAGGATGTTTTAAAGCTTCTTCTTCACCTAATTGTTGCTTTATTTCTTCATAACATGCTTTAGCAGTAGCTAAACTATGATTTCCATCTCCCATAGCATAAACACATGGATATTCTTCATTAACACCATATTTATTATTAAAGTAACTAATTTCACCTAAAGATTCAAGTTTTTTAGTTACTTCATCAATAACTGGACCACTTAGTTTATATCCCTTAGAATGTCCTGCATTAAGCATTAAATCAAAATCATAAATAAGATCATCTAAAGTTACTTTATTTTTTAAAGATTCGATAATATCTTTCTTCTCATCATCAATAAGAATCATAATATGTGGAAGTTCTAATGGAGCATTGATTCTAACCTTCTTTCTAGGTGGTATTCTTTCTATAACAGTTTTCTCAGTAGCTCTAATTAAACTCTTACTACCAATGTTATAATCATAACATTCTAAATCAATCATACCAATAAGTCCCTCACGAACATTACCAGTAGAATCAGTTCTTTCTAAATAAATCATAGTATCTTCTAAAGTATCAAAAATATCATTATCTAAATATTCATTCATTTTTTTATTAATATTTTCGATTCTTTCATCAACATTTTCATCTTCAAGATATACTTCTGGCAAAGTAATCTTATATGTAGATGGATTATCTCCTACTAAATCTTTAACTTTATTCCAATAATCTATTTGAGAAGTATATTGATCGCAAGCTATTACACTCCATAAACTATAATCAATATTCTTTTTTGGAATTAGTATATTACATCTTTTAAATGGTACCTCCATCTCATCATCTCCTTAAAATTATAATAACCCAAATAAAAAAGAGTTTCAACTCTTAATTATAATTTGATATAGTTTTTTCTATAATTCTCTTAATATCTCTTTCATTAAATGGCTTTGATAATAAGTCAACAATAGGATAATTAAATGCTTCATCTACTTGATCACGAGTATCGTTACCAGTTATTACAGATACAGGTATTTTAATAAACAAATTATTCTTTTTAAAATATTCTAATACTTCAAAACCATTTACATTTGGCATATTTAAATCAAGTAAACATGCTTTAATTTTATCAGCATTTGGTCCAGTAACCATTTCAATTGCACGAGCTCCATCACTTGCAATAAATACTTCATATCTATCATCAAATATTTTCTTAATAAAGTTTGCCACTAAATTAGAATCATCTACTACTAAAATAGCACCATTTTTAGGTCCACTTACCATATCACTAATTACATTTTCAGTAATCTCGCGACCTAAATATTTTTTAGATAAATTAATTACTCTGTGAGCTTCATCAAGTAAAGTTTTATAATTATCATAAACAAACATTAAATCATTAGCTTTACTTTTTAATTCAAATTGATATGCCAAATCAGCTAAACTTACAAATCCTAAATAACGAGCATCACTCTTTAAAGAATGTACTTCAATTGCATAATTAGGCATATCTCCCGTTTCTCTATATTTTCTTAGATTAGATAATTTTTGATCAACCATTTCCAAGAAATCAGACATAGTAGCATCATACATTTCCATATCTCCGAACAATTCCAAAGCTTTTTCTACATTTACTCCATTACTAGTTAATAAATTCACATCTTTCATATTCGTCTCCTACCTAACTAAATTTATTATATCATAATTTATTATTTCTTCAAATATTTTTTAATAACTCTATTAAGTTCTTCTTTAACTATCGGTTTACTCAAATAATCATTAAAGCCTTTACTTAGATATTCTTCCCTCATACCAGTTATAGCATTAGCTGTAAGTACACATACTGGTATATTAAAGTTATCTATTTCTTTAAGCTTAATAAGTGTTTCACTACCACTCATCTTAGGCATCATATCATCAAGTAATATTAAATCATATTTTTCACCATTAACGATTTTAGTAATACATTCACTTCCACTACTAACACATTCTATATCACATTTATATGCTTTTAGTAAACGTTCAGCAACTCTTAAATTCAATTGATTATCATCTACTACTAATACCCTTTTACCACTCGCATCAACAACTTCATCACTTGCTTTAACCTCAGTAGCCTCATCTTTTAATAACTTTTCAAGTTCATTTCCACTTACTATTTTTTGATCTATAGATAAAGTAAATAAACTTCCTTGTCCGTATATACTTTGAACAGCAACCTTACCACCCATCATTTCAACTAATTTTTTAGTTATCGCAAGACCTAAACCAGTTCCTTCAGTAGTAGTTTCTTTTTCTACACCAAGTCTTTCAAATTTAGTAAATAATTTTTCAATATTTTCTTGTTTTATTCCTATACCAGAATCTTCAACACTTATTATTAAACGAACAATATTATCCTTTATAACACTTCTTACTCTAAATTCAACAAATCCTTCTTTAGTATATTTTACAGAATTAGTTAACAAATTTAATATTACTTGTTTAACCCTCATTCCATCTCCATATAAATATTTTGGAATAGATTCATCATAGCTATATTTAAAATCAAGTGGTTTATCACCTATTCTAGCCTTAGTAAGAAGCACTAACTCATCAAATATTTTATAGAAATTGTAGTTAGTTTCAATTATTTCTAATTTATTAGCTTCTATCTTAGATATATCAAGAATGCCATTTACTAAATCAAGTAATGAATCACTTGCCATAATAATATTTTTAACATCCACTTTAGCTTCTTCGCTAACCCCATCATTTTCAAGCAAACTATTACTAAAACCACATATAGCATTTAAAGGTGTTCTAATCTCATGACTCATACTACTTAAGAAATCACTTTTAGCTTGATTAGCTTTAACTGCAGCATCTTTAGCTTGATTTAATTGTTCAATTGTTTTAACATCCGGATTTTCAATAGTGTGATACATAACAGATACAACAAAACATTCAATGTAAGAAAGAATTAACAAACCAGGAGAAAAAATTTGTAATATAGTAGCAATCGAACCAAAAATAATTAAAAAATATAATGGTAAAAATTTTTTTGTCAATGCTCTCTTCAAATTCATTAAAATCATTAAAATTGAAACAAAAATTAAGACACCAGCAAAGTAATACGAATAATAAACACTTAAACCAGTAGTATAGCCAGTTTTACCACCTAGTAAAACTAATTCAATAGGTAAAAAATATATAATTATAATTCCAAACAAAATAATATATTTATATATCATATGTAGTTTAATGTTGGTACTATCATACAAGAGATAATATATATAATGTGTAAATATAGAAATCCATAAAATTAAACAAGCCAAATAAGTTTTATAAATGCAATTTGACAAAAATGGATAAGTTGCATAAATAGTTGATGCCCAAGAACATAATAGTTCTATAATTAATGCAAAAAAATTAACTATAATTAACCATCCATAAACATGAGTTTCTTCAGTATCTATCTTTTCCTTTGAAAAATAAGCAAAAATTAAAAGGAGACTAAATAAAATTGCACTCAAAGGAAAATATATACCAGTATTCATAAAATCAACTCCTATAATAAATTTATTATAACAAAAATAGAATGAATTTTAAACCCATTCTATTTTAAAACTATTTTTTTAGATTTCTTTTCATCAAGTATTTTAGTTTCCAATGCATTATAATCTATTTTATCAGATTTGCTTCTAGGAAGTTCCTCAACAATTTCAATATTTTCAGGTATTTCGTATTCTTTTAATATAAATTGTTCACCCGAACTTAAAGTTATAGGATTGGAGCATAATTCTAGAATTTTTTTCTGAGCATCTGGAAAAAACTTATATTCTGGTTTCAAAATAACAAATGCATGTGGAACATATAATTTATCATCATCAGGTTCTTTAACCACAGCACATGATTCAACAAAATATAGTGATGAAATAGCATTTTGAATTCTATCACAATATACTTTATTAAGTGTTGATGTAATATAAAATCTAGAAGCACGACCTGTTAGTAAAAAATAATTTTCTTCATCCAAGCATCCACGAGTACCCGTTTTAAAATAAGTCTTTCCTTTGTATTTAAACATACTTTCTTCAGTTAACTTAGGTTCACCAAAATATCCTTTGAATACATGTTTCCCAGCAATACATAGTTGTCCTTCTTCACCATATTTTTTTTCTTCCATTGTTTCATCGTCAATAATCAATGGAGTGCTTCCAGTTAATACCTTACCTACAGTACCTTCTTTTATTGAATTTCCAAATGAAATAGTACTTGCTCCAACAGTTTCAGCATTACCAGAACCATTGCAAATTTTTACAAAAGGAGCATTGTGTCTACAAAAGAAATCTTTAGCTTCCTGAATTTTTCCGGGTGATAAAAAATCCCCACCACTTATAAAACTAGTAATTGAAGACAAATCTGTTTCACTTTTTGTATTTTTTATAATTAATTCAAGTAACGCCGGGCTTCCAAAGACAATATTCGGTTTTTTATTTAAATAATAATCAATCGTAATTGGAGATAAATCGGCAGCAAGAATAGCTTCACTGCCACAAAGTAATGTCATTAAAGTTGAAGTCGCAAATCCATATGGATAAGTAAATGGAACGCAATTTAAACTTTTTTGATTTTTTGTACTCGAACTAACACTAGTATTTTTCATATATATACCTGAAGCTAAAATATTTTCATTAGACAATATAACAGATTTAGGATTTCCAGTAGTACCACTTGTATACAAAATTAAAGATTCATCATTTCCAGATCCTAGATGTAATATAGGCTTTTTATAGTAATTTGCAACACCTTTAATATCAGAATAACGTATACAATCATTATATCCACTAACATATTCTTTTCCAATAAATCCTTTATCAAAAGTATCATTTGTCGTTAAGGTGATTGTATTTCGTACACAAGTATTATTTATTATTTCATTATTATAGTCAAAATTTTTATTGAAATTTATATATAAAGGTGAATGATATAACTCTATATAATGTTTTATTTCTTCATCAGATGCAAATGAATTTAAAAAGGTTGTAACAGCACCAATTTTATTAGCTGCTAAAAACACAACAATTGCTTGATAATAATTAGGAGTACACGAGATAACTATATCACCTTTTTTTATTCCTAGTTCCTTCATAGCACGCGCCAAAATAGCTGCATCATTAAATAAATCTTTATATAAAACACGTAAATTCCCACAATCAACAGCAATAGAATCTCCACAACTTAAATTTAAAAGTTTCAATGCATTATATACACTCATATTTGGAATTATCGGATTTCTCTTAAAAATTGATTGTCCTTTTAAATGTGTTTTATCAATAGAAGGAAAACCGGTTTTATCTTTTTCCATACTTACACCCCTTTATTTGCCTAGAGTATAACACTTTTGATACTTAATTTAAAGATTTTTGTTGACAAAATGTATCAACTTTGTTACAATATTAGCCATATGAAGAAGATGTATGACTATATTAACTATATTGAGGTAGATAAAACACCTGAAGAATTATATAAAGAATTTATTAAAGATTTTGTATCTTTCAGAAAGGAAAATAATCTTACTCAAGAATTATTAAGTCTATATTCTAAAGTAAATAGAGTTAAAATAGCACGTATAGAGAGTGACATGCATAGTCCAACTATTAAAGCTATGATTGATATCTTAGGTCCTTTAGGATACACTCTTAAAATTGAAAAAGTTAATAAAAAGAAGAAAAAGGAAAATAAAGACTGTTAAATTTAACAGTCTTTATTTTTTAATCCACAAATATACACCATCTTGATTCTCAGGTTTATATTTCATACCACATTTTATATAAAACTCTCTATTTCCATGTATTTAGAAGAGCAATTTCTATTTGCCTAATAGATAGTTCCTTTCATCCAACACTTTTTCTTAATGAGAATAAATCTATAGATTCTATATTATCTATTATTTTAATATCACTCATAATATACTTTTAATTAAATCCTTAGCATTTATATCATAATTATCAATATCTTTTAAATCAATATATCTAATTTCATAATAATTTTCCTGAGTCATTCTTTCCAACTCTTCCCCACCTAACCTAGGTTCTCCATTAACTATTTTACATAAGAAGTAATTAGCAATAGTGTCATCATACTCTTCAGTTCCTAAAAACTTAACAATTTCTATATCTACATTAAATTCCTCTTTAAGTTCACGAATAACATTTTCTTCTAATGTTTCTCCTTCTTCAAGACCACCACCAGGTATTACATAATATTCTTTAATACTACCATCTTTTTTAATTTTTCTTCTGAACATCGCAAGTAATTTACCATCCTCAATAATAATAGCTCTTGAACTAACTCTCTTTTCCATCATAACTCTCCTTCATAAATTAAATTTCTTTCTATCAACTTAAATAATTCAAAAGAAAATTTTAAAACATCATCTTTAGAATTATTAATATTATTAATCACTTTCATTATATTAAAATCATATATATTAGTCAATTCACCGTATTTTAAATCACATAATAATTTAAATTTAGTAAATGTTTTATCATATCCATAAGAAAATATATCATAATAGTTTAAAATACACTTAACTAATACTAATAATTTTTTAATATAAGTTTTATCTAATTTTTCATTTTTATCTGTATAAAGATTCATATATCTTCTTCTTAAATCATGAAGTACTACAGGAAATGAATTTTTATCATTTTGTTTAACTTCTTTATAAGATATTTTATTAAATATACTATCAGTACCATATAATGTAGGATTAACTTTGTACATTTGTTTTTCATACAACATTATTTTTGTCTTACCATCTATAATATTATTAATTATCTCACCATACAAATAATAGGTAATTCCTACATGTATCTTTTCTTTTGATATAAGTTTAGTAATATCACTAATTTCATCAACATTATAAGTCTTTAAAATAACATATAAATCAATATCAGACCAACCATCAATAATATTACCTTTTCCACCAGATCCACCTAATACTATTGTAATTAAATTATCATCAAATATAGAAATCATTAAATTAACAATTCTATTAATAAGTTCTATATATTTTACTGGATAATTTTTATTAAGTTTTTTTAAAACATATGAATAATTCATCGTCTTATCCCCAATCGTAATATTTTATTTTTTTCCTCAAAAACACCATAATCTTTAAGTAAGTCCATATCTTTTCTTAATGAAATACTATCTGGATCCGGAAAATGTATTTTATTAAAAAATATCATATTAAATCTCTCATCATTTATACTGGCATTAGGAGGTAAAACAATAAACTCTAAATCTAGATTGCTCAAATCATAAGTAGTTATTTTATCTTCATAAGGAATAATATCTAAATTTTTAATATTAACAAAGTGTTGTTCTGTTCCATATACAAATAATCGTCTTAATCTTTTTTTAAAATCAAATAATTCTTTTAAGCATTTCTCATCATCAGGAATTTCAAAAGTATTAAGTACAGCACTTTCCCCTTCAAAATATTTTTTATAACCTAAAATCGTAGTTAAAACCTTTTTTCTCTTTTCTTTTAATTGTTCTAAAGTTAAATCATCATCTTGATCATATAATAGCTTTGAAAACTCTATCCAATCTCTTATATAAAAGAATTCTGCATCATGTACAAATAAACTATCAAGAATACCATTTTCATAATATTTAAGAGCATCTCTATTTCTAAGCATATCTGGTTTTAAAATATAAAATACTTTCATAATAACCTCATATTTTAAAGAATTTACAACTTATTACTAAATAATCTCCATCATTAAGAATATGTGTTCCTTTAGACAAATACCAAAGTTCATTTTTATTGATTTTATATTCTTTTTCATTTAAAACTCTTACATCACTAAAACTAAATATAAATGAATTATTTTTAAGTATACACTTTTTACCATAAAATCTTTTAATAATTTTAATTCTATTTCTAAACATTGGCATATTATGAGAATAAAATCTATCCTCATGTATTTCTCTATTTGATTCATCATAAATACGTATTGTTTCTAAGTGATTAAATAATGTATTATCTTGAACCTCAAACACAACTGAACCTTTTCTTAACGAATGAACTGTATTTTCTTTTATAATTATTTCATCAGTAGTATTAACTACTATATCTTTTTTTCCATCGTTTATAATACTTTTCTTTATTGGATACCACATTTCTTTTTTTAATGGATGTAATTGAAGAGAAGTATCATTTTTATATGTATTTATTACTTTGAATAGTTTATTTGAAAAAGCTATAAATATTTTTTCACTTCCCCAAGCACACTCTTTAATATAACTAGGTACTTTAAATATTTTACTATTATATAGTTCACATATTTTATCAATATTTTCAATTGTATATTTATTTACTTCATTAAATAAAATATTTATTTTAGGATTTAAATATATTTCTTTATCAAAAAAACTACTATAATCTATCTCATAATATTTCATAATAAATCGCTTTCCTTAATTAATTCTATAAGTTCTGAGATAGAATTAATTTCACTAAATATAATTACCAAAAAAACTATTGTATTTATATCTGACTCATCCATATCAAGAACATTGATAGGAGTTAATACTCTCATAATAAGATAATATTTTAAGTACTTATTAACATTATCTTTAATATTGTTAGCTAATATATCATTATAAAATTCTAAATAAGAAAGTAACAAATTCTTATTTTTATATGGTATTCTTATTTTCCCATCAATTTTATTATTTCTTCTATTAATCGTTATTTTATATTTATTATATTCTTTTAAAATATATGGTCTAAAGATATAAACTTTTTTATTATATTTTGGATAAAAATATGACCCATGTGATAAAATTGAAACAACAAATATTGCAATTTCACCTACGATACTATTATATCCTGCACATTCATAATCAGAAAAATAACCATCAACAGAAATATTAGTATCAGTAGGATCCCCATTTGTTATAAAAGAATATAATTCTTTATCAGAAGATATTTTAATAAAAGTATCATTTATTATTTTATAAATATCAAATTCTTTATAATTATAAATATAAACTTTATTAAATATTGTATTATTTAAATATTTTTGAAGAAAATATACTCTATCACAATAAAATTTTTTATTAATAAGTTTATCTTCAGATATTAAATAAGTAGACTCTAAATTATTTTTATATTGTTTCAAAATACAATTAATATCAAAATATATATTATCTTTATAAAGATATTCATGAATAGTATAATTTACTAAAGAATCATTAAGTTCATAAATAATAGTATTGTCAAAATAATCAATTAATTTTGGAACTTTATAGTAATTAGATAACATTTTATATCTATTAATTTCTATAGATGTATTATCTACTTTTTTATAAAAGTATCTATTTCCATTGTATTTACAAAATCCAAATTCACCTTTATTAGTTTCTATTTTTTTTGTTTTTTTAAAGTCTTTCATCATACTAAACTTCTTCCACCATCGATGATAAAGTCACTACCAGTAGTATATGAAGCAAATAAATCAAGTATATTTTTAGCAAATAAAGCAATTTCATTTGCTTCAAATATAATCTTTAATGGTACTTTAGAAATAACCTTATCAATCTCTTCATTATTATCTAACCATTCTTTATTCATATTAGTTTTAACAGCACCAAAAGATAATGAATTAATAGTAATATTTTTAGAAGCAAATTCTAAAGCTAATTCTTTAGTTAGCATATTTATTCCAGCTTTAGATACATCATAATGATATTTATTTACTCTTGGTTTAAAATGATGAACAGACAATATATTAAGTATTTTTGAACCACTTCTCATATATTTGTAAGCATATTTAGTACAAATAAACATACCATTAAGATTATTATTTACAATACGCTTAAAACTACTAATATTCATCTTTTCAAAAGAAGATATTTCTTGTTTACCAGCATTATTTACAAGAATATCAATGCTTCCATATGTATCAACAATTGCTTTAAAAACATTTCTCATTTGAAACTCATTAGAAATATCTCCATAATAATAATCAATTTCTTTATTTAAATTATTATATGAATCGTTAGAATTATCAATAACACATACATTATACCCATCATTTAAATATAACAATGAAATACTTTTTCCTATTCCATTAGCTCCACCTGTTATAACAATAGTTTTCTTTTTCATAATGTTTTTCTCCTTTCTAATTCAAGTATATGACCAATTAATTAAAAAGAAAAATACATAATTTTCATAATAAAAATAACTAAAACTTCTAATAAGTTTTA
>OBLI01003429.1_pt1 | contig 12192 bp, 9 predicted proteins | sample 1519701 | NCBI WGS metagenome assembly OBLI01 (sample SAMEA3663005, study PRJEB22513) | pig gut metagenome | biome: pig gut; feature: pig-associated habitat; material: faeces | place: France | collected 2012 | reverse complement strand
TATTTAACATTTATGCGACTGCGTCGCATTCTTCTGCAAACTTAGAGTTAATTCGTTCAATTCGTTGTTACCGCGTCTGAGCGTAAATACTAACGTGTGTTATTTTTCACTCCAAATGTCGGATGATCCACATTGTTACATGTTACATGTTACAATAAGGTGGTTCCACATGGCGCTGTTTCATAACGTTGAATGGCGAAGCGGGCTGAAAGCCCAAGGTTGTGCATAGCCCAGGGCAAGCGAAGCGACACCCTGGGTGAACCGTAGCATCACGCCACGCCCTGTAAGGGCAAAAGTGTATCTAATTAGTTCTGTTTCAGTGCTTTTGCCCTTGCGTGGCGCCTGGTTGCGTTCCTGTTATCCCAGGGTGTTGTATAGGCCTCCCAGATCTCGTCGATTTGCACAGTTGCCGATTCGCCCCGCATGCCTAAATGCGGATGCGTTTGCTGGGTGTTTGCGCCCTGCCCGGTGGTCTGAGTGGTAGGATGGGCGCCGAATGGTGGTGTAAAACAAAACTCATGCGGATGGCCTCTGAGAAGGGCCGCGTTTTCCACCACCGCGCCTTCGCCCTGAAATACGCCCATGGCGGGCTGTTTGCAAAGTGCTGACTATCAGTTGGTTGCGTTTAGTGTGGCAGCCAAAGGCCCTCTTCTGCCCCTGTTTTGGGGTGAAAATCCATAGGAAAAGACCCCTTTTTGAGGGTGCTCGTCTCACATCACCAACCTCCAAAGATGCCTAATTTGTAATAAAAAACATAGGTTTCCCGTTGCGTTTAGGCATGTATCGAGTTGGGGTTAGGCATGTATCGAGCCTCGGTTAGGCATGTTTCGAGTGACGAAAGGTGCCCAGGCGCAACTCGGTTAGGCATCTTTCGCAAAAAAAAACTGTATTTACGCGGATAAAACCGCCCCTTGTCCCCAGTTGGGTCCTTCCCATGCGCCACCTACCGCCCATCCGCCTCGCCCAGCGGTTCGGCGGTCGCTGAATGACGCTAAAATAAAAAATATTTTTGTTACGGTATTTTACTTTTTGTTCAATTAAATCATCATCAATTCGCACCTCGGCCATCGGGCCGTTTGAGATGCACGAATGTGATGGACTTAATCATTCTTGCCTTTTTCGGTATTGCCCACTCACTTATCGCGTTCGTCATGCGGTGGAATGGATAAAATTTCGTAATTTTGCGCATGATGGAAGGAGCACACAATCCGCAAAAACGATAAACATGAAAAAAGTTAGGCCAAAGAAAAACCTGGGTCAGCACTTCCTGACCGACCTCAACATAGCGCGCCGCATCGCCGACACGGTGGATGCCTGCCCCGATATTCCCGTGCTCGAGATAGGGCCGGGCATGGGCGTGCTCACGCAGTACCTGGTGCAGAAACCGCGCGAGGTGAAAGCCGTGGAGATCGACGATGAGAGCGTGGCCTACCTCAACGCCACCTATCCCCAGTTGCGCGACCAGATCCTGGGCGAGGATTTCCTGCGCATGGACCTCAACCAAGTGTTTGGCGGAAAGCAGTTTGTGCTGACGGGCAACTATCCCTACGACATCTCCTCGCAGATCTTTTTCAAGATGCTCGACTACAAGGACCTCATTCCCTGCTGCACGGGCATGATACAGCGCGAGGTGGCCCAGCGCATCGCCTCCGAGCCCAGCAACAAGGCCTACGGCATCCTCAGCGTGATGATACAGGCGTGGTACGACGTGGAGTATCTCTTCACCGTCGACGAGGGCGTGTTCAACCCGCCGCCCAAGGTGAAGAGCGCCGTCATCCGCATGACGCGCAACGGCGTGGAGAACCTCGGGTGCGACGAGAGCCTCTTCAAGCGCGTGGTGAAGACCGCCTTCAACCAGCGCCGCAAGATGCTGCGCGTGTCGCTCAAGCCCCTCTTTGGCAAGGACCAAATGCCCGACGCCGCCTTCTTCGCACAGGACATCATGACGCGCCGGCCCGAGCAACTCACCGTGGCGCAGTTTGTGGACCTCACCAACCGAGTGGCAGAAGTGATGCCCAAGCCATAAATTTTTAGCCAATTAGTTGCATCATTAGGAAATAATCCCTAAATTTGTGCAAAGAAACAATTCAGCAAAAACACATGATAGACGTAAAGCAAACATTGAAGGACGCTGAGGCTCGCATGCAGAAGGCGTCGAAGTATCTTGAAGAAGAGTTGGCCCGCGTGCGCGCCGGCCGTGCCAATGCCGCCATCCTCGATGGCGTGCGAGTAACCGCCTACGGACAGACCGTGCCCCTCAACCAGGTGGGCAACGTGTTGGTGCCCGACGCACGCACCATCACCATCCGCCCCTGGGACCGCAAGGCCATCAAGGACATTGAGAAGGGAATCCTCGACAGCGGCGTGGGCATCACCCCCGAGAACAATGGCGAGATGGTGATCCTGCGACTGCCGCAGCCCACCGAGGAGCGTCGTAAGGAACTGGTGAAGCAGTGCAACAAGACCGGGGAGAAGACAAAGGTCGAGGTGCGCAACGTGCGCTCAGAGGTGAAAGACAAGCTGAAGAAGGCTGTGAAGGACGGACTGTCGGAGGACCAGAGCAAGGACGCTGAGGCTGACCTGCAGAAACTCCACGACAAGTATATCAAGGACATCGACGCCATCTTGGCAAGAAAGCAGAAAGAGATCATGACCGTCTAAGCAATGCACGGCACAGTCATCAAGAACACAGGATTCTGGTACACCGTCCTCACCGACGATGGGCGTGAGGTGGACAGCAAGGTGAAAGGCAACTTCCGCCTCAAAGGCATACGGTCCACCAACCCCGTGGCCGTGGGCGACGGTGTGGAAATCTGTGTCAACGCCGAGGGGCAGGCGCTCATCACCGCCATCGACGACCGACGCAACTACATCGTGAGGCGCTCCACCAACCTCTCCAAGCAGAGCCATATCATTGCCGCCAACGTCGACCAGGCCTTCCTTGTGGTCACCGTGGCACACCCGGAGACCGCCACCACCTTCATCGACCGGTTCCTCGCGTCAGCCGAGGCCTACTCGGTGCCCGTGGTGCTCGTGTTCAACAAGACCGACCTGCTCAGCGACGAGGAGCGACGCTACCAGGAACTGATGGTGAGGCTCTACGAAACCGTGGGCTACGAGTGCCGACAGGTGTCGGCGGCCACCGGCGAGGGCACCGACGACCTGCGCACCCTGCTCGGCGACCGCGTAACGTTGCTCAGCGGCAACAGCGGCGTGGGCAAGTCGACCCTGCTCAACCTGCTCATACCCGGAGCGGGAGCGCGCGTGGCCGACATCAGCGACGCCCACGACACAGGTATGCACACCACCACCTTCTCGGAGATGATGCCACTGCCGGGCGGCGGATGGATCATCGACACACCGGGCATCAAGGGCTTCGGATCGTTCGACATGGAGCCCGAGGAGATAGGAAGCTACTTCAAGGAAATATTCAAGTTCTCCAAAGACTGCCGCTTCAACAACTGCACACACACCCATGAACCCGGGTGCGCCGTGCGGAAAGCCGTAGAAGACCACTACATAGCCGAGAGCCGATACCGCAGCTACCTCTCCATGTTGCAAGACAAAGACGAAAACAAATACAGAGAAGCTTATTAGCCCTGCGCGCCCATCGTGGCGCTGAGGCTAATAAGCTTTTTTATTTCCAACGCCATTCTCCCCATTTACACTTACCCATTGGTGCAAGCCGACGGGCCTATGGCATTTTCCCCTTGCGTGGCAAGCACGCTTTTTGCCCTGATGTGCGCCAAAGGCGGGTGTCGGTGTACGGTCGTCTATGATGACCGCTTGGGGTTAAACGCAAAAGAAGGGAGTGTGGCAAAAGTCAAACGAAGCGGGCTGAAAGCCCAAGGTTGCGCATAGCCCAGGGCAAGCGAAGCGACGCCCTGGGTAAACCGTTAGCGCTACGCCACGCCCTGCTAAGGGCAAAAGCGTGTCTAATTGACTCTGTTTCAACGCTTCTGCCCCTTTTTGGGCGTGCTGTTTTGACACCCTCCTTCTCGATTATATGGCTATTTGGTGTGTTTCTTCTTTTGGCTGAACCTGTAAGTCAAGCTCACCATGGCGTATCGTCGTAGCAGGTTGGTGTAGGTTTCCTGTTGCATCTGCGCGTTGATGTTGTAGCTGTAGTTGGACATCTTGTTCAGCAGGTCGAACACCTCAAACTTTAGGCGTGCCTTTCCCTTGAAGATGTCCTTGCCAAGGTTGAAGTTGACGATAAACTGGTCGGTGTTGTACTTGTCGTCCGAATAGCCCCTTCGGCTGTACATCTTCAGGGTGGTGTAGAAGTCGATGCCCCAAACCAAGGGCATGCCGTAGTTGACGCCGTAGTTGAAGTCGAAGGCGTTGAGCGTGGCGAAGCGGTCGCTCTCCGAGTGGTTGTAGAACACGTTGGCCGAGACGGTCAGTGAGTAATATTTGTGGTAATAGCCCACCTGGAGGCTCTCCGAGGCGCTGAACCTTCTTACCGAGCTCACCAACGAGGTGGTGGCGCTTGCGGAGTTGAGGTAGTCGCGGAAGTTGCGGTAGTTGAGGTTGGTCTGCGAGGTCAGCTTCCATGCCTTGCGCTTCTTGTCGAGCGGCATTTGGTAGCGCGCCTGTCCGCTCAGTTCCCAGTTGCCGGCAATGACATCGGGACGATAGGTCGTTACACCCGTGCTCATGTCGTAGCGCATCGACTGGCACAGCATGTTCTGCCACAGCCTGTAGGTGAGCGACGTGTTGAAGAATCGCTGCGTCTTGATCATCTTGCGCTCGTAGCTGAATGACGCCGTGTGTTGGTGCGTGTTGGGCAGGTTGTAGCCGCTCTCGCGCACGAGCAGCGGTGTTGCGTCGTCGCGGTAGTTCACGGCATAAAGCAGCGATGGGAGTTGGTGTTGCAACTTGTAGTTGAGGCGCCAGTGGTATTCCAGCGATTCGCGGTTCATCGAGTTGATGTGCATGGAAACGGAGGGCTCCACCAGCCAACGCGACCTGCGGACGGTGGTGTCCGTTTGGGCGCGGTTATAGTGAATCTTGTCGTACACGTTTCGGAACTCTATGTTACCGTCAAACGAGATGTTCAGGTAATCGTTGCCCTTGAGATACGTGCTGAGTCCCAATGCCATGGTGTTGGTCTTGTTCCATGTTTGTGAGCGGTAGCTGTTGGAATAGTCGATGTATCGTGAGATGGAGTCGCGGTTGGAGTACAACTGGTCAAGTCCCCATGCCGATGCCTCTGTCCCGTCAAGGATGTGGTGCCAGCGGCTGTCGGAGGCATACGACTGTTTGAAGCCGTATTGTGGAGAAATGTACAGGTGTAATGCTGGGAAGTCAAGTGAATAATCGTATCCAATATTTCCCTCATAGCGGTAGTTGCGTTGGGGCATGTCGGAGAAACGCGCCATGTCGTTGGCGCTCTCCACTCGCTCGTAGTTGTTCAGGCTGCGGTTCTTCTTGTTGTTGTAGTAACCCGACAGCGACCAGCTCAACCGGTCGTTCCTGATTCGATAGGAGGATGAAACCTTGCCTTCGGCAGTCAGTTCGTTGCCCTTGCCGTAATATTGGCTCTTCAGTGAGCTGATGAGGATCTTGCGGTATTCGCTCTCCAGGTTTCCGCCAAACAGGCTGTCGAGAGCCTCGCCCATGTAGCGCTCAGCCAGCTGGCGGTTGAAGTCGGCCGATGTGCTTGTGTAGCGGTTGTCGTAATGGTAATAGCTGACCTTGGGCGTAAAGTCGAGGGTGAATTGCTTGGATGGCGTGTAGCTGTTGGTGCCGCTGAAGCCCAGCTTGATGTTTTTGTTGGTGTTGTTAAAGAGGTAGCGACTGTACACGTCGTCGCCCAGGAACATGGTGGTCGACGTCTTGCTGAGGTAATCGCGTTTCTGCGCCTTCAGCGAGAGCTGGTCCGACAGTTTCCACTTCTTGTCCTCGTCACGCAGCATGCCGTCGACCTTCACCTCGTGGGTGGTCACCTCGGCCGTGTTTCCGTAAGGCTCCTGCCAGTTGCCATCAGAGCTGTAGTAGCTGTCGCCTCGCACGTCGTTGCTGTTGCCCACCATGGCGATGTGCGAGTTGGGGGTGAAGCGCATGGCAAACATGCGTGCCTCATGGTGGTGGTCGGTTCCGTAACCCACCGTGGCGTTGCCCACCCACGAGGTGGTGTACTCCTTCTTCAGCCCCACGTCGAGCACCAAGGGCAGCTGGTCTTTGCGCAGCGTCCGCAAGTCGGAGGCGACCATCAATCGCTCGTCCATCTTGCGGTACACCTTGATTTTGTCGACCATGTAGTGGGGTAGGTTGTCCAAGGCGACCTTGGGGTCGCCGTTGAAAAAGTCCTCGCCGTTTACGAGCAGACTTTCCACTTTTTGTCCGTTGATGTAAATCTCGCCTCCAGGCTCAAGCTGTGCGCCGGGAAGGAGGCGGATCAGCTTGTCGAGCATCGAGCCGGAGCTCAGCTGGAAGGCATCGGCGTCGTAGACGATGGTGTCGCCGCGCATCACCATCTTCAGCTTGGTTGCCGTTACGACCACTTCTTTCAGCGTCACCTCCTTCTTCATGCGTATCTTGTGCATCAGTATCTCGCCAAACGAGTCGCCCGTGTGCCTGTACTTCGTGTATTTGAAGTCAACGTTCTTGTAGGCGGGGTAATAACCGTCGTGCTCAAACTTCATGATGTATTTGCCCGGGGCCTTGATGTTGCGATACACCTGCCACCAACCGTAAGGCTCACCGCGGAAAGTCTCCACGACCGTGCTATCCATGCTCATGAGCGTCACGTTCACAGAGTCAAGCTTCTCTTTGGTGAAAGAATCTCGGATGAATCCGTCTATATGATACTTTTGGGCAAAAGCCAAAGAGGATGTGAAGATAAAAATAAGTAAGAGTAATTTGCGCATACAATTACAGTTATGACTGCACAAAAGCCTGTGAGGACCAAGGTGCAGCAGATGAAAAATAAGTAGGGAAACAAACGGAGGATTGATTCCTGAAACAAGTGTGCAGGAATTATGGTTGTTACTAAGGGGGGGTATTCCACGGGAGCACCTATTACTATGATCCTATTAAGGCCTTGGAATGATTGGCAAAGTATGCTTTCCAAACATTCCTTGATATGCTTAGCGCCATTATAGACGGGCATAACGACTGATATGGGCACTGTTGCCATAGGCTTGTGTTTTTAGTTAGGCTGTGCCACTCGCCGTTTTTTGCAGATGATACCAAAAAGTATTGGTGTTTGTGGTTGGGGAGGGGTGTTCTGCTTTCAGTTCGATGTTTTAGATTCTTGTTGTATCGCAAAGATAGGGCAAAATGGTTTAACATGCAAGGGTTTGGCTTGTTTTTTTCCTTATTTTTTTTGATATGCGGCCTTTCGGCAATCTTCTTGGGGTTTGCTTGGCGGCGTACGGGGAAATGCTTACCTTTGCAATCGTTTTATTCTATCATGTAAGGTTAACTTAAATCGCTTAAAACGCATGAACTCAAAAGTGAAAGGTTTTGTGGCTGGCGTGCTGGCCGCTATCTTTTATGGCACCAATCCGTTGGGAGCCGTCTATTTGTACCAGGACGACATCAACTCAGCCTCGGTGTTGTTTTACCGCTATGGCTTGGCAGTGGTGTTCTTCGCCTTGTGGATGATGGTGAAGGGCGAGAGCTTTCGCATTAGTTGGGGCCACGCCATCCGCTTTGTCGTCTTAGGCGGCGTGTTCGCCTTGTCGTCGATAGCCCTCTTCCTCAGTTTCCACTATATGGATGTGGGCGTTGCCTCGACCATTCTCTTTAGTTATCCCATCATGACCGCGGTGCTCATGGTGGCGTTCTTCCATGAGCGCATCACCTTGACCACCACGCTCTCCATAGCCTTGGCCACCCTTGGCATAGCCATGCTCTATCGGGGCGACGGCGACGTGGCGCTCTCCTCGGTGGGCGTGGTGCTTGTGCTGCTGTCCTCGCTGCTCTACGCCGTTTACATCATCAGCGTAAACCAGTGGACCACCAGCTATTCGCCCTTGAAGTTCACCTTCTGGATTGTGCTGGGCGGACTGTTTTCCATTGTGGCCTTCTCGTTTGTGTCGGGCGAGCATTTGCAGATGCTCCACGGCACGCGCCAGTGGGTCTCGGCCGTCCAGTTGGCCTTGTTGCCCACCGTGCTGAGCCTCTATTTCATGACCGTGTCGATCAACAACATCGGCAGTACGCCGTCGGCCATCATGGGCGCCTTGGAACCCGTCACGGGCGTGTTTATCGGTTGCGTGGTGTTCTCTGAGACCTTCTCGTTGCGTCTCGCCATCGGCATTGTGCTCATCCTCTCGGCCGTTATCATCATCATCATGGCGCGAAGCGACAAGAAGCCTCAAGAAGCGGCGCCCAAACGCCACCGCATCAGCTTTGTGCCGCCCCGCCTACGGTTCCCGTTCCATAGGAAGCATGAGTGAGCGCCATAGCCCATGCGCGCGATTCGGCTCATGGGCGTATCGCCTCTCGGGATGTCCAAAACCAGTTGTCCCCCTCCTCCACACAACATGTGGGAGAGGGGGACAACTGGTTTTGGGAGGCCATGTGGGCGCCGGCCATGCGTCTCGTCGGCCAGAACGCCTAACGGTTGCCTGGGGGTTAGCAAAACAGGCGGAAGGCAACGAAGACGATGGAGCCTATGACATTGATGCAGAGGCTGATGAGCGGAACGATCCAACGGTCGCGCATCACCTCGTTGGCCTCGTCTTGGTCGGCCAGACTGATGGGTTGGCGCATCATCTTGCGGAGCGAGAAGGTGACCCCCACAGCGCAGAACGATAGGCAAAGGCCCCAGATGAGCATGCCGCTATTGTAATCGTTGAGAAATGACGACAGGCCGCCCCACAGACCCACACCAACCGCCACGGCCATGGAGGCCAGCGCCACCTTCTCCAACTTGGCGGCCAGCGGCGAGAGGCCGAGCACAACCTGTATGCGAGGCGACAGTTTCAGGTCGGGCGCTAACCGTCCGGCAAGTTTGATCTGCTGTTTGAAATACCATGTCGTTATGAAAAAAAAGGCCAAGAACAGAATGCCAATGACGCCCACAAGGTCGTCGTCGCTGAAGCAGCAGCAGATGAGGGCCACGGCAAGGCTGGCGCTCTTCAGCCGCTCTTTCCAGATGAACAAGGCATACTGTTGCAGGCAAGTGAACTCCTCGGTGTCGAGGTTGTTCTCGGGATGCTCGCCCTTCACGGCGTGGGTGAAGTATATGAGGATGACGTGTGCGGACAGTGCCGACGTGAAGTAAAAGCGGAAGGTGTGCTCGACGCCGGAGACGCAGATGTGCAAGACGCTGAAGGTGAGAAGAAGCATGCCCAACAGCACGTTGATGAGGGTGCTGGACCATGTGCGGCGCACGACGACAGGGCGCTCCTTGTTGCCCGTGGGAATGATGTTGCGGGTGCTTAAGATAAGAGGCTTCATGAATGGGAAGTAAGCGGCAGCGAGCGCGTGTGGCCCTCACCGCCGGATGATGATTAGTGTTGTGTTTGGGCCTCGGCGCTCTCCTCAAGCTTGTCGCCCTGCCTACTGGCCGGTGCGTGCTTAGGCAGGCGGCGGTTGCGCCGTAAGGCGTCGGCTACGATCCACTGCAACTGGCCGTTGGTGGACCGAAACTCGTCGGCAGCCCATTTCTCCACCGCTTGCATCGTGGCGGAGTCGAGCCTGAGCACAAAACTTTTGGTTGCTTTAGCCATAGAACAAGAGAATTACATGTTGAGAGAGCCTGTGTTGACCACGGGTTGGGCGCTGTCGTCGCCGCAGAGCACCACCAAGAGGTTGGAGACCATCGACGCCTTCTTGTCGTCGTCGAGCTCCACCACCTGCTCGGATGAGAGGCGGTCGAGCGCCATCTTCACCATGCTGACGGCACCCTCCACGATCTTCTCGCGAGCAGCGATGATGGCATCGGCCTGCTGGCGACGCAGCATCACGGCGGCAATCTCGGGAGCGTAGGCCAGGTAGTTGATGCGCGCCTCCACAATCTCGATGCCCGCCATGTTGAGGCGCTCGTCGAGGCGCTCCTCCAGTTGCTTGTTGATGATGTCGCCACCACCGCGCAGCGTCACCTCGTCGCTGCTCTCGTTGTTATCGTACGAATAGAGGCCGGCCACCTGGCGCAGGGCAGCGTCGCTCTGAATCTTCACGAAGTTCTCGAACGCGCTCATGATGCTGTTTACATCGGTGCCCACGGAAGCCGTGTTGCGAGCCATGGTCTGAGAGTCGATCTCAAACATGGCTTTGTAGGTGTCTTTCAGGCGCCACACCAGCACATGGCCAATCATCACGGGGTTGCCCTGCTTGTCGTTGACCTTGATGGGCTCGGCGTCGATGTTGCGCGAGCGAAGGGAGAGGCGCTTTGTGTTGATGAATGGGTTCATCCAATAGAAGCCCACGCTCTTGAACGTGCCCTTGTACTTGCCGAAGAACATCATGACACGTGCCTCGTTGGGCTCTTGCTGCACAAAACCTTTGGCGCAAAACAGAAGGCAGACGAGGAGGAGGGAACTGATGACGCAGGGCACGGAATCCTCGGCAATGATGCTCAAGATGAGCCATCCGCCTACGGCCAAAATCAGGGCGAGAATGATGAAGAGCGCTAAGAAACCATTCATGGTGTAGCCCTCGAAACTGCGCTCGCCGCTGGTCGCGGGCGAGGAAACGGCTTGTGTTGTTTTTGTTGTTTCCATATTGAAGTTTGTTTGATGAGATATTGGGTTCAGTATAATATCATTATGATATCGCAAAGATATGTAAAAACGAGATTCCCGTCAAGAGTTTCCCCTATTATTTAACACTTGTTATGACTGCATGGGGCGCTTGTTGGGGTGGGGCGGAGTGGAAGCATGGCGATGCGCGAGGTTATTTATTATTAAAAACGACATAGTTTCAATTGTTTTTATTACCTTTGCACACCGTAAGAATATATTCGATTAACAAGGACTTATGAACATTTTAGAGTTAAGTGAGCAGGAGATTGGCCGCCGCCAAAGCCTGCAGGAGCTGCGCAATATGGGCATCGACCCCTATCCCGCCGCCGAGTTTCCCGTGAATGCCACCAGTGAGGATATCAAGGCTAACTTCAAGGACGACGAGAAACGCGAAGTGACCATCGCCGGACGACTGATGACGAAGCGAATCATGGGTAAGGCCTCATTCGCTGAGCTCCAGGACGGCAAGGGCCGCATTCAGCTCTACATCTCACGCGACGACCTTTGCCCCGGTGAGGACAAGGACTTATATAATAAGGTATTCAAGAAGCTCATGGACATCGGCGACATCGTGGGTGTCAAGGGATATGCCTTCCGCACACAGATGGGAGAGATCTCTGTGCATGTGGAGGAGCTGACATTGCTGAGCAAGAGCCTGAAGCCGCTGCCCATCGTGAAGTATAAGGATGGTGTGGCTTACGACAAGTTTGACGACCCGGAGATGCGCGCCCGCCAGCGCTACGTGGACCTCGTGGTCAACGATGGCGTGAAGGAAACGTTCATCAAGCGAGCCACCGTGCTGCGCACCATGCGCGACTTCTTCGACAAGCATGGATATACCGAGGTGGAAACACCTATCCTGCAGAACATACCGGGTGGAGCATCGGCACGCCCGTTCATCACCCATTTCAATGCGCTCGACACCGATATGTACATGCGTATCGCTACCGAGCTCTATCTGAAGCGACTCATCGTGGGTGGCTTCGATGGCGTGTATGAGATCGGAAAGAACTTCCGTAACGAGGGAATGGACAAGTTCCACAACCCCGAGTTTACCTGCATGGAGCTATATGTGCCCTATAAGGACTACAACTGGATGATGAAGTTCACCGAGAAATTGCTCGAGACCATCTGCGTTGCTGTCAATGGAACAGACGAGGTGGAATACCAAGGCAAGACCATCAGCTACAAGGCTCCCTTCAAGCGTATACCTATCCTCGACGCCATCAAGGAGAAGACAGGCTACGACCTCAACGGACTGAGCGAGGAGGAAATTCGCGACATCGCCTTGAACAAACTCAAGATTGAGACCGTGGACGAGACTGCCGGCAAGGGTAAGCTCATCGACGAGATCTTCGGCGAGTATTGCGAGGGTACCTTCATTCAGCCGACCTTCATCATCGACTATCCTGTGGAGATGTCGCCGCTCACGAAGATGCACCGCTCAAAGCCCGGACTGACCGAGCGCTTCGAGCTGATGGTCAATGGT
>OBLI01003426.1_pt1 | contig 12202 bp, 2 predicted proteins | sample 1519701 | NCBI WGS metagenome assembly OBLI01 (sample SAMEA3663005, study PRJEB22513) | pig gut metagenome | biome: pig gut; feature: pig-associated habitat; material: faeces | place: France | collected 2012 | reverse complement strand
GTCTGTTCTGCCAATATATTCCTTACCCACGAGTCCGCTGAAGATGTTCAGACTGTTTGCTTGGTGTCCACGTGACTGTTTATTTTTCTTATCAGCCTTTGCATAACCTTCCAGTGTGCCCCACAAGGTCACCTTCTTTCTAGCATCTGTATTCTCCAGACAAGAACCATAGACAATAGGAAACTGATAGGCTGGAACCTGCAATGTAGCATTATTGAACTTTTGTGTAAACATCTGGCCACGGTGATTCTGATACCAAGTCTCTATAGCATTGAGGTCATTCGTCCAGCTCTTACCTTTGAATTTCACATTAATTCCATTGTCGAAGTCTATGTCCAGAGTGCTCTGGATGGTAATGCACATTCTATAACATGCTCCTATAGGCGACCAAAGGTCAGAAATGTATCCGCTGACGCGTCGTGGATTGCCCGATCCAGGAGTATATACGGGTACACGTGACAATCCGTTGATGGTGTAGTTGTATTTCTCATCATCTATCTCTGGCAGTGGATAATCTGTAAACTGACCATACTGACTATAAGTATAAGTTGACAATTTTCTAATCTTTTCGTACGAGTTTACAATATTATATGTTGATGCACCTGTTCCCAACTTACCTTCAAAGCAACCACCCTTATCAGTATATATGAGAGACTGACATGTTGTGATATTAGCATCCAGACGTGATGAGCTGAACTCCCATCCGCCAATGAATGCGTAGTTGGTAAGATATGATATGTATATATATGGGTTGGCAATACGATAAGGTAATGTCTTGCCGTTCAAATTATAGGTTAAACTTCTTGAAATATCGTAATCAGAATACTTTGTATTCAAAGGAACAGCATAAACGATAGAGCATATACTTGATCCGATGAATGGTTTCTCATATATCATTGACGAACCATATCTGTTACCTGTTTCCCAGTGGCCATCGTAAGTGCTAACCATCATATCAACGATACGTGTCGTTGTAATCTGCGCCTTTCCAGATACTGTTTTCGATACCTCATAGTCAAGAACCAGTTTATATGTCTTGTCGCCTACAGCACCAAGTGCAGAAGATGTTGTGAGGTTACAGCAATGTGGATCTGCCTTAACACTCCATTTCGCATCTCTCTCGCTAACAAGCTTAGTTCCTTGATAGAGACGCCACTTCAGCTTACCCTTCTTGAATATCTTATTGCTGACATCAGAGAAGAATGCGATATTAGGATATTTCACATCGTTGGTGTATGCTGTTACATTGTATCCACCGAAGTCCTTCACCTTATTATAGTAAGAAGGATATGCTATAGCCACGAGTTTCTCGAACTCTGCATCCGAAGGACAGTCTGCTATTGCCTGACTTGGACCTGTGCGGAAGTAATAAGTCTTTGTCTGTGTCCATGCCTCGTTATAGTACTTGTTAGTCTTTTCATTATACTTGAGGGGATTTACTTCAACACCCTTCTGTATCTCCTTCGCATAACCTGTCACAGTCATCTTATAGCATCTGTTTGGTGTAAGAGAAGTCAGATCAAGATAGTTTGCATAACGGTTCTGTCCCTTCAACTTAATAGAGCGAGGTGTCCACTTTTGTGTATCCCAGTTCCACTCTTCGAGGGTTACGTAAGCTCCAACATTAGAACGGAAGATGAACGTGCGGCTTGCTTCCATGTCAAGGTCAGACTTTGGTCCGGTGTAGTTCTTTGCAAGGCGTGCCTTCTCTGTCTCGTCGAGCACACGGAATGGCTCGTTGAGAGGAGCTTCTGTTGTGAAGTATGGACGCTGCAGGAGATTAGGATCAATAGCATTCTTTACATCCCATCCCTGTTCTGAATTGTCATAACCTATGCTGAGGTCACCGAAGAGTTTGAAGTTGTCAAGAGCATTGCCATAGAAGAGATCACAACTCTGACCGCACTCGAATGTGAATCTGCGGTCAACATTAACAAGACCGCCAAGCAACTTAAGCTTCACGCGTGCCTTACCCTCGAAGTGTGAAGGCTTAGGACCCTGCATCTGGAACAGTCCACCGATACCTGCATCGCAAACATCGAAGTCTTTCTTCCAGAAACCGAGGTTGATGCGGATACCGAACTTAGCATAGAGGTATGCGTAGAGCTGTCCGTAGCCATACCAGCCCTTATATCCTGGCTGACCGCTGAGATTGGTACACTTTGCAGTAGAAGGTAACTTCACAATGCTAATATCGAAACCGGCAGTTGCACCTGCATTGAGATAGAAGATACCAAGATCCACATCAAGGTAACCATATACCTGAGCACCGAACATCACACCACCTCCTATAGAGGTTATCTGGTCTTCAAAGTCCTTAAGCGATGATTCACGTGCTCTGTTTGCCTCAGAGAGAGATGCACTCTCGATACCCTTACCGCTGCCAGAACCATTGAGGAAGTTTGCAACTTTCTGAGGGATAGCAGGGAGTTTGCCATTGTTTGGAAGTTCGTTACCAAGACAGAGGTAAGCATTAGCACCGATGTCAACACTTACAATCTTAGACTTGAACTTCAGGAATGTGAACGTGCATCGCTTATCAAGAGTTGGCTCACCGATGTAGAGATGCCATTTTGCCTTTGAGTATGTAGTACCACCTGATTTCCATGTAAGTTTGAACTGGAGCTGGATAGTAGAACCAGCACTTGCACTGAGATTTTCACCAGTCTTACCAGACTTTGACTTGTCAGGAGTGCTCTGATTGTCATTCATATCAGTAAGAGAACCCTTTGGCAACTTCTTTGTCAAACTCTTATATGAACTGTTAAGCTTTGACTTGAGTGATGACAACGAACTGTTCACACCAGTCATAGAATTTAGAACCTTCTCAGAGTCTGCTGTGGCATCTACAGTAATATCGAGCTGCAAATACTTATTGCTGTTGTTATTTTCATATACAAGGTTAGCATTTGCATTGACCAGACCATTAATAGCCTGCACCTTACCATTGAATATGAATGTTGACAAGCGCTTGTTCTTTGAGTCATACACTACTGTCATATCCATATTGGCGCTGAGTGCATCTTTACCTGCTGTTGTGGCAAGCTCTATTCCTGCTATCACACCGATAAGTCCCTTCTCTGGAGTAGCACCATCACCATTCTTCTTACAGTTGTAATAGAATCCACCTGTGATGCTGGTAATCTTGATAGGAGTAATCTCAATACCTACGTTGCTTGCCATCTTGCAGACGAAGTAACCGTACGAGTATTTGGTAGAGCCAGACTCATACTTATAGTAACCACCATTAGCATTGACAGTGAAGAGGTCGCCAGGCATCTTGAACTTCAAGGCACCTGTATATCCTTCCTTACTCTTGTTGGCTTTCTCTACAGTGAGCGAACCTGAAAGCTCCATACCAGCGAACTTAGCCTCGATGGCAGCCTTCTTGAAGTCCGTAGAACCGTATGTAATCTTTATCTGGTCAAGCTTAGTCAGGTCACTTGGCAATGTCACATTGGCATTGATAGCGAGACCTGTTGTAGCGCTTATATCTACACCACTGACGAGTTTGATAGTACCCTCAAGGTCGGCAGTGAGTTTCTTATTTGTATAATTGAAATTATATTTGCTAAGACTGAACTCGAAAGGTCCAATCCTCTTCTCCAGTGAAGCAAGCGACCACTTACCCGTATGGAAATATATCTTTCCTGATGCAAATTGGAATTCCTTGCCTGCATATATCTGCTTGCCAGCGAGAGATGCATTCTTGGCAGTCTTCTGCATGTCCTTCTCGTAAGTAGAAGTCCATGTGTTAGCACAGTTGGCAAGTCGCATACCGCAGAAGTGTACGCCAGGAATCTCAAACTTGATAGGAAGGCTTGAGTTCTTTATCTTCTGGTTCAGATAGTTTGTACCGCCGATGGTGATGTCACCGCCCATGAGCAGCTCAACCTTTGTTTCCTGTGTGTTGCCTTTAGGCTTCGACTCAAGGAGGAAGTATGTCTGATCCTTCTTGAATGTTGCCTGTGCAAGGAAGAAGTCGAGCGATAGACCGTCAACCTGCTTTGTCTTGAACACATAAGCATACTGACCTGCAGTTGAAGAATTGCTGGTTAACCGATATATCTTACAGTCATAACCTATCTGTCCACTGAGCAATGGAACAGAGAACTTACCAGAGAATCCACAATTGCTGAAGTTATTCTGGAGGAATGATACATAAACCTTGTCAAGAGAGAATGACCATCCACCAGCCTTACCAGTCTTAGCTGACAAGATGTTTGCAGCAGATACATTGAGTGTAGCTCCCGACTTATCGAAGAACATGTTCTTAGCCGAGATGCTCAATCGCTTGTCGCCAGAAGTTCCAAACTCAAGAGCCTTAGGGAACTTGATAGCTATCTCCTTGATATAGAGGCCCTGCCATGAGTTGTTGCCAGAAACGCTTACATTCTGTCCTTCAGCATTGGTAACCACGCTTGTGATGCCAGCCTTCGATTTGTCATAACCTGTAGGGAAGGCACCCATCTTGTTGGAGTTGCGATAGTATGAGTGGTCATATACGATGTCGCTTGCAGTGAATGTCCAACCAGGAAGTGCTGTAGCCTGGAAAGGATCGATGGTGATGTTGTCAATCATCCAGTCGTCCCAGTCGCTGATGCTCGCACGGGCATTGAGTACAGGCTTCTCCTTTGTTGCAGTGCCGTTGTTATCCTTGACGAGACCTGGTATCTTCATATCAACATCGATACCGAGCATCTCAAACTTGTCTGCATGCCAGCTGACATAACATCCATCTTCAGGCTCAATGACATTCTTAGGAGCCTTGAAGGTCATCTCGTAAGATGACTTAGGATCATTGATAGTGAAGTCAGAGAGCAGAGCTATAGTGCCTGACTCTGGGAGAACACGGTCAGGAGAGATACATATACGTGGTGCACCAAGTACGAGGATATTGTTCTTGGTGTAGCTTGTATTAGGCAATGTGAACTCACCGATGATGTCCATTGTTGCATATTCGGCAGAGAACTTCATGCCTGCAATCTGGATATCAACAGGTGACTTGTTGATAGACTTTGGAATAGAGAGAGGCATGTAAAGGTCCTTCACCTCTCCTGTGAGGAAGGTGTTGTACAAAGCCTGTCCCTTCTTTACATAGCCATAGTATTTTGACAAGTCTATCTTCTTTGCCAGATCCTTTACCTTGTCTCTGGCAACACCCTGAAGCTCGTTTGCGTATGGTATGCCTGTATCACTGATAAGGTTGTCGATACCCCAGTCAGAGAAGAGCTTGTCAACAACATCGATGTTGCTTGTACTCTTGTCCTTACTGTAGGTTTTTGCCGTTCCTGCGAAGACAATATCATCGGTGTTTATCTTAAGGTCATCAAACTCTACGCACACATGAACCTTGAAGCCCATAGGTTGCCAGAGCACATGACCCTTACCTTTCCAAGTATCCTTCTTCGAACCAGCCTCTATCTCGTCGATGGTGAGCTGATACTGTCCGATAGGGATAGTCTTGCCCTTATAGTCGGCTGCTTTCTTGGTGGTAGGTTTGGTATTGGTGATATTCACCATACTTGCACACTGGAAGTACTTCTTTGTAAGAAGCTCTATCAGTGCAAAATCACGTATATGTGTTTTGTCACCAGCAAAGGCAACTGATGATCCTTTTGCCAATACGGGGTTAACACGGATAACCATATAGTTTCCGTTTTCCACCACGCTCTTAATCTTGTCCCAAGGAATACTGTCCTCCAGTTCCGTGGTTATACGCTTAGTATATATAGGTGAAGATTCAAGTGTTGATTCTAAATTACCATCATCACCTTTGAATATCTCTACATCATACTCAAACTTAAGTGTATCAGGCTGATTTCCCTGTCCTCCAATAAGACTAACAGGTGTCCATTCCACTTTAATGCCCTGTCCCATAAACATCTTGCGGGCACCGCCAACTTCAGATGATGGGAATTGCGGACTGAGAATCTTCGGATAAGAATAAGTGTAATCACACGTTGGATCAATAAGCCCACTCATGCTCATATCACCGAAGATGATATCAAAATCATCATCTTCTTCACCTTTTTTATCTTTGCCATTGTCATCAGACTTATCCTCATCGCCTGACTTATCCTTATCGCCTGACTTATCCTTATCGCCTGACTTATCATCTTTATCACCAGACTTATCGTCAGACTTGTCCTTATCGCCATTGCCGGAGCCACCACTACCTCCAGGTTTGCCGGCAGACAGATCATCACTTGTCTTTATCTTGAAGAGTCGATAGGTTGACTTTCCGCTATTCTCAATCATCACATAGTTCAATGCGCCTCCAGTGCTACTGGTTGCTGTCACCTGTGCTGCATATGTGCGGTCGGTATAGAACTGTGTAGTGATTATGTTCTGTGGAATAATGCATTGAGATGAAAGCAGGTTGTCACGCTTATATACTACAGGATTGCGCTCTATAGCCTCAGCAGGGTGCTGATTCTTCATCACCTCAACAATCTTTATGCTGTATTTATAGGAAGAAGCAGTAGGATTGCATGCCACAACAGGCTGAGTCCATGTGAACATAGGATTCAGCACATCAAGACTTGCCACATTACTACTTTCCAACGAGCTGGCCATAGCCACCAGCATGAGAATCTGTGGAGCCTGTGCCTTATAGCAGACAGTGAAATATGCAGTACCTCCCAAAGGGTTGCTCACCACAACAGGCTTGGCAAGCTGTGGCTTTGACCATCGATAAGCTGTCAATACCGCCTTATAACGTCCCTCTGGTAATAGTCCGAAACTACCGTTCGTATAATCTCCTATCAGTCCAGGCGTTCCCATTATCTCATTAGACGGGATATGGTTGAACAAGGTCTTTATCTCCGTCATGGTCAATTGACGCACTCCATTGGCATGAATTGTCAATGGTGCACTTGGCTGACGCTTTGGAGGTGTACTTATACTCAGGCCAGAAGACGGTGTCTCCTGCTGCACCTGGAGTCCAAGATACACATCCTGTGGCTGAGAAGAAGTATTGGTAAGTGATATATTGAAATATTTGCCAGGATCAGCAATATATAGCATTACCTGTGGAGGAAGTACTTCCTGCACAGGTGTTATATTGACTATCACCTCTTGAGCAAACGCCATGAGCGTGCTCATCATCGACAGCAAGAATACGAATATTGACCTATTTGTACGCATATATATTATATATAAGGTGTATGTTCTTTTGTGTTGAGTATCTATCTTTTACATCTTGTTGGTTGCTGCATCTGCTTCTTTCTTCGACTTTCTCTTTAATTCAAATAGAGAGAATGTGTAAGAATAATTGAGTGAGCAGGTGATGTCAGTGCAATCAAGGTTTGATCTTGTCTGCGAGATATTTACATCACCATATTTATTGAAACTTGCCGCAGCAGACAAGGAGTGTACCTTTTTGATTGTATATCCAACAGAGAACTCTCCTCCCATAGAGAGACTCTTCGATTCCCTTAGCACCTCATTGTAACACAGCGAAAGCGTGCCGCTGACATTAAGATTCTTTTCTTCAAGGAAAGAACGCGATGCGCTTAGCGAAGCCACCTCACTGGTGTACTTTCTGCGATATCCCTCTGTCTGCTGATGTGAGAGAGATAATGCAAAATCCATCTCCCAGGGCTTTACGTTCACACCATAATTCACGCCCAGTGCCTTTGTCTCCACATTACTGTGGTTTATCTCTTCCGTAAAATGATTGAGGTCTTTGTTTGTAGTATAGTTCAGCGATACGGATATGCTGTGTGAGAGCACGTTGCCTTCAAGCATATATGTAGGAGTGACACTGAAACTTGACATCTGTCTGTTCACTCTTGTAGTGTCATTCACCTTGGCTGTACCATCACTCTGTTTCTGTGTATATCCATTGAAACCTGCTGATATATTGAAATGATTGCCAAGTCGTGCGCTTGCCATTGCAGAATAAACGTATCCCGAAGTTGTGTACATCTGCTTGTCAGACAAGTTGTCATTCTGTCCGGAGTAGTTGGCACTCAGCGATATTTTCTTGAAGAGCGTTGTGCTTGCACTCACGCCAAGACTCTGATAGTTGTTTGACATGTAGTATGTGCCGAGAGACTTATAGTCTGGCTGCACCATTCTGTAGCTTATGCTGGTGTTTATTCCCAATGGCAGATTGAGATTCAATGTTGCATCACCGGCAAAGCGCATCAGAGATGAGTATCTCACATCGAAGATATTTTCCCATTTCTGTGCTTCCTTGTCTTCTACCTTCTGCATTCTTGTATCGGTACTGAAAACTGATGTTGCTACATTTGCGCTAAGTGATGCCCATTTCAGCGGCGACACACAACCCTTTACACCAACAACAATATTTTCCTCTGGAGAAATGGTTTCGCGCCACGACTCATTGACAGTGTTCAGACAGTCGTACGCGCGTAATAAATAAAGGTCAACATAGTTTGTTCCCGAACCATAGCCTACCTTGAATCCCCATGCCATACGTCGGTATTGAGGAGCGCGAGCAGCAGGATTAGTAGGGTCATCATTCACGGCACTGCGCAGCTTTCCATAGAATGCACCTATGCGCAGACGGTCTGAGTTATACTCCAAACCTACTCCATTGAACGATGTCGTCATAACATACTGGGAGAAATCCATTGACGACTGTCCGATGTGTCCAGTCCAGTTCTTATATTGCGGATTGAGATTGAACGAAAACTGAGGATAAGTGAAACTGGTGTTGTCGTTGGAATAATAGAACGCAAAAGGCATATTGAATCCATATATACTAATGTTGAGATTAGCATACACCGCGTTACTTAGAGGTGAGGCATAACCATCACCTACAGACGAGTAGTGATACGTGTTCTGCGTGCCCACAGCACCTGTAATGACAAGGGGATCGCTCTTCGCAATCTCCGAGATGTTCTGGGCATGCACAACTGATGGAAGCACCAGGGTGAATACTGATGATATTAACGCAACTTTTATGGTCTTCATTATGAATTGCATTTTCTTAAGTAGGTGATCAGAATTATTTTTATAATAGCTATGCTCTATTGTGATGCAGCTACGTTCTGTAGAAGAAGGAATGATGCGGGCATCATGACTGATGAAACAGGACGTAGATGCGCACAAGAGAGTATAGATATTATAATAATGAAAAACAATTATTATTATCTATTCATTATCAAAATAATTTTGATCACCTACTTAAAGACAACCATTTTGACTGTGCTTCACAGACTCTCTTTCCTGGAGAATCAGTGAAGCATTAATCATATCAGATAATTATTTTTTTACAACTTTCTTGCCACCGATGATGAGCAAGCCCTTGGCATTGCCGTTCACCTGCTGACCATTTACGTTGAATGCCTTGGTGCTGTTCTGCATTGAAGATTCAACATTCATGATGCCTGTGACGGTTGATTCAGGTGTAAGTGTAACAGGTGAACTGAGCGATCCTCTCTTAATCGTGTAGTTCATGCTCTCAAGGATGTCTGAGTAGCAACCTGCCTCGCTGTCATAAAGACGGAAGTTCACCTTCTCACCTGCGATGCCAGCTACGTTGATGAACATAACATCGTCAGTAACGAACTGACCCATACCACGACACTCTTCACCAACGAAAGCGCCTACGCTATAGCGTGAACTTGCCTCGATACCGTTGACCTTTGCTACGATAGCCATGTTGTCAGCAAACTGAGAAGTATCATACTTCCATACGTTAGCACTTGAAGACAATGCCTTGGCATTGGCGGGGGGACCTTCATCTACATAGCTCTCGCCGAAGTTAAGCGTCAGCATTCCAGCCTCTGGCATATAGAAGATGTAGCCCTTACCTGTCTCCATCTTGAAGTTGCCAGAAGCAACCCACTTACCATTGTTGTACTCAGCAAATCCATCCTTACCCATGATGACACATCCATTAAAACCTTCAAGCTTAGCCTGGTTGTTGAAGTATTCCATGCTGTGGTTGCCAACGATAGGATAATTAATCCATGTATAGCCCTTTGTTACTATTCTCACTACTGAAGAAGTAAGTTCTGTGCTTTCTGGATAGAAGCTGCGTGGACCTGCCATGTTCACCTTATACATAGTATTTGGCTTGAATTCCTCAATAGTACCGAAAGCACCATACTTCTCTGTATCATTGTAGAGAAGATCTGTCTGCGAACGAGCTTCCTTTATCATGTTGCTGCCAGTGAAATATTCTGTAATATAATCAGTGCTGCCAGCCTGCTTGAGAGCAATGCTTGACTCTGTATAGTTGCTCATCCAGTTCCAACCACTCTCCAACTTAATCTCTGCACCTACTTTGAATGATGTAACACCCATCGACTTACCATTATAGTAGACCTCGAATTCGCCATCGCCAAGTTTCTTTCCAACAACGATGATATTGTTTTTTTCATCGAGAGAAATGTCAGCATAATCGCCCTGACCTTCGAATGTAATGAGTGAAGCGTCGAAACCATCACCAGTGATGTCAGTGATAGCAGCCTGACCTGGAGTCAAGAGTGTAAGTTCGATCGATTCAGGTACAGTAAATGACACTGGAGTAAGAACATTAACCGTGATGTTAGTCTTAACTTCCGGATTCTGATCAGATACCACCTCCCATATATAAGTACCTGCTATTGATGCGATGAAGTCAGGGAAGAAATTTGCATAATCATCTACTGGCCGCACGGTGTATCTTCTATTGTCAGCTGTCTCTGGGAGAACTTCGATATTGACTTTTTCTAAAATGTATGAATATACGTCGTCACCAACATATACACTAATTTCCTTAGGTTCGGCAGTGATGCTTTCTACAGGCTGCTTCACGTTGACAGTGACAGACAGCGGATCAAGACCTGAATCAGCATCTACTGCACCTACCGTCACTGTGAATGAACCTTTCTTCTGAGCAACACCAGATTCGTCGAACGCTCCATCCTCATCGCAATCGTAGGTGAGAGTCTTGTTCGTTGCGTTCTCTGGCATAACCTTTACATTATTTGCTATTTCTGTGAAAGCATTTTCGCCCACCCAGATATCTACCACAGCATCTTCATTAGGAGAATTCCATTGAATAAGTTCCACAGGCTGAACAACAATGATTGTGAGATACTTGAAGATATCTGGATTCTGATCAGAAACAACCTTGAATGAGTATGTTCCAGGGATCTTTGCCGTGTATTTATCTTCTGCTCCACCTACACCAGCAGCTGCTGCAGCATCATTAGGTACGAGATGATACCCCTGATCCGAAGCGTCTTCAGGAAGAACTTTAACGATGCCAGAGAGATAGTTGAATGCTGACTCGCCAACATTCATAGTGATTGTCGATTGAGAAAGTTCAATACCTGTCACTGGAATAGTTGGCTCAATGATAGTTACATTTGTAGATGTTATTACTTCAAATTGCGCAACGAATGTCATAATTGACTCATCTTCAGGTCCATAAACCCTCAGTCCGAGATATCTGTTTTCACAGAAGCCGTTTACTTTAAGAACATTGTTTTCTCCAACTTCAAAAAATGAAGATGAGTTTGCAAAATCCCATTCATAACTCAAAGGAGTAACATCAGTATCAAGAGTTGTCTCGTTCAACTTTGTATATTGAGCTGGCCTACCATCATCATTGAGAGCTGGCCTACCATACTCATTGAGAGGCTCATAGAGCAAGGTAATATCACTTGTAAGATCGTATGTAGTACCTATCTTCTGAGTCAGCTCAAGAGTTTCTGGGAGTTTCACACCTGTGATAGCATCAACATTCAATACGAAAGGTATTGGATCTTGAGTGCTCTGGTGCATATAAGAAAGAGTCTTTGTTGACTTATAAACCAGATTGTTGTAGGCAATCTTAAAAGTAACGGTCTTTTCGTTATCTTCATCATTACCCCAGACTTCAAGGGTGAGATGACCATTTTCGTTAATATTGGACGCATCAGCCACACCTCGCACCTGACCATCAATGAAAGCTGCCACTTCAACACCTTGGCTTCTTGGCAATCCATTAATGTTGACCTGCGTATAAACTACAAAGCGATCACTATACTCGCCAGTAACTGTCCATCGGCTTGCGAATGTTGCCATCGTGACAAACATAAGCAGAAAAGAAAGAATAGTTTTCTTCATAATAGACTAAATAAAAAGATTAATTATTGTTGTTTTCTTGTTTTCGATACTGTGTTGGCGTCATGCCCAACTGCTTATGAAACACCCTCGTAAAGTAATTGGCACTCTCAAAGCCACACTTTATGTA
>OBLI01003424.1_pt1 | contig 12203 bp, 19 predicted proteins | sample 1519701 | NCBI WGS metagenome assembly OBLI01 (sample SAMEA3663005, study PRJEB22513) | pig gut metagenome | biome: pig gut; feature: pig-associated habitat; material: faeces | place: France | collected 2012 | reverse complement strand
TTGTCCACCACCCGGACCTGCTCACACTGGATCATGCTGGGCCGGATGCCCTTCCATACCAGAGGCACATGGGAGGGGATGTCCAGGCGTTGGATTTTGGTGGTCAGGGGTGCCACGATGGTGCATGGGCTGGAGGCGTTCCCGGTATCGTTCTGCAAAACGACCCAGGGCCGCTTGCCTCCCTGAATGTGACTGCCTCTGTCAAAGGGCAGGTCCATGATGACCACATCGCCCCGTCTGATCTTATTCATGTTCAAATTCCTCCTCATTTGATATTCACATTGGACAGATTGCTCAGCTTGATGCCCACATACAGTCTCATGCCGTGGACGATCTTCTGCTCCCCATAGCTGTCCATTTCCTCATAAAATTTCTGGGCGCTTTTGGCATTGATGCCGTTGGAGCGGCACCAGGACTTGTATGCCGTGTAAAGGTCACTCCGGGAGACCTTGGCTCCCTCCTCACGGACACAGCGGTCCTCGAAGAACAGGGCCACCCGGTCATTCCGCTTCTCATACCCCTTGACGGCATCCCGCACACTCTTGGGTTCCATCAGCCCGACCTTCTTATATTCCTGGTATCCCTCCAGCAGCCACAGGAAGATTGCAGTCCGGGCCTTCTCCTCCAGGAACTTTTCCTTCAGCTTTACATCCCGCTCATCCTCACCGAAGTGCCGTTTGAACTCAATCACCTTCACACGGTCAGAGGAGAACAGGCTCTTGTCATTCACCGTGGGGAGGGTGTTGCAGGACAGCCACATCTTAAACTGAGGCGTGAAGTCGAAGGCTTCCCCGTACAGCTGCCGTGTAGAGATCGGGTCCCCGCCGGTGTAGTTCTTGATGATGGCCTCATCCAGCTTCCCGGCATCATCAGACTCGCTCATGGTCAGAAAACGGGCGCCTTTCAGAGCGCAGACCATGGGGTTCGCCTGAGAATAGGACCTGCCGCCACGGCTCTGGCAGATGAAGTCCACTCCGATGGTCTTGGCGTAGTCCCCCAGGATCGTGTGGATGGTGTTCAGCAGCGTACCCTTTCCGTTGCGGGTGGTCTTACCGTAGGCGATGAACATACACTCCTCATTTGCCATACCGACCAGGGAATACCCCAGCGCCCTCTGGAGGTATGCCGCCACATCCTTATCTCCGCAGGTGATCTCATCAATGAAGCGATTCCAGCGGGGGAAGTCCGTGTCCATGGATTCCACCGGGAAGTCACAGGCTGTTTTCATGGTCAGATAATCTTCTGCCCGGTGGAAATGGAACTCCCCGGATTTCAGATTATAGGTGCCATTCTGGCAGTTGATGATGTATGGATCAGAGTCGAACCGGGTGATGCTTACCCTTGCCTCGCCTTGGGCGTCCTTCAGAATACGGTCCCGGACCCGGCGGTCGCCCAGCTTGGAGACAAACTTCCGATACTCCTTCTCATACTCCTCCGGTATCTCGCCGCAATAGAGCTGCATCAGGCGGGTAAACTCCTTCAGGTGTTCGCTGGCAAGGATGCCGCCCGTGTCCTTGACCCATACGCTGCCGTCATAGCTGTACCATTGCTTGGCTTCCGGGCAGTAGACGGTATTGTGTGCATAGCACTTGGCGAACAGCTCCGCCATTGCCATCTCATCCCACTTATAAGAGGGGTTGTTATGAGGATGCTCAGACATGATCGTAGAGAACACCTGGGATTGCTCCTCATCCATGAGGTACTGTCCATTCTTCAGTTGAAAGAAGGAGGACTCCTCCATGCTTTTCTCATCGATCACGGTCATTTCCTCGCTTTCTTTACAGCCCGGGCCAACACCAGCACGGCACAGCTCTGGGAGTCCTCATCCCACCACGCACACTTGCTGGAGATGCAGGGAAGGGCCGTATCCTCTGAAGGGTTCAGAGGGCAAAACTTTTTCTCATCCATGCTTCTTCGACACCTCCCGGTCCAGTCTCATAATGTCCTTGACAATGTGGTAGCTGAGTAGAGCGCAGATGTATCCGTCCACCTTCGAGGTGTGAACGGCACCCTCAAACAGATACTCAGCTCCAACCCACACAAGGTCGATCAGAAAGAACACGCCGATGTAGGTGATCGCCAGACCTACGATGAACAGGGCGATGTCAATTTTCTTGTTCTGATCCACGATGCAACACCTCCTCTATCAGATTCTTCAGAGTGCGGATTTCCGTGCGGGATTTCTGGATTTCCTGCTTCACAATGGATCGAAGCTCATCCTGTGTGACAGAGGGCGGGAACATATTGCGGAAGGCCCGATTTGCCTCATCCCGGATAGAGAAAAGCTCACGGCGGCGCCCTTCCTCAGTGGTGTATTTGACACCGTATGAGTTCCCGCTTTTCATCTTCACGGTGAGAAGATAGGGATAGGAAGCATCCCTGGAGGGAGAACATTCTACAGCTACTACCTCCATGATGTTGATGAGGTTGCCATTCAGGCTATACAGCACAGTTCATCCCCTCCTGTTCTTTCTCCGGCTGGCTTTCGCCATCTTCCGGGCCTTGCGCTTCTTTTCGGAGTGATCCTTCGATTCACGGTGCCGCTCCAGAGGGCGGCACTTGGCTCTGCTGTTGTGAGAGAGGTCAGCTGCGATCTCCTTCAACAGGCCGATGTCATTATAGGTCTCCAGCATACTTACCTCCTGTATTTGGTGATACTGTTCACGATGGTCTGTAAATCTCTCTCGGGCAGCGGAGGAACACAGGCTTGCTCATTGGCAAAGCAGAGTTCACGATAGATGTCCTTCTTCGAGTACCCCAGGTTGTGGAGCTGACCTGCCAGAGAGGCCATTGCATTGTTCCTTCCTCCCTCAACGATAGGAGGATAGGTGGGCCTGAGAGGAATGACCCCATCCGTTGGCTTCGGATAAGTGGGGGAGTAAATGCGGCGGGAAGAACAGCCGGTATCTCCTTCGACCTCTGGGAAATAGGTTTCGATGATATAGTCGATGGCCTTCTGATTCTCAATAATCTCTGGGAAAATCAGCACATCCCCGGTCATAATGAAATACCGGCTGCTCTGATAAATCTCCACCCCAGACCCATTGTTTCTGCCCCGGAAAGGCAGACGCCCTTTGACAAGGACATGGATACCACGACCACTCCGGCTCTTTTCCGTGTAGGACTGGCACTGGGACATAACATCAATGCTCAGCGCAGACAGGAAGCCATCTTCATCAAATCCGGCATCAATGTCGATCCCTATGATGCCGTTGTTGTTGAAGACAAACCCCAGGCCGTCATACACTCCAGCATCGACCGCAACACGGGCATCGTCAAATACCGCCCATGTTTCCGGCATGACAGAGGAAGCGGCTTTTTTCTCTCTGGCTTGCATTGGTATTTTTGACCCGTTCCAGACACATACCCATTGGGGAAGCTCTGTCAGCTCCGGGGGAAGTTTATCGTACCGCATGGCTCTTACTCCTTTACCTTCTTCTTCCGGCTGGGCTTGACCTCGGGACCAGTCATGGTTTCGGACCCATCAACCGGGAAGAAAAATGCTCCGTCCACGCACAGGGGATACCCGGGATGCTCCTCGGTCAGCTCCTGGGAGGAGGAATGGTCCACAATTCTCTGGGCCACATCCTCACTCATAGAGGCGGAAACCATGTCCTTTCCTGCCTTGTAAAGGTATGGTACCATACCGCCGGATGACTGCACTTTCATTTCGTTTCGCTCCTTTCTTTATTCCATGCCTACACATCTACTCCGCCTCGCTTCAGCATCTCCTTGCACAGCCATTCCGGGGAGTCAGGCATTTCATAGTGCCGGATCAGTTCTTCCAGGGCAGGAGCAAAATTCTCATAGAACCTCCGCAGACGCTTGGGACCGAACCCCAGTTGGACCTTCAGCTGATACAAAACAAGGGCATCAATGTTGTCCTCATGCTGCCGGTCCGCCTCTGCAATCTGCCTGTTGATCTCAATATCAAGGGCCTTCTTCTCCTTTGAGGTCAGCGTGGCTCCGAAAACTTTCCCGAAGGCTTGTTTCACATACATGGCTCACACCACGATGTCATCGAAGACAATGGGAATGATGGACTTCAGCTCCATCAGCAGGGGGATGGCAATTTCCCTGATCTGCGGGTGTGCAGCCTTGGAGGTACGGAGCTTCAGGAAGTGGCGCCACTCTCTCAGGTTGGCGGTCATCACGATCTCCGTCTTCAGGGAGTTGGGAAGAACGGCACGGGCCTCCTGCGGGGTACAGCCAAAATCCAACAGATCAAAATAGGCATCCTCGCAAGCACTCATGGCCTTTTCCCAGATTTGAAAGTCCTTCATACCGGGCTGCATATATGAAGGCTGGATCACTGTGATCTCGCTGTCAAAACACTCCTTGCTGTAATTGCAATAGCGGGTGGACTCCTGGCAGTAGGATGCCAGACGGTGGCGGACGATCTCATGGGAGACACCACGGTCGCATACGAACTTGACGGAGAAGGAATAATGCTCCAGCACGGCCTCATGGCCCCGGGCGATGATCTTCTTCACAAAGTCGTAGCAGCTGGTGTCCGTGATCTTGCTCTCGGACTTGTAGCACACCCGACCTGCGGCCTCGATGTGCTGGAGGATAGATTTCCCGTTCAGGGGAGTCAGGATTTCAAAACCGGGCTTGATAATTTTCATGTTCATGCTCCTTTCTCAGATACCGGCAACATGGCTTGCCAGCATATCAGCCTGGTGGGTCCACAGGACATTGGGATAGGCGTGGATGGCTCCCGTGTAGTCGTTCCACTCCTCCTTCGGCGTAAACGCTCCCATGTGATAGCGGATGCACAGGATTTCTTCCTCCGTCAGGGTATAGAACTGGGACAACAGCATGACGGACTTTTCACCATGCCCCTTCAAAAGGGTGTGAGGGTTGTACTCCCACTCACAAGGGTTGTGGAGGGGCTGACCGTCAAGGGTGAGTCCGTAGGAGGTGTTGCGATACTGGTCGATCTTGCAGAGGTCATGGAACATACCCACGATATACGGGGACCTCTCATTCTGCCAATCCAGATGACAGGATTCCGTGAGACCCACAAGGGATTTCATAACTGCGGCGGAGTGCTGGAAAAGACCACCCTCATGCGCTCCGTGATACTTGGTAGAAGCAGGAGCCGTAAAGAAGCCCTTGCTTACCAGCCAGTCCAGCATATCAACGGGGATCAGGGGAGTGCCGTTGGGCAGAGTCATCATCTTGCAGAAGTCCGTGAGTTCGGACTTGGAAAAGCAGTCAGCCATTGGCGTACTCCTTTCTATGGATGCTCTTGTCCGCATCGAAGCCGTCAGGATACCGTTCCTTCAGCTTGTCAACATTGTGCTGGGCCACATACTCCAGGGTTACACCCAGGCCGGTTGCGGTCTGAGCAATGTACCACAGGACATCTCCCAACTCATCAACCAGTTTTGCGGGGTCAAGGGCGTGTCCCTGGAACTCATGCTTCTTCAGAATGTCGATGCACTCACCAGCTTCTCCGTTCATGCCGTAGCACCCATTCTGGATTTTCTGATAAGAGGTCAGGTTGCCGGAAGTTCTTTCCGCTGCCTTCTGATAATCGTTCAGAGTCATTCCTTCTCACCCTCCATCTCCAGAACGGTCATAATGGCGTAGTTCGCCAGATCGATGAGGGTGTCCCGGATGCTCTCATCCGCCACCTTCTGCTCCCCACCACGGGTCAGGGCCTTCAGGCGATTGAACTTATCTCCCAGCCGGATACGGACCATCGCCATGCCTTCCTCCCGGAAGGACTGGGCAAAGCTGTCACCATAATCGTGATTCTTCTTGGCGTACAGCTCATTGATCTCATCACAAATCATGCGATGATGGGCTACCTTTGTCATAGCCATAATTCTCCACTCCTATCTATTCAAAGAATAATGAGATAGGCATTGGAGAGGGCAGGGCGTACCCCGCCCTCTCTTTGCCAGGATCAGCCCAGAAGGGCGCTCAGATCGACCTTCTTCTTGGGTGCCGCCGCAGTCTTGGGAGCTTCCTTATGCTCAGCAGCAGGGGTATCCTTGAAGCCGTCAGCAGGGGTCTTATCGCCCAACCGGACGAACTTCAGCATCTTGCCGGGAGTCTTGTTGGACTCGATCTCATCGTGCGTGACCTCGCACTCGAAGTAGTGACCGATCAGGTCCTTGTGGTCGATCTCAGTCAGGTCGAAGTCACCCAGAGCCGTCTTTGCGAGATAGCTGAAGGCAGACATGGCACCGTCATTGGTGGTGCCGTCCTTATTCAGCAGGGAGAACCGCTCAATGTGCTTGGTGCCGTTGGCAGTCTCCATGTAAATCTCCATCTTGCCGAAGGCTTCCTTGTACTTCACATCCGTGATCTTGAAGACATGGACTCCTTCGGGAACCAGGGAATATCCGCTGGAAAGTGCAATTTTAGCCATGATCTTTTTCCTCCTTAAATATTGTCAACATAGTCCGCCATGGGGAAGATAACGCCGATCAGCTCCGCATCGTCATTGATGTAGGGCCGCTTGACCAGGAGCGCCACCACGCTCATCTCCTCGGTCTCCAGGTCATAGTTGGTCAGCATCTCCACCTGGTCATGGCGGAAGTCGATGAGACCGTAGTCATCGTTGGAGATGGGCAACTTCAGCTTGTTGGGGTTCTCATTGGCGGCAAACACCCGGATGCAGTCCTTGATGGAGCTGTCACCGCAGGGAAGGATCGCCTTGCTGAGAAAAGCGGGGGTCCCGGTAGGCTCACGCCGCAGGATGGCTTCGATGTTGGTGGGCATCGGAACGATGTTCTCAGCGATGATACCGCCCATCTGATCCGGGATTTTCAGCATAGAGGTGGCGGAAGCAAGCCACTTCTCGCCATTTTCACGGGTCTGGATCACACCGGAGCCGCCCAGCTGCTTGACAAATTTCTCGAACTTCATTTTGTTTCTTCCTCCTTCATTTTGACTCTCAGGGTATAGGTGGTTTTGGGGACCGCATACTGGTCAAAGAGTCCTGCCTTTTTCAAGGCGGCTTCATCAACCTTCATGCTGTCCGTGCGGGACATCACGAAACTGTACTTGCTGCCGCCCAGATCGACCTGCTTGTCCCCGTCCCGGAACTGACCCTGTGCATACTTCTTCAGCATATCGGTCAGAGTCTTATACCGCTTTTCATCGGCAGCGATGTCGGCGGCAGCTTTGTCCAGCTTTTCCTTCAGCTCCTCCGCCTCTTTTACGATGGCGGTGATGTCGGACTCCGGGGACAGGTTGTTGGTCCGAAGGGCCTTCAGGATGTCAGCATCCTTTTTCTCGTCATAGACGGGAGAAATGCCGGTCTCCACATGGTCCTTCCACCATTTCAAAGCAGGTTTCACATACTTCTTCTCGAAGTCGGGATACCGCTCAGATACCAGGAAAGGCCGGGTGATGGTGTTCTTTCCGGTGCAGACAAACTTCTCGGGATTGTCATAATCACCGGGTTCCAAGAAGGAAGCCACCATGATAACGCTGTCCACACCCAGGAGGTAGGCATACAGAGCTGCCTGGAGAGCATAGTATTCGGGGATGTCATCCTTCCAGTCCTCGGACCGCTGGGATGTCTTCATCTCCAGAACAGAGGTGGGCTTTCCGTCCTTGCCGATAAGCAGGTAGTCCCACATACCTCCGAACACAGGGGTGTCCCGGAAGAAGTCACCGTAGGTCTTGTGGAAATAGTCCTCACCCCAGATGTCGGTGGGAGTGACCAGATTCCGCATGAAGTAGGCATCCTTCATGTACTGGGCCTGTTTCGGTTCGATGGCCTTACCGGCAATGGTGAACTTCGTGTCCTCGAAAGGTTCCTCATAAGTACGGGTACAGGCACACCAGATTTCAAAGGGAGTGGACCAGCGGTTCAGCCCCAGAACGGAAGCAAACCGGGTGCCGGTCAGCTTCTTCGGCTTCTTGGGCGGAACGACCTGGATTCTCTGACCGTCAAGCCATTCCATAATTAACCCTCCTGGCTGATATAGCCGTCAAGCATATCAGCCACATTCTCAGTCAGGGCCAGACAGGCAACACGCTTGATCTCCTGGAAGCTGTTGGTCTTCAGGGCGATTTCCTGGATAAAGGACTCCTGCTCCGGGTCCAGCTCCAGCAACAGTTTCAGCTTTTCCTTCAGTTCGGAAATTTCCTCCTCAGAGGCCATCTCCTCGGAGCCGGTCAGCTGCTCAGTAATCTCCTTGCGCTCAGCGGGAGTAACGGGGCGGCTGGCCTTGGGGGTCTCCGTTGCCTTAGGGGAGGGAGTATCCTGGCCCTCGTCTTCCTCGGGAACAGGAAGACCGTCAAAGCCATCGCTCTCCACCAGGTCCAGAACCAGCATATAGAGATACCGGCGGTAGTAGGTGACCACGGCGCCCACGCCCTGGACCTCATTCATACGGAATTTGGCGGGTTCTGCGATAAAGCGGATGGGGATGGTGAAGGGAATGTGCTGCTGGGGGTCATCCATGTTCACGACATCCGCCACAGCGATCTCATCCGTAAATGCGGGGATCAGAGACAGGTGGTATTTCGTGAACAGGGCCTCCGCCTGGGGAACAATGTCCACCAGCTCAAAATAGGTGAACTCTGCGTGAAGGTTCTTGCCGGACTTCTTGCTTCCTGCCGCCAGGAACTCCATGCGGACCGCCTGAAGTTTCTGCCAGACATTCATGTCCTTGATCTCGATTGCGGGGGCAGCGTTCTCAGTTTTCTTGGGTGCCATTTTTAATTTCCTCCTTATTTTTCGATGTCCAGCATAGCCAGACTTTTCTTCTTCAGATTGTTGACTCTGCGGGTATTTCGCTTCAGAGGCTTGTACCCCAAAAAGTCACCAACCTTTTCCTGGGCCTGACGGATGTACCACATACGATCCACGACATCAATGGTCATGTGATTGTCGTTGTCGATGACACAATGCTCCGGCATACCTGCCACCTTCATAACTGACCCGGTGGAGGCATGAGCCTTATACAGGGTCCCGTACCGGCATCCGTACTCAATGGAGAAGGGAGTCGCATAAACCCGGTTCACCTTCTGGACCGGGACCATGGTTCCGTCTACCATGTGATATGCACCGCTGTACTTGCCTCCGGCCTTTGCAATCAGCTGGAAGTCCAGAATACGGTCACATTCCATGATGGTCTTCTCAACAGGTACTCCGTATGCCAGGTAGTCCTTGACCGCCCGGGCGATCACGGTAGCGTTGTTGTTGATGTTGAAGGCACCGGCGGGGGATATTCCACGGACCAGGACTCCGCCCTTGATCTTCGGCTCACCCTCAATGGGGACCTCCACATAATTGTTGACATCCTTCTGAACGATCTTGCGGATGAAGTCCTCCTCCAGCTCAAAGCCGGTACGATCCTGCCATTCCTGACAGATGTCGTTGTAGGTCTCCACATCGCAGTTGTCCAGGCTTACCATGATGCCATCGGTGTTTAGCTGGATAATCCTCAGAGAGGGGCAATCCTGTACCAGATGCTCAGCCAGCTCCAGCAGCTGAAGCTGCCCGGAGATGCACACGGAGCGGCCCATCAGGGGATCAAACAGATCGTTGTACTGGTTGAGCATGGCCCCGTAGGTGGTATTGAGGACCAGCTTCAGGGCATTGGCGGTGGCCTTGTCACCGCTCCTCTTGGCCTGGACACGCCGCTCAATGGTATCTGCGTAGGTCTTCGGTGATGGCATATTCCTGCTACAATACCCATTCAGGGTCATCTGGTGGGGATAGTAGCTTGCCACATCCCGGTTTCGGATCGACCGATCCTCCGTGGCTTCCTCCCGATAGCATGGAATGGCTCCGTGGATTCCTCCGTATGCCAGAGTGCAGGGGCATCCTCCGACCATGATCTCCAGCTTTTCGGAGAACACCACATCATCCGGGATGGACATATCGTGGACTCTCTCGAAGAAGGCAAAGACCTCCGGGGGAATGTACTCCGTCATCAGAGTGGCGGGGTAACGGTATTCCCGCTCATCGTAGTGGGGCTGAGCTTTGGCGTCCAGATAGGCAGCGGTCAGCTTGGCATTGGTCATATACAGCGCCCGGGCGTCCGGGATGTTCTTCTCTCTGCCCAGCGTGATCTTGTTCTTCAAATAGTCCTTCCGCAGCGTGAACAGCTCATTGGTGGCGAACACATCATGCTTGCAATAGAAGACCACCTCATCAAGTTCCTCCTTGGAGAGAGGATGATCGATGTTGAAGTCAACCGTTGTCTCCCGGATGTCCATACCCAGGTGAGCTTCGATGGCCTTCAGACTCAGGCCCATCTGGCAATCATCCATCAGGTCAAAGCTGTCGAAGAACACCTTGTACTGCTGGAGGAAGGGGTTCTCCCATCCATTGTGACCGTGAACGATGATGAAGTCATTGATGGACTTGACCATAACCGGGTCCGCATCACACAGGATGGCCTTCAGGATGTGGTTGTCGTAGTGCTTGTTGTTGAAGCCACAGAGGATAGGGTCCTGATCCATGAACTGTTTGATGGCATCGTTGTCATTGTGGATGACCGTGTACTCTCCGGTCTCCCGGTTCATAAACACGAACAGCCAGTCATAGGCAAAGACCTCACAGTCGAAAATATAGATCATAGGCTCATCCTCCCAGCAGCTGTTCCAGCTGCCTTCTCTGAAGGACTTCCGCCGCACCCTCCATCATGTAGAGGATACAGGGGAGGGCCATCCCATTTCCCCAGAGCTTGTACTCAGCGGCATCCTTGTGAGGAACCTTGGAACACCAGTCATCCGGCATCCCCTGAAGCCTTGCACACTCAACGGGGGTGATCCGTCTGGCGATATATTCCACATCATTCATAACGATACCCCCCCATTGGCGGACTTTCCGCATACGGCCTGGAGGGTTGGCGTTCCCTCCGGGATGATGCTTCCGTTTCTGCAATCCAACCCATAGGACTGCACATCAAATTCCTCCTTCCGTTTCCAATATCACCATGGACGGGTCCCGCCCCTCCATGGTCCGCAGAGTTCCTGTAGTCTGATCCTTCAGGAAGACGCCGAACTTTTGTCTGCGGTAGGTAAATGTTGGGCCACGATGTTCAGGGTCAGGTAGGTCCTGTGTGTCACCAGAGTGGCGCTCACTTCTCCCTGGACATAGCTCCCGTACTGCTCCTGCCGGAACAGGACTGGAGGACAATAGGAGTGTTCCCCCCCCCAGTTCCCATCCGGGCAGCAAGAGTCTGGACAGTTCCGTCCTCACTCAGCTTCACTCGGCAGTCTTGTGGATGGTTTTCGATTGCAAAGGCATCGGGCAACAAACTGTCGGTTCGATCCCCGACATACTGGCTCCCAGAGTCTGGGATGTCTCCTCCTCCCACCCGATGCCCCGGGCCTTCACGGACTGACCCGCTTTGAACCCGTATGCCGGGGGAGGAGACAGTGGTTGGAACAGGTATTGATCGTTGTTCGTTGCCAGGGTCGCAGACAGGTCCTCCTGAATTAAGGCGCCCTTCCCCCCCCCAGCACATCCGCTTCGGATTTTGAGGGTGTAGGGGACAGACCTGCTTGCCTCTCCAGAACTTCCTTCAACAGAGGAGGAAGGGGTTTTCCCCTCTTTTCTGAGCGCCTTAAAATTCCTACGCAGGCCCGGGCGCTTAAACGATATTTCTCCGGCGGATTGTCCATCAAGATCGAGGACAAGGAAGATTCTACGGCGTCTTTGGGGAACTCCCCAACCTCTGGCGTCCAGGACTCTCCACGCAATGGAAAACTCGTCTGCCATGATCTCTCCGCTATTGGGCCATCTGATTCTCCCCCCCCGTGACGGAGGTCCAGGAACAGATAGGGAGGGGTCTTTGATGCAGCACAGCTCCTGGAGGACGGTTCTGAAGTCCTCTCCTTTGTTGCTGCTGAAGGCTCCGGGGACATTCTCCCAGATGACGATTTGAGGGTATCGTCCATTGGTCGCTGACCTCATTTCCTTAAAAATTCTGATTGCCTCCATGAACAGCCCGGACCGTGATCCATCCAGACCGGCTCTCTTTCCTGCCTGACTCAGGTCCTGACAGGGGGGAGCCGAAAGTGATGATGTCCACGGGTTCTATCTGGTCACCGTGTACGCCGGTGATGTCACCCAGATGGATCATGGATGGGAAGTTGCTGGAGCTGACGGCGATAGGGAAAGGTTCGATCTCGCTGGCCCACACCGGCTTGATACCGCACAAGGAGGCGGCGTAGGGGCAGGTCCCCGCCCCGTCAAACAGGCTTCCCAGCTTCAT
>OBLI01003421.1_pt1 | contig 12208 bp, 10 predicted proteins | sample 1519701 | NCBI WGS metagenome assembly OBLI01 (sample SAMEA3663005, study PRJEB22513) | pig gut metagenome | biome: pig gut; feature: pig-associated habitat; material: faeces | place: France | collected 2012 | reverse complement strand
TAAATTTTAAACTTTATCTTTTAGCATAAAATGCTTATTTATAACTCTATCTTTTTGCAAAGTTCTGCTATTTATGTGTGCCTGACAGAGGGTTACGCCCCCAGAAGGAAGGTTAATCCGCTGATTCCGATATAGGTATAGATGATATATTTGATCAGGGAACCGCTGAGGTGCTTGAATACCCAGGAGCCTATCAGGTTGCCGATGAAGACTCCGGCTATTCCGTAGATATAACCTATGGAGACCGTGGTGGTGAAGAAACCGTTGTAGGCTCTTGCCAGTGTCATTATCAGATTGCCTGCCAGGAAATAGGTCTGCGTCATCGCCAGATAGCGATCCTTGTCGGGCTCTGAACTGACGAAATAGAGTACGGCTGGTGGTCCCTGCATACCGAAGAATCCTCCCATCAGTCCGCTCAATGTTCCTGCCGTAACCTGCACGGGCAGCGTAGTCTTTACCTTGATGCGCTTGCTGAAGAAGGCGAAGTAGATGCTCACGATGATCAGCGTAATGCCTAGCAATATGTTCAGAATATGATATTCCATCCGCTTGAGCACGAAGATGGCTCCGATGGAGATGATGATGAAGGTGAACAGAATGGGCAGCAGCCGTCTCCAGGTGATGTACTTGTATTTCTGAATGACGATGATCAGGGAGGTTGTCATCGCCAGGATGCCAGAGAGGGTTGTTGCCTCACCGTATGAGGGCATGATGGAGGGGAGCATCGTCATGATGAAGATGCCAAAGCCGAAGCCAGTAGTGCGTTGTACAAAACTGGCTCCGATGCTCAACAGAAAAAGTTCGATGACAATATTGTCCATTCTGCTGTAGGCTTATTGATGGATGTAATCCAGAATCTGCTCTGCATGAATCTTGGTCTTGATCTCCTTTGGAGTGAAAATCTTCTCAATGACGCCTTCTTCGTTGACGAGATAAGTGGTGCGGAGGATGCCGATGGTCTTTCTGCCGCAGGTTACCTTTTCGCCCCAGCAGCCGAGTTCCTGCAACAGGGTGGTCTCGGTATCAGCAATAAGAGGGAACTGCAGGCCCTTGGTTTCTGCAAACTTCTTCTGCAGCGCCTGCTTGTCCTTGCTCACGCCGATAATCTCGTAACCGGCTGCTGCCAGTTCCTCCTTATGAGCCTGCAGGGAGCAGGCTTCGGCAGTGCATCCGCTGGTGTTAGCCTTCGGATAACTGTAGAGTACTATCTTGCGACCACGATAGTCGCTTGCCTTGATCTCACGTCCGTCCTGGTCAATGCCAAGAATCTCTGGTATTCTATCTCCTACATTCATAATTTTATATTCTATATTTATTTATATATGTCTTATTGAAATGCAAAGATAATAAAAATAATGCGAACCGATGTGATTCTTATGATTTTTAACACTATTGATGACAGAACTAACGGTTATCGGTGGAAGGAAAACGTAAAAGGCAAAAGCAATCAGGGTTTGAATGCTTTTGCCTTTTTGCGACATGTTATATTACTTCTTGAATCCGAAAATCTTGTTGAAGATTTTCTTTACCACGTTTTCTTTCTTCTGTGGATTTACCACTGGCTCATACTTGCGTGAACCCTGCTTGTTGCCCTTTTTCTGAGCTGGGGCTGGCTTCTGCTGAGGAGCTGCCCCCGGTTTCTGTGGAGCTGCATTCTGCTTCTGCTGGTTGTTTGGATTCTGCTTCTTCTGAGCTACGCCTCTGCCACGACCGTTGCTTCCTGGGCGTACATTGTTTTCTGTACCAGGGCGCTGCTGAGGGTTTGCATTCTCAGCATTGTTACCGTTGTTGCCATTGTTACCATTGCGGCGTTTGTTGTTGTTGCGACGCTTGTTGTTTGGATTGTCGTTGCTTCTTGTCTGTTCGCCTTCCTGGTTTTGTGGATATGGCTTGTTCTGCTGAGGCTTCTTGTTGCCCTGCTTCTGCTGTCCGTTCTGAGCGTCCTGCTGAGCCTCACCGTTCTGTACCTTTCCTTCCTTAGGAGCTTTCTCCTGTCGGTTGTTAGGGTTGTTTGGCTTATGCTTATGAGCAGTCTGCTCGCGGTCTTTCTGGCGTCTGTTTTTAGCCTTGGTTTTTTCGCCGTTCTCATTTCCGCCACGTCCATTGCCCTTGCGTCCGTTTCCGCCCTTGCCTCCACGTCCGCCTTTCTTGCTAGGCTTGTTCAGCTTGATATATTCAGGCCCCTCGCCGCATCCCTCAGGAAGCGGCATCTTCTCTACCACCTTCTCCAGGAACTTCTCAATCTGCTGGAACCAGAACATGTCCTCTTCGTTGACGAAGGTGATGGCTCTACCGTCGCGGTTGGCACGTGCTGTACGACCGATGCGGTGAACGTAATCTTCGGTATCGTGAGGCACGTCATAATTGATAACCATCTCGATGTCGTCGATGTCGATACCACGAGCCACGATGTCGGTAGCCACGAGCACGTCATACTGACCGCTCTTGAACTTGAACATCACATCATCACGCTCAGCCTGCTCCAGGTCTGAGTGCATGGCGCCGCAGTTGATACCGGTCTGCTGGAGGGCAGCAGCCAGCTGCTTCACCTTCATCTTGCTGCCGCTGAATATGATGACACGCTTCATGTCGCCAGCCTTGAAGATATCCTTGATGATGGTCATCTTCTGGGTTTCGTAACATACGTAAGCCTCCTGCTTGATTTTCTCTGCAGGCTTGCTCACTGCGAGCTTGATCTCTACCGGATTCTTGAGCAGCGACTTTGCCAATTCCTCAATCTTCTCTGGCATGGTAGCCGAGAACATGATGGTCTGGCAAGTCTTAGGCAGCTTGGCAGCGATGGTATTGATATCCTCTGAGAAACCCATGTCGAGCATGCGGTCGGCCTCGTCGAGGATGAAGAAGCTTACCTTGCTGAGGTCTACGTTGCCCAGCGAGATGTGGGTGATGAGACGTCCTGGTGTAGCGATGACTACATCGGCACCCATGCGGAGACTCTTCAGCTCCTGATCGTAGCGGTTGCCGTCGTTTCCACCATATACAGCCACGCTGCTCACGTCCTGCAGATAATAGCCGAAGCCCTGCATCGCCTGGTCAATCTGCTGTGCGAGCTCACGGGTAGGCGACATGATGACGCAGTTGATGGCATCCTTAGGATAGCCACCATCATCCAGCTTGCTCAATACCGGCAGCAGATAGGCTGCTGTCTTTCCGGTTCCGGTCTGGGCTACGCCGAGCACATCATGACCTTCCAATATCTCTGGTATACATTTTTCCTGTACTGGGGTGCATGTGTCGAATCGCATATCGTATAATGCGTCGAGCACGTTATCGTTTAAATCTAATTCGTCGAAATACATTTTCTTTCTTTTTTCAATGTTTATTATCTCGGTGCCTTGCGGTAGCAGAAGTATGCCACGAAGGCGTAAATGATGTTAGGCAACCATGCCGCCAGCATCGGCGGGAAGTTTGCCTGGATGGCGAAGGTGGCGCAGACGGTCTGCAGCATGATATAGCCGAAGCTCAAAGCCAGACCCAGTCCCAGAGCCTTACCCATGCCGCCCTTGCGCTTGCGTGAGGAGAGCGACACGCCGATGATGGTGAGGATGAATGAGGCGAAGGAGGAGGCGATGCGCTTATGATACTCCACCTTGTACTGTACCACATTGCCCGAACCGCGGTTGATCTGCTTGGAGATGTAATCCTTCAGCTCCGGACTGGTAAAGGTTTCCTGCTGTCCCTTGGAGTAGACCAGGTCGGTTGGCTCCATGGTGATGAGCGTATCTTTATTCATTCCGCTCGTAATCTTCTCTTTCATGCCATGCAGCCGGCGTACCTTCCAGTTGGTTAGTTTCCAGTGGTATTTGGAGTCGCTGATGGTATCATACTGTATTTCTGATGCCGTCAGGTGGCTCACCAGTTTCTTTTCCTGGAACTTGTCTAGACAGAATCCGTAGCCCCTCTTCAAGTTGTTGTCGTAATGCTGGATGTAGGCTATCACGCCTCGGTCCACCTGCAGCTGCACGTTTTCGGCAGAGGTATTCTTCTTCTTGTTCTTGTACATCGTCTCAAAGTTCTGTCGGATGACCGTGCCGTGCGGAATCACATAGGCAGAGAGCGTGTAGGAGAGTGCCGAGAGGAACATGCAGGTAATCATGTACGGGCGAAGCAGGCGCTTGAACGATATTCCCGATGCCAGCATGGCGATGATCTCGGAATTGCCTGCCAGCTTGGAGGTGAACATGATGACCGCTACGAACACGAACAGCGCACTGAAGAGGTTGGCGAAGTATGGCACGAAGTTGGCATAGTAATCGAAGATGATAGCTCGTGCCGGTGCATGATACTCGGTAAACTTCGACAGGTTGTCGTTGAAGTCGAACACGATGGCAATGGTGATGATGAGCGCTATCGAGAAGAAGTAGTAGCCTACGAACTTCTTGATGATATACCAGTCCAATCGTTTGATGTATCTCAGTGGGTTGAGATACTTGAGCACCTTGAGGAATCGCAGTTTATGCCCAATCCATCGCATGACCTTTCCCATCCAGCTCAGTTTTCTGCCCAGCCATCTGAGGGCAGCGGTGAGCCATCCGAATCTTCGAGCCATGGTTCTGCCGAACTTTAATCTTCTGCGATGTTTTCTGATGTATTTAAAATCTTTCATAAATCAGTATTTTCCGGGAGCAGGAGCCGTCGGGGGCTCCATGCTCCTGAGACTTCTTACTCCTAACTTCAGTAATTTAAATTCTTCTGCCGAGCTGGTCGATGACAGATCGCTTCCACTGTACGAAGTCGCCCTGCTCTATATGCTGGCGTGCATCGGTAACGAGTCGCAGATAGAACGAGAGGTTGTGGATGCTGGCTATTTGCATCGCCAGGAGTTCCTGTGCCTTGAAGAGGTGGTGCAGGTATGCCTTGCTGGTAATCTGGTCGATTTCGCATCCGTCCGGATCCACTGGGCTGAAGTCCATCTCCCATTTTTTGTTGCGCATGTTCATGGTGCCGTTGTAGGTGAAGAGCATCGCGTTTCTTCCGTTGCGGGTTGGCATCACGCAGTCGAACATGTCTACGCCTCGCTCGATGGCTTCCAGGATGTTCTGAGGGGTACCCACGCCCATCAGGTAACGTGGCTTGTCCTTTGGCAGGATTTCGTTCACCACTTCTATCATCTCATACATCACCTCGGTAGGTTCGCCTACAGCCAGACCTCCGATGGCGTTGCCGTCTGCTCCCTTGTCTGCGATAAACTTGGCTGCCTCGCGGCGGAGCTCCGGGAAGGTGCAGCCCTGTACGATAGGGAAGAGGCTCTGCTGGTAGCCGTAGAGCGGTTCGGTCTCGTTGAAGCGCTTCAGGCAGCGGTCCAGCCAGCGCTGGGTCAGTTCAAGACTCTTCTTGGCATACTGGAAGTCGCTCTGTCCCGGAGGGCATTCGTCGAAAGCCATCATGATGTCGGCACCGATGATGCGCTCCGTATCCATCACGTTTTCCGGTGTGAAGAAGTGCTTGCTTCCGTCGATGTGTGAGCGGAATTCGCAACCTTCCTCCTTCAGCTTGCGGATGCCCGTGAGCGAGAATACCTGGAAGCCGCCGCTGTCGGTGAGGATAGGGCGGTCCCAGCCGTTAAACTTGTGCAGTCCGCCTGCAGCCTTGATTACTTCAAGTCCCGGACGCAGATAGAGGTGATAGGTATTGCCCAGGATGATCTGAGCCTTCACCTGCTTTTTGAGTTCCTCGAAGTGTACACCTTTCACGCTGCCCACCGTTCCTACTGGCATGAAGATAGGAGTCTTGATCTGTCCGTGGTCGGTGGTGATGATGCCGGTGCGTGCATCGCTAGCCTTATCTGTTACTTGTAATTCAAATTTCATTTTTAATTCTTTTTGTCATTTTCTGGAATGGTGAAGTCGATAGGGTGCTTTACCTTTTCATCGGTGAGGGCAAATTCCCATACGTCGGCCACGTCTTCTACATAGTGGAAGGATACGCCCTTGAGATATTTTGCCGGAATCTCTTCGATGTCCTTGCGGTTGTCCTTGCAGATTACGATGTCGGTGATGCCGGCGCGCTTGGCTGCAAGTATCTTCTCCTTGATGCCGCCTACTGGCAGAACCTTTCCGCGCAGGGTGATTTCGCCCGTCATGGCTGTGTTCTTGCGAACCTTGCGCTGGGTGATGGCCGAGGCGATGCTGGTGGCGATGGTAATACCTGCCGACGGACCGTCTTTCGGAGTGGCTCCTTCCGGTACGTGGATGTGGAGATTCCAGTTCTCGAAGATGCGGTAGTCTGCGCCCAGCAGGTCGATGTGCGACTTGATGTATTCCAGGGCGATGACTGCCGACTCCTTCATCACGTCGCCCAGATTGCCGGTAAGGGTCAGCTTGCCTGCCTTGCCACGGCTCAATGAGGTCTCGATGAAGAGAATCTCGCCGCCCACAGAGGTCCACGCCAGTCCGGTTACCACTCCGGCATAGTCGTTGCCCTGATAGATGTCGCGGTTGAATGGGGGATTGCCCAGGAGTTCCTTCACCTCGTCCATACCGATGGTAGGATGCTCCAGCTTGCCGTCACATGCCATCTTGTATGCCACCTTTCTCAGGCACTTGTTGATCTGCTTCTTCAGCTGTCTTACTCCGCTTTCGCGTGTATAGTGCTCGATGATGCATTCCAGGGCAGCCTTGTTTAAGCTGATTTTCTCCTCCTGCTTGTCAAGACCGTTGTTCTCCAGTTCCGTAGGTACCAGGTGGCGCTTGGCTATTTCTATCTTTTCCTCGGTAATGTATCCGCCCACTTCTATCAGCTCCATACGGTCGAGCAATGGGCGTGGAATGCTTCCCAGGTCATTGGCTGTTGCGATGAAGAGAACCTTCGAGAGGTCGTAGTCGGCATCCAGATAGTTGTCGTGGAAGGCGTTGTTCTGTTCCGGGTCCAGCACTTCGAGCAGAGCCGATGCCGGGTCTCCCTGGAAGTTGTTCTTGCCCACCTTGTCTATCTCGTCGAGGATGAAGACAGGGTTGCTGCTGCCAGCCTTCTGGATGTTCTTGATGATGCGTCCTGGCATGGCTCCGATATAGGTGCGGCGATGACCGCGTATTTCTGCCTCGTCGTGCAGACCGCCCAATGACATGCGCACGTATTTGCGCTTCATGGCGTCGGCGATGCTCTTGCCGAGACTGGTCTTTCCAACTCCCGGAGGACCGTAGAGGCAGAGTATCGGACTCTTCTGTCCGCCGTTCAGTGCTCTTACAGCCAGGTATTCCAGGATGCGCTCCTTCACCTTTTCCATGCCGTAGTGGTCACGGTTCAGTATTCTCTTGGCGCGCGACAGACTCAGGTCGTCCTCGGTATATTCATTCCAAGGCAGGTCTACCATGGTCTGCAGGAAGCTTATCTGTATGGAGTAGTCTGGACTTTGCGGATGGATGGTGTCCAGCTTGGCAAGTTCCTTCTTGAATATCTTCTGAGTGGCCTCGTTCCAGTTCTTTCCTTTGGCTTTCTCTATGATTTCCTTTCTCTCCGGTCTTCCGTCTCCATCTCCCAGTTCCTTTCTGATGTTTCTTATCTGCTGTTTCAGGAAGTATTCCTTCTGTTCCTCGTCCAGGTCATAGCGGGTCTTCATGCTGATTTCGTTCTGCAGGTGGAGCAGTTTCGATTCCTTGTGCAAAGCCCTGAGGGCTTCCAGCAGACGGTCGTTCAGTGTGTCCTGTTCCAGCATCTTTATCTTGTCTTCGATGCTGAAAGGGATGGCGCTGCAGATGAAGTTTCCCTGGATGGTGCTATGCGACATCTCGTTGATGGCATAAGCCAGGTCGGTAGGGATATTATCGTTGGCGTTGATATAGCTGATGGTTTCCTTCAGGAGTGTCTGGTGGATGGTTGGGAAATCGGTATCGTTTTCCGCTGGCCATATTTCCGGCAGACTGGTTACGCTGGCGCTATAGTATGGAGTGGTTTTCTCGATTTTCTCCAGGTGACATCTGCTCAGGCACTGGATGATGATGGTCTGGTTGCCCGAACCGTCAGGCATGTTGATTACCTTTACGAGTTTGGCGAAGACACCGGTATCATAAAGGTCGGCTTCCTTTGGATGGTCTTCATCCTTGTTCTTCTGGCAGAAGACGCAGAAGATGGTATTTGGCTTGTTAGCCAGTTTTTCTGCCAGATTCTTGCTGGCAGCTCTCCCCACGACGATAGGGATGAGCACAGTAGGAAAGGCAACGAGCTCTCTGGTGCAGAGCATCGGATAGATTCCTGCCGGATTTTCTGTGAGCAATGAGCTTGGATCGCCCTCGAAATCGGCAAACATTTGTATCTGAGTTTCGTTTCTTTTCATTTCTTTTATCGAATTCTTATTTTTAAGGTGCAAAGTTACTCATTTTTTTGCGAATTCGTGTAGAAGTATAGATTATTTAATAAATAAAAGCCGATTTATCTCCGTTATGAGTGATAAAAGACAGTCTTTTTCCCGATATTTTACAATATATGGCACTGTTGCACGTTATTATCTCTGAAATGGATAGTTTTGGAAAATAAAAAATAACGAGAGAAGATTTATGGCTGGATTTACATTTAAACAGTTTGAAATACAGCAGGATCGCTGTGCGATGAAGGTGGGCACCGACGGGGTGCTGCTGGGTGCATGGGCTGAGGGTGGACAACGTATACTCGACATTGGGTCGGGTACGGGACTTATCTCGCTCATGATGGCGCAGCGTTTCCCTGAGGCTCAGGTTTGGGGAATAGATATTGATCCGGATGCCTGCATGCAGGCTAGGGAGAATGTGGCAGCCAGTCCTTTTGCCGACCGGGTAGGGATAGCGTGCTGCGCCTTGCAGGATCTTTCTGAAGAACATCTGTTGAGGGGACAGGATGAAAGGATGGAAATGGGGAATGGCAAGGTGATGAAGGAGGATGAGAAAATGATGGAAAAGTCGGAAGCGGCTAGGGCTGACGGAATGCTTTTCGATGCGATAGTAAGCAATCCGCCTTTCTTTGTGAATGGGTTAAAAAATCCTGACAGTAAGCGCGCGATGGCTCGGCATTCCGACAGTCTGCCGTTTCCGGTTCTGATGAAGGGTGTCAGGCGATGGCTTTCCGATGAGGGCGTGTTCTCTGCGATAGTGCCAGCCGATGTGCTGGAGTCTTTTGTTTCAGAAGCCTATTGCTCAGGACTTTCAATTGTCCGACAGTGTGGTGTGAAGACGGTGGAGCGCAAGCAGCCCAAGCGCTATCTTGTTGCCTTCTCCAAGCGTCGTGCGGGCATGATGGATAAGTGCACGGAAATCATGACGGATTCTGAAGGAAACCGCTCTGAATGGTATGCGAAAATTACGGAAGAATTTTATCTGGAATAGTGGTTGCTTAGTAGTGATTCATTATTAGTGAGTAGTGATTATTTAGTAGTGATTAATTATTAGTGAGTAGTGATTGTTTAGTAGTGATTAGTGGGTCATTGCACAGGGATGATGTCAACCCGCAGGCAAATTAATCACTACTCACTACTCTTTAATCACAATATCAAAGGTTCAGTTTCCTTTGCACCATTTTGCTGATGGCTTCCACCTTCTTGCTCTGTCGCTGGATGTCCTTTTGGATATCGTCGCGCACGGCATTCAGGTCGTTGAAGAACTCGGCAATGCCATTCTGTATCATGTTTGGCTTGCGTACGCTCTTGTCAGCAAACGGGTTAACTACCATGTTGATGCCTTTTTCTTCAAGATGAACATCTATTTCGGCTCCCGTCATAACCGGATCGCCGTCATAGTGTATCACGCCAGGCTGGCTTCTCGTGATATGCAACTTCTTACAACGGAACGATTTGATTTTCGAGTTTTTGTCGAGTGTCTTGTTGAACATGTCGAAACTGACCTGCGGAGCCTCAATCACATCGAACGGCTCCATGATGACAACGTCTATCAGTCCGTCGCTCATCGAAGCCTGTGGGGCAATATAGGCATTGTTGCCATATTGCGATGCGTTGGCACAGGAAATCAGGAACGCCTTGTATTGCTTGGTTCCCGTCTCGTCTTCCAGCGTATACGTCTCCGGCTCATACTTCAGTCCTTCTCTCAGTATGTTTTCAGCATAGCTGATAGGTCCCCGTTTTCCACTCTCTGCAAACTTCATGCTGACGAAGGCGTCGAAGCCCATGCCGCAGGTGCAGAAGAATGGATGACCGTTGATGACGCCATAGTCGAGGTCGTGAATCTTGCATGCGTTGATTACCTCGATGCTCTTCTTCAGGTTCATCGGCAGGAGAAGATGGCGTGCCAGTCCGTTGCCCGAACCGCAAGGCAGAATGCCAAGGGCCGTGTCCGAATGAACCAGCGAACGGGCTACTTCGTTGACGGTCCCATCACCGCCTACTGCCACTACGATGTCAGCGTGATTGTTCTTAGCCTCTGTAGCCAGTTCCGATGCATGTCCTGCTCTTTCAGTCAATTTTATCTCGTACTCAAAAAGCTCTTTGTCCAAAGTTGAATCTATCAGATTCGGAATGCCAGCCTTGCTGGCTGTTCCCGAAATGGGATTCATGATGAATATTATCTTTTTCTTCATTTTTGTGTCAAGAGTTTAGTGATTTTGTACTGCAAAAGTAATAAAAATACCTAAAATGGCAAGATTTATCATTAAAAAAAACGCTAAAAATAAACTTTCTTAGGAAAATAGCGGATTTATTAGTCTTTTTTTGTATCTTTGCACCCTGAAATGTAGAAAAATAAAAAATCGAAAATAAAGTACACCTATTAATAATGGGACAATTACAAGAAAGATACAAGAATTATCGTGAACCACAGAAGTATATGGCTGCCGGTGTGTATCCATATTTCCGTGAAATCACAAGTAAGCAGATGACCGAGGTTACCGATATTGACGGTCACAAGATTTTGATGTTCGGTTCTAATGCTTATCAGGGTTTAACCAACGATCAGCGCGTTATCGATGCAGCTAAGGCTGCGCTCGACAAGTACGGTTCTGGCTGTGCAGGAAGCCGCTTCCTCAATGGTACCCTCGATTTACATGTGCAGCTCGAGAAAGAGCTCGCTGAGTTTATGGGTAAGGATGAGACATTGTGCTTCTCTACTGGTTTCTCTGTGAACCAGGGTGTGTTGGCATGTGTGGTAGGTCGTAACGACTATATCATCTGTGATGATCGCGACCACGCTTCCATCGTAGACGGTCGCCGTCTCTCTTTCGCTACCCAGCTTCACTACAAGCACAACGATATGGAAGATCTGGAGCGTGTGCTCTCTAAGCTTCCTGAGGATGCTATCAAGCTCATCGTTGTGGATGGCGTGTTCTCTATGGAGGGCGATTTGGCTAACTTGCCTGAGATTGTAAAGCTCAAGCATAAGTACAACTGCTCTATCATGGTAGACGAGGCTCATGGCCTTGGCGTATTCGGCAAGCAGGGACGTGGCGTTTGCGACCACTTCGGTCTGACCGATGAGGTAGACCTCATCATGGGTACCTTCTCAAAGAGCTTGGCATCTATCGGCGGTTTCATCGCATCAGACAAGGATACCATCAACTTCCTCCGTCACAACTGCCGTACCTACATCTTCAGTGCATCCAATACTCCTGCAGCTACAGCAGCAGCGCTTGAGGCACTCCACATCATTCAGAATGAGCCAGAGCGTTTCGAGAATCTCTGGGATGTTACCCACTATGCATTGAAGCGTTTCCGTGAGGAAGGTTTCGAGATTGGTGAGACAGAGAGTCCAATCATTCCTCTTTACGTACGCGATGCAGAGAAGACCTTCGTGGTTACCAAGATGGCTTATGATGCAGGTGTGTTCATCAACCCTGTTATCCCTCCAGCATGTGCTCCTCAGGATACATTGGTACGTTTTGCCCTCATGGCTACTCACACAAGAGACCAGGTTGAGCAGGCTGTCCAGATTTTGAAGAAGATTTTCGTAGAAGAGGGAATCATCAAGTAGTATGTATTGAGCAATCATATATATTATATATAATAAGGTATATAGGGCGATTTCGGTATGAAGTTGCCCTATATTCGTATATAAAGGCAGGCGAACAGAGGGAAAAGAATCTTTTTTAGAAAAAAGTTATTCAAAAATTTGGTGAAACAAAAAAAATGTTGTACCTTTGCAGCCGCAAATCAGAAATGATACTTGCCCTAAATGATAAGAGGTTATCATAGAGAAAAAGACGGGGTGTAGCGCAGCCCGGTAGCGCTCCTGTTTTGGGAACAGGTGGTCGCAGGTTCGAATCCTGTCGCCCCGAC
>OBLI01003420.1_pt1 | contig 12211 bp, 5 predicted proteins | sample 1519701 | NCBI WGS metagenome assembly OBLI01 (sample SAMEA3663005, study PRJEB22513) | pig gut metagenome | biome: pig gut; feature: pig-associated habitat; material: faeces | place: France | collected 2012 | reverse complement strand
GCACTCAGCGATTTCTGCTGTGCACTGAAAATCAATGTGCCCACGGGCAAGGACTCGCTCTCACTCTCGCAGCAATATCCCAACGGGGAGAAGATTATCTCGCCGGGAACGGTCATCGTGAGTGCCGGAGGCGAGGTGAGCGACATACGCAAGGTGGTTTCGCCCGTCATGGTGAACGACCCGAAATCCACGCTTTACCACATTGACTTCTCCTTCGACGAGCTGCGACTCGGCGGTTCGGCCTTCGCGCAGAGCCAAGGCTATGTGGGCAGCGATGTGCCGACGGTGAAAAATCCGGAGTACTTCCGCGATGCTTTCAACGCCGTGCAGCAACTGGTGAACAACGGCTGGCTCCTCGCTGGACACGACATTTCGGCCGGCGGCCTCATCACGGCATTGCTCGAAATGAACTTTGCCAACACGGAAGGGGGTATGGAAATCTGTCTCGACAAGTTCCATGCGGACGATCTCGTGAAGGTGCTCTTTGCCGAGAACCCCGGCGTGGTGGTGCAGGTGGCCGACAAACACAAGAAGGACTTCAAGGCGCTGCTCGACGACTGCGGCGTGGCTTACGTGAAGCTGGGACACCCGGCCGAGGAACGCCAGATCATGGTGAGCCTGCACGATGCGGAATACCAGTTTGGCATTGACTATCTCCGCGATGTGTGGTACGAAACGTCGTACTTGCTCGACACGAAGCAGAGCATGAACGGATGTGCCAAGACCCGCTTTGAAAATTACCGCCAGCAGCCATTGGAATTCAACCTCCGCAAGGAGTTCAAAGGCACTTTCGAGAGCCTGGGCATCGACCCCGACCGCCGCACGCCGAGCGGTGTGAAAGCAGCCATCATTCGCGAAAAAGGAACAAACGGCGAACGCGAAATGGCCTACGCGCTCTATCTCGCAGGCTTCGACGTGAAGGACGTGATGATGACGGATTTGATTTCAGGCCGCGAAACGCTCGACGAGGTGAACATGATTGTGTTCTGCGGCGGCTTCTCCAACTCCGACGTGCTGGGCTCGGCCAAAGGCTGGGCGGGTGCTTTCCTCTACAACGAGAAGGCGAAACAGGCACTCGACCGCTTCTACGCCCGCGAGGATACGCTCTCGCTCGGTGTGTGCAACGGCTGCCAGCTGATGATTGAGCTGAACCTCATCAACCCGGAACACGCCGAACGCGCCCACATGCGGCACAACAACTCGCACAAGTTTGAAAGTGCCTACCTGGGTGTGACGGTTCCGACGAACCGCAGCGTGATGTTCGGCTCGCTCTCGGGCGACCGCCTCGGCATCTGGGTGGCTCACGGCGAGGGAAAATTTGACCTGCCGCTGCCGGAGGACGACTACAACGTAGTGCTGAAATATACTTACGACGAATATCCCGGCAACCCCAACGGCTCGCGCTACAGCGTGGCGGGCATTGCCAGTGCCGACGGCCGCCACTTGGCCATGATGCCCCACCTGGAACGTGCCTTCTACCCCTGGCAGAACCCGTTCTACCCGCACAAACGCCGCTCGGAGGACATCACGCCCTGGATGGAGGCGTTCGTCAACGCCCGCCGCTGGGTGGAAGCACACAAAAAGTAGAAAAAGTACCTGACGCGAACAGCGCGAAACATCAAGGAAAACGCTTTACAAACAGTTCGGGACTTGTCAATCGCAAGTCCCGAACTTGTTTTATATGGATAAGTAGTTGCTTGAGAATTTTATCCCCCTAAATGAGGGAGACAGGGCCTTACCGTTTTGCATCCTGCGGCTCATTCATGCCGCGCACCACCACACGCGGCGACACCTGCGAGGAAGGGGACGACAGGTAGGCTCGGAAGGGCGACAACGAACTGCCTGATGCCGCAGGCACAAAAGCTTGGCGCGAAGAGGAGAACAGGCGGACAGCGGCGTCGGACGGCCCGACACGCAACGTATGGAAAACGCCGCGAACCAACGGTTCGTCCACCGGAACGGGAGATAATTCACCCGAGGCGGAGGCGAAGGTAACTAAGCCCGTATACTCGGCACGGAAAAGGTAAGGCCGGCCGGGAAGAAGCTCCTGCTGACGGGCAAAGAACAGGGTGTCGGCGGACAACTCGACGGATGCATACACCTGCGCTCCCTTGGCCGTAGCCCGAAACGGCAGGCAGAGGCTGTACCACCTATCTGCCACGCAATCGGTACGGGTGTAGGTGAGCTGACCGGCTTCTGCAAAAATGGAGCGGTCGGTATAGAAGGAGGCTTTGTCGACAAACCGATACGGCCGCAACAGGTAGTTGCGACTGTTGCTACACACCACGACAAAAGGCCAGGAGGCGGGCACGGCATCAACGGAGGCGGAGGAAACAAAGATGGGAAGGTTCACGGTGTCGGGAAGGTGGAGGAAAGCACTGGCCTGACGGGGAAGGGAGAGGGCGGTGAGGTCCAGACACCTGACGGAACCGAACGAGAGTTCGGAAAGGGCCGAAACAGTCCAGCCGCCTTCCAACCGACAACTGCCCGACTCCGACACGACGACGGAAGGGTCGGCTGCCACCGTGGCCAACCGGGCCGACACAGCGGGCAACCCGTTGGACGCCACGTACCAAGACGACGAAGCTTCATCAAAAGCCGGATAGCGAGGAACGGCCTCGGCAGTACACAGCCGGCCGTCTGCCACCTGCCAAACGGAGGGCGCCTCAACGGGGTCCAGATGGTAACCCAAAAAACGGGCCTCGCGCCGCAGGGTGAAATGCGAAGGGGAAATACTGTCGACAGTCCACACGTCAAGATCGGCCATGGGCGCAAAGGTTCCGTCGGTCAGGAGGGCATCGGCAGCATTGACTGCCCGACCGTCCGTAAGGCGCAGCATCTGTTGGTGGCTCAGCACCACACGACTGCCGTGACGGGGCGGCGAAAAGGGGTTGGAAGGGGTCGAGACGCCATCTGCCAGACGGTAAAGGGTGAGATGAGGGGTGTCGGGAAGGGCGTAATTGTCGAACGTGAAGACGTAATCTTTCGAAGCCGCCCGATAGGTGGAGTATACGCTCAGCGAGCGGTCCGTTTGGCCGAGTGCCCGCCAAAACGACTGTTTCCGGTCGTTGAAGGTCAAGTTCCAAAGGGAGGCATCGTCGGCAGCAACAGTCCACTTCAACCCCAATCCGTCCTCATGGACACGTGTGAGCAGCCGGCCATCCGACGGGTTGACAAGCCGGAAGTTTCCGGTTTCATCGCGCTGCAGCAGCCACAGGTCGTCCTCATGGTTCACCTCGATTTCCACTGTCAGGCTGTCGACCTGCACGAGTCGAAGTCCCTCCAACTTCCCATTGCCGTCCAGACTGTGGGACATGAGCACGCATCGCCCAACTGCCGTTTCGCCCATCAGGACATAATACCCACCGTCCACCAGCTCGTCCACCGAACCAACACGCCGGAAAACGGCGGGCAACGATGGGGAAACTCCCTGGGCCGCCAAGGCACACGGAAGGAGAAACTGCAAGAAAAAAGCCCCAAACAGGAGCTGCACGGGCCGCAGAAGCCATAAGGAACGAAGAGGTTTAATAGATGACATATCGTCCTGACATTACATTTCAAAAGGAAGTGTGCGCAAATGCTCCGACAAAAGCCATCATGCGCACACTTGTATCAAACACAGTAGTTTTTAAATTGAAAAGGAGAAGCGTTGAAAGTTTATCCTGTACCAGAACAAGTCGTTATCCGCCATATCCATTCAAATTTTCCACTTTTCTGTTTTCCTGACTTCAATCTTTTTCAGAAGATAACAAAGCTGTTTATTTCACATTTACCTTCAGGTTGCTCACCTTGCTCTTGAAGTTCCCGGCCTTGCGCAAGGGGAATACCAAGGTGCGCTGGTAATTGATTTTGTCCGTAGGCTGGTAAACGATGGGCTCAAATCCCTTGTCGGCATCCGTCTGATAGTGGGCGCGGTCCTGGTCGCGCATGACGTAGAGCGGCTTGGCACCCAGCTCTTCGCGGAGCTGACCGTCGACATAGAGGCGGGTGCAGCGGTTGTCGCCCTCGATGGTGAGCGTCACCTGCTTGCCCGGCTCCAAGCGGTAGTTGAAGGTGGTGAGATAGTTCTCCCGCTCAAAGCCGAGCTTGCCCTCGCGCGGGTCGGAGAGGTAGAACACTGCGTTGTCCGAACGGAAGAGTTCGGTGCCCTTGGCCTCCTGTGCGGCTTCGAGGGTGAAGCTGACGGAGTAGTCGTAGCCTATTTCCTCAGCCGGCAGGGTGGCGCCGGGCTTGACGTCCTGCATCTGCAAGGCGGTGGTGCCGGACTTGCCGAGGCGGCCCAGCTCGTTCACACCGGGAGCCTCGCTCAACGACTGGCGAAGGGTGTTGAATTGGGCATAGGGCAACTGCGTTTTAGCTCCGGTCCAGCATTTCACGGCCAAGGTCTGGAGAGCAGGATATACACGATGGTGAATGTCTTTTACCGTAATGCCATTGCCCACATGGTCGTTCCAAACGGCAAACATGCCGCCTTCGATGGCCGGGTCGTTCTCATCGAACTTCTGGTTGCCGATGACAGCCGGCGTCCAGTGGTTGTAGAGATAGTCTGTGTTGAGGTAGTCATAGTAATAGCCGGCGGCGGGCACGATGTAGACCAGTCCGTCGGGTATGCTGACGAGCTGGTAGCCCTGCTTCTTCATTTCGGCAGGGTCGGCAAAGCCGTTGTACCAAATGTCCATGAGCACGTTTTCGGACTTGACGGGGGTGTCGCCCTTGGCATGGGTCAGTGCACCCCAAAGCACGGCCTGCTTGCCGAAGCTCTCGACGTAGCGGATATAATGGTCGGTAAATTCGCGGAACTTCTCCACCACTTCTTTCTTGGCATTGGAGTATTCGTCGGTACCGATGTGCACGCGCTTGCCTCGGAACACGGGTTCCTTGCCGCTGAGGTATTCTTTGAACAGACCGTCGAAGAAGGTGTAGACTTCGGGGTTGAAGAGGTCAAGGTGGTCCATGCCGTACTCCTTGCTGCCCAGCTCGGGCTTGTAGTGGGAGAAGGCTAAGGAGTGGGCGGGGATGTCTATTTCGGGAATGATTTCCACTTCGTTGGCCTCGGCGAGCTTTTGCAGTTCGATGAACTCCTGCTTGGTGTAGGAGCCGTCCTTGGCAGTGAGGCCGGGATAGGTGTCACACTCCAAGCGGAAGGCGGCCTGCGTCTTGTCCCAGTCGCCGCCGAAGTACTGGCGGAAACCGTTGTCGTTGAGGTGGATGTGAAGGGTGTTCATCTTATAATAAGCCAACACCTTGGTGAGCTGGCGCAGATAGTGCATGGGGATGTACTTGCGGCCGCAGTCAATCATGAAACCACGGAGCTTGTACTCGGGCACGTCGGTGGTGCGGCCGCAGGGCAGGGTGCGGTCGGTCGATTGCTCAGAAAGCTGCAACAGGGTGCGGGTGCCCCAGAAAAGGCCGCGCGACGTGGCGGCGGTGAGGCGGACGGAGGAGGCTATGTCGAGGTGATAGCCTTCGTCGCCCAGGGCTTTGTCCTTCTTCAGCTCCAACACGATGTCGCCCGGCTGCACCTTACCGCTGACAACGGTGAGCCGGCGGCCGAACATTTGCTCGTAGTCGGCTGCAAGGGCCTGGGCCACGGACTGAAGGGCATTGCCTTTGGCCACGATGCGGCCTGAAAGGGACAAGCTGCCCTCGGCACCGGTCCATGTTTTGAGTTCGGGCACGACGAAGGGCTTGGGATTGATCTCAGCCCACAACGCTCCGGACAAGCCGAACAGCAGGCAGGCCAATACGAATAGTCTCTTCAAAGAATTCATAATTTAAGGTTTTTAGAGGTTTATTTGCGGCGACAAATCTACATATTTTTCTGCGAGGCTGTGCGTTTTACCTACAGAAATGCACTATTTTGCCACGAAATGCCTAACGGCGCAGAACAGAAGTCATAAACGGTGAGAACGGAAGGAAAGAGAAGCAAAAAGAAAGACGTAATTTTGCACACAAAACAACACTTAACGGAATAGTAACGTCTATGTCAACCATTTGTGCCATAGCCACACCGCCGGGAGGAGCACTCGGCGTGGTGCGCGTATCGGGCCCGGAAGCCATTCGGGCAACCCAGGCTGTTTTTATACCCCAAGGAAAACAAACGTTGGAGGAGAAGGCGGGCAACTCGCTGACCTTCGGACGCATCGTTGACCCCACGACCCACGAGGTGGTGGACGAGGTGCTGGTGAGCCTCTTCCGCGCTCCCCACTCGTACACGGGTGAAGACTGCACGGAGATTTCCTGCCACGGCTCGGCCTATATCCTGCACCGTGTTGTGGAACTGCTGCTGCAACAGGGCTGCCAAATGGCACGCCCCGGGGAGTACACGCAACGGGCGTTCCTCAACGGCAAGATGGACCTGAGCCAGGCGGAGGCGGTGGCGGATCTCATCGCTTCGACCACGCAGGCGAACCACCGCATGGCGATGAACCAGATGAGGGGGGGCTTCAGCCGGGAACTGCGTGCGCTGCGCGACAAACTGCTGCACATCACGGCGCTGCTGGAACTGGAACTGGACTTTTCGGACCATGAGGACCTGGAATTTGCCGACCGCTCTGAACTGCTCTCGCTGGCGCGGATCATCGACGAGCACATAGCACGCCTCTGCGCGTCGTTCCGCTTGGGGAATGTGCTGAAGAGGGGAATGCCGGTGGCGATTGTGGGGGAAACGAATGCGGGAAAGTCCACGCTGCTGAATGCGCTGGTGGGCGAGGAAAGGGCCTTGGTGAGCGACATCTGCGGCACCACGCGCGACACGGTGGAGGAAACGGTGGTGGTGGGCAACACGCTGCTGCGCTTCATCGACACGGCGGGCATCCGAGCCACGCAGGACACGGTGGAGCGGATGGGCATAGAACGTACCTTTGCCAAAATCCACGAGGCGGAAATGGTGCTGTGGCTGATTGATGCTACCCGATGGGAGGAGCAATGGCAGGAGCTGCATCACCGCATCTTGACGCAATGTGCCGAACAGGCCACTGTCTGGCTGCTGTTCAACAAGACGGACTTGCTCACACCGCCGGAACTGGAGGCGCTGAAACGGGATTCTGCCGACAAACTCGCGCAGGTTTTCAATGCTTCAGTAACCGTTGCCAACGACTACGGGGCTGGAGTTGAGCGTTCGGTTTCTGAAGATGAGGTTTCTGGGGATGGAGTTGAGGGCTTAGTCAATGAAGATAAGGCTTGTGTTGATGGAGATGAGGGTTCTGTTGATGGAGATGAGGGTTCTGTCTCTGCCTCGGGGGCTTCTGTGCCTGTTGTCTACTTCAGCGCACATTCAGCTGCCGACATCGATCGTCTCCGCCACCTTTTGTCGGAGCACGTGGAGCGTCTGTCCCATGCGGCCGACCCTTCGCACGTCATCGTCAGCAACCTCCGCCACTACGAGGCACTCTCGGCAGCCGGCGAGAGCATCCGCCGCGTCATCTCCGGCCTGCACGACAACCTGAGCGGCGACTTCGTCAGCCAGGACCTCCGCGAATGTATCCACCACCTGAGCGACATCGTCGGCGAGGTGACCCCCGAAAGTGTGCTCCACTCTATCTTCAAGGAGTTCTGCATCGGAAAGTGATTTTTTGCAAAGAAGAGCATACTATCTGCAAAAATATGATACTCATTTTGAGGGTTGATTACGCCTACTTCTGGTTGTCAATGCAACCCCGAAGAGAACTTTGTCCATTTTGAAGCATCATCCTCATACGTCTTATTCAAAAATTCTATAGAGAATTGCTGATGCTTATCTATATTATCTATTGACCACTCATTGTACTGCGAGTACACGTATAGCATCTTCAAACTTTCTACATTTCCTGTTCCTGAGGCGTACCTCTTCATCACGGCATGTTTTACCTCGAAACATGAATTTGACAAAGTGCTATTTTGACCAGAGGAAATCATAACCATATTTCCCAAGCAGTCGCGTTTAGTCGAAAGTTCAGGATGCTTCTCGTCATCCCAACAAAACCGATTCCTATCATCGAACTCATAGTCCGGATGCTGGGGCGCAATATGCTCTATGGATCTATTGCGCCTAAAGACATATTTCTCAACAACCTTGCGCAAACTTTCCTTGAAAAAAAGTTCTCGTTGTTCCCAAAGATAGTAGTCAATGCGCCAGAACCAATATCTGTCAATGTTCTGATAGGTCAATTTATCTACATCAATATCCTCTTTAGGATGCCATTGATTATCTATAGACTTCAACTTGACGAGGTAATCTTCTGCGTCAAGTTCCAAAGATTTATGACTACGGACATAATCTTCAAGATATTTTAGCAGGGTTGGCATCCACATATAGTAAGTCATTGCAGATGACGCAGAATATAGCATAGCAAGGAACATTCTCACTTTCATCTTTCCCTTTTCTTCTGCGGCATACAAAGCGAACGGATATGGTTCCTCATCTTCATCGTTCATACGGATAATAAAGTAATCGGTCAAAAGACGATATAGTCCGAGTTTTTGCATAAACAATTTAGCATCCAATCCTTTCTTTTCAAACGCCCACTTGAATGTCTTGCTGAGTTTGCGGACATCGAAGAAATCGGTAGTATTCATTTCCTCCACAGTCTCACCAGTTTCATTCTTTTCTTCTAAATTCTCATCCAAACAGATGAACAACACCTGAAGGAGGAATTCCGGAAAGGTCAAAAGTGAATGCTCGTCCGTACGACGCTTCACAATCCTAAATGGGTTATCCGGATTGGCAGGAATGTCGCCTATATACTTAGGCTCTGTTGTTTCTTCACTTTCATCCACATCATTATCTTCTTCATCTGTGTCAAATGATGTACGAGGTTGTTCAAAGGCTTTATCTATATTGCCATTAATGATGTCTGTAATCGCAGTAAGATATCGTCCACGAAGCGTGTCGTACGTTTCTTTATTATGTTTGCGAAGAATTTTCTTCTCCATAACACTAACTGCGTTCCAAAGAAGCGTATACTTCTCCTTCTCTGAATCCAGTCGTCGAATGACATCTACCTTTAGAATTTCATAGTTCTCAAGAGATTTTCCCGACGTATTCATCCTCTCAAAGTATGTATTAAGCTCCTGAGAGGAATATTCATCAGGGAGCTTTGACAGAAAAAAGGTAAGGTTATTAAAGATATAGTCTCCGAATGCTTCCTCCTCTTGGTTTGTCATGATTTTTTTGAGATGGCTGCTTATATACTCCAATCCCTTCTCCATCTTATCATTTTTATAAGAGGGAATTTTCCCATTTATCTTTGCCTGAAGATATTCTTTGTCTTCATCCCTTGCAGTAAACTTCAGACGAGGTTGTCCCGAGGAGGTAAGGAAATCATTCCAATTGAAATGAATTCCAAGCAGCACCATTACAGTAAAGCGTTGCTGACCATCCACAAGTTCCTTGCTGTTGCCAGTTTCCTTTGCTGTCAGCATACCAATATAATATGGTGAGTTCGCATTACGCTTGTATGATGAATATAGATCATCCAGAAGTTGGATAATCTGTTCCTCGCCCCATTCAAACAGCCTTTGATAAAGAGGAATGCTGAAGAACAGAGCAGAATCTTTGCTTATGGTATACGGCGTAAATGCCTGTTTAAAGTTTGTCATTGTGTAAGAAACTAAAATCGACTAAATAATGTTTTTTGTTCTCTTCGTATAGAGCTTTTTCCTTGTTGAAAAAATCTTCACGTATGCCGGTTAAAGTAGTGTCAAAGAATGGCAGACGTTTGATGACATCACGAGCTTCAGCAAGGAAGAATGTTGGAGATGTGGCTTGACATATCATCTGTATAATGCCTAATTCACCGGCTCTGTCCATTATCGATTGTTTGTTAGCCTTACTCTTTTCGTATCTAAGTTGTGAGACGATTCTGGTAATGCACGTCAACGCCTCAGACAAGTATTGATTGCCAAACTTCAAATAATATGCGAACAAGAATGTAGCCATAACATCGCCATACCACCAATGAGTGCGTTTTTTTCCTTCTGTCAGATGTAGTTCTGTGGGGTCTTGATTATCGACATTGAGATTAGGTATACCAGAGCAAGATATCGTTCTCCACAATATATTATATTGCTTGGTCTCCGTAAAGACATTATAATGCTGAATGAAACTATTAACAAAGGCAAAGAAATGTGTTCCGCCTTGTATAGGATCCATAAAATCAAACTTCTCACCAAATGGAGGAATTTCAGGGATAGTAGGTGCAGCCTCAAATTCATTCTTAACTCTGTTCTGCTCTTTGATATACCATGTCTTTCGTTGATTCCATTTGCGTAGACAGTAGAGGTATATGCCAAGGATGATTGACACGCTTCTGTCTCCATTGTCACGCTCGCTCTTAACGAGAAGGGCATCCCACATCTTTGCAAGATGGCGTTGCTGCTTATCGTTAGTTTCTGGAATATATCTCAGATGATGCGACTTAAGCAACTCATAATCAGTCAACGCTTTTCCTCTGGCATTTTGAGTCGAGAAGAATGTATAGGCAAGGTCAAGCGACGAGTCCTGGAGAATAAGGACATCGTAAGTAATTTCTTTCATTATCCTTTTGGCGATGTCTATTCTCTTTGCCGTATCAGGATAATGTCTGTTAAGATACAATTCTATGAGGTACCTGTTGTAGCCAACATACTTTTGAGCTTCAACTGAGTCAAAACTTTCATTGAGCAGATTTATGTCGCTAATACCCATGGCACGTAGAATAAGAGCCAATGTTACAGTTCTCTGTTGTCCGTCTATGATATCATAATAATCTTCCTTTTTTTGAAGAATTATGGTACCAAGATGGTATCTGTGTCCTCTTGGTTCAAATATATCATCCAACAATAATTCCACATTCTTTTGTGGCCAACAATAAATACGTTGATAATCTGGAATCCTCAGATTCAACGCAAGAACATCATGCAAGGGCATCATTTCAAGTGTGACCTTTTCCTCACTACTTTCTTCTGGAACTTTCATGCCCTCCGTGTTGCACATAGAGAAGGAAATAGCCAGACCTTTTGTCGCTGGCTGTTCTTCAATTTCCTTGTCTTCATTGTAATCTTCAAGGAACGTCTCTATAAGGGGGTCTATGTAGCTAATGAACCTGAAAAGAGCATCGGCAAGTTCCAAAGTGTCTTCTATTGGTTGCTCTAGACGCAATCTTCCCTGTTTCATGCCATACCATTGATGCCAGAGATATTCTCTTGATTGTGTAGCAATTTCATTCCGAAGATACTGGAACAGACTTTGATTGAATTTATTGCCATAGTACTCGCCTTCTAGATGCAGTTCGAGGTATCCTTTTAGATATTCATAATGGATGATCGAAACATCAATTTCTGACGATACCGCTATTTTTATGAATCTGTTCTCATGCCACGCAATTTCATTCTGTTGACATGAGACTTCTTTCTCTGGCCAACGCTTTTGTACAAATTTGCGTACAGATTCAACTACATCTGGATAAATGTATAACATAATAATCTCTTCTTATGCTGATATAAGTTTATTCAAATACTCGTCAAAGAGGGTGTAGAGTTAGGGCACCGAAATACCCCGGACTGACCTTCGTTCCAACTGATGTCGGGGATTCTATTCCGACGTGGAATTGTGATGGTATACTTTTCAATTACTGTTTACATCCTTACAGCCTAATGAATTTTCTAGTACATTCTGTAGTTCTTCCGCTTCCTCAAGCAACTTCTGCGGATTCTGCTTAGCAAGTTTCTTCAGATTGAGCAACTTCCATTGTACGGATGGATAATCTTTGAAATATTCAAATTCATATCCGTCCCATTCTGGTTGTCCAGATTCGAAACTAATCAAGAACTTCTTATCCGCTTCTGTCATCAACAACTTAACATCATAAATGAGTTTTGTACGGGTTTCTTCAAACTCTTCGTATGTAAATGGAATTTCAGTCATTCCTGCAAACTGGTTATCCATTGCCTCGCGCTGGTCAATCAGGCGTGGAGCAAAAGACTCATAGATAGGTCTGTCGCTACCAAGCAAGCAGAAAATGAGTCCTTCGCGGCATTCGCTCAATGGGATATCCATATACTTTACATCGAACAAGTCACGAGGATGCTGGCGCGAAAGTGCTGCTGCAATCTTGCCACCATATAATTGAGTTAGGGGTACAACGCTTGCCTCACAATAGAGAGAAAACTCTTCCTGTGCTTTATCACTCAATGGTATAGTTTGAACATCACCACCTATAATACCTCTCTTGGTCTGGTTAACCTCTATCTT
>OBLI01003418.1_pt1 | contig 12214 bp, 12 predicted proteins | sample 1519701 | NCBI WGS metagenome assembly OBLI01 (sample SAMEA3663005, study PRJEB22513) | pig gut metagenome | biome: pig gut; feature: pig-associated habitat; material: faeces | place: France | collected 2012 | reverse complement strand
CCTTTAAAGAATTCGGAAAACTTGACAAATATACTCAAAAGTTGATAGATGCCTGGATTCGGAAACATCTCGAGTCAAATGAAAACCCAAGATCCATTGGAAAGCCACTTGTAGGAAATAAATCTGGACAATGGCGTTACCGTATCGGTGATTATAGGCTTATTTGTGATATCCAAGATGATAAGATGGTTATTTTAGCTCTTGAGTTTGGACACCGTAGAGAGATTTACTAAAAAATACTAAATAAAAGGGATGACACCGTGAAACATGGAGTCATAAAATAAGGCGGCATGCAAGGGGGTAACGATTCGTTACCCGTTGCACTGTTTTAGTGCGTGAGGTACTTTCTCCCCGAATGGAATAAAGCTAAGGTAACGAAATGTGACGGTAGCTTTAGAGCGGTTTTTTCCAAAACAGCTAGGCGAGTTTGTGCTATAATTAAATAGAATTGAATTTTTAAATTCGTTTATCATACCCCGTCAAAAAGTCAATAACGTTTTGTTATTGACTTTTTGCTTCACAAAATTGTGAAGCAAAAATGTATGATATAATAGACATGTCGAAAAGATATCAGGTAATCAAAAAAGCACCTTGTGGGGTGCTAGTTTCTTGCCTGCTGAACTCATAAATTATTACCTTTTTGACTACCCTTTTAAATCACCGTACTTGCTTATACTTTTCATGATTGGGGCAATTTAGGGTAAATCTATTTTGTAATTAGTTCTGATTTTGGGTAGTGATTGGTAAAGAAATAACTTGAAAAAATAATCCTTGATGAACAAGGTTTTAGAGCTATTGGAAATTTCCAATAGCTCTTTTTTACTTTTGTGGAGTATAGTTGAAGTAAGTTATCAATTATCTAGAACATATGGACAGTGTGTCGTGGATAAGGTATAATGTAATTGTAAGGTAAATGTGAAAGTGATGTAACGACTTACCGAATATCAAAAGAAACGGGCATCAGTATTTCTAGCATTGACAGATACCGTGACAACACGAGTAGTCTAGAAAATATGACGTTGAAGATTGCTGGTAAGCTATGTGATTATGCTGAAAAAGCGAAAGGAGAAGGTTTATTATGATGGATTGGATTGTATTTGCGTTTGGTGGGTTACTTGTGTTGATACCTTGGCTATTTGGTTCAAGTGATGAGCAGGTCAAGGCTAAGCGTAATCGTATCATTGCGGATGAGTACAAAAAACGCTATAAAGATAAAAAATAAAGCAAAGTCCTAGTTTGAGCTAGGGCTTTTTGTTTTGGGAGAAATACCCTAGAGGACACCAACACGGTGCCTTTTTTTGTTGTCTAAAATAAGTATATAACCATTTTAGGGAGGTGCATTCTTTGGCTAAAAGTAAAGCGACCCCTTGGCTTACCGAGGAAGGTTTACTAAAAGTCGAGGGATGGGCAAGAAGCGGTCTTACAGATAAAGAAATCGCTAGTAAAAATCAAGATGATAGTCGGAAATTTTCGTAAAATATTGTACATACAAGAAAATAGGAGCTATTTATATGGTATAATGTAACTATAAAGCGCTAAAAAAGCGCCAAAAAGAAAGAGGGAAGAGCAAATGAATACATTACTGTGGGTTTTACTGAGCTTGTACATCATGATATTCGTTGGACGTAAGGTTAGTGAGTACTACTTGAATAAGAAACTTGAAAAGCTAAGAATGGAACAAGAAGCGCATAAGAGTCTAGAGACATCTGATTTTGATTAGTTGTGGCTGCTATGTTTGCTTCATTTAGCGATGAGAAGGAGAGGAGAATATGATGGATTGGAAGAAAATATTAATCGGCGAAGAAAAAACACTAAAGCATACATCAGAAGACGGTAGCGTAAAAGTAGAGTTTTCATATCGTGCGGGTTTACTGCCTAACCTAGCGCTTGTTGGTGGACTTGGTCTTTTGGTCTGGTGGTTGGTGAAAAAATAGACTCTTTTTGAGAGTATCATTAGTGATTGTTAAAAAGCCTTTGTGAGTGAAGGCTTTTTCGTTATATATAGGAAAGAACATATCTTTTCTTCGAGCTTGGGGGAAAATTTTGTTATAATGAAGAGGACAATGCATTAAAAGGAAAGAAAGATGACGAAATTAGCGACGATTTGTTATATTGATAATGGTAAGGAATTGCTATTGCTTCACCGTAATAAAAAGCCTAATGATGTTCATGAGGGAAAGTGGATATCAGTTGGCGGAAAGCTAGAAGCAGGGGAGACACCTGATGAGTGTGCTCGTCGTGAAATTCTTGAGGAGACGCACTTGACGGTGACGGAGATGGATTTCAAGGGGATTATCACTTTTCCAGATTTCACGCCTGGGCATGATTGGTACACTTATGTCTTTAAAGTTACTGGTTTTGAGGGAGAGCTTATCTCTGATGAGGAGTCTCGTGAGGGGACGCTAGCTTGGATTCCTTATGACAAGGTGCTTACCATGCCGACTTGGGAGGGGGATTATGAGATTTTTAAGTGGATTTTAGAGGATATTCCCTTTTTCTCAGCGAAGTTTCGCTATGACAGCCAGCAAAAGCTCATCGAAAAAGATGTTACCTTTTATGATAGAAAAACAAACTAAGGAGATTTGTCAATGAAGCAACATTCAGATAAACGTTTTTCGGATACGTGGTTTTTTAAGTGGATTTTGAACAATCAAGCCGTTACGGCTGTTCTCATCACGCTTTTGGTCGGTTTGACAGGATTGGTCTTAGTCAAGTTATCTCCGCTCTTTGCGCCTGTTTTAGACTTTGTCAGCATTATCATGCTACCGCTTGTCATCTCAGCTCTTCTTTATTATCTCTTAAAGCCGTTAGTTGATTGGCTTGAGAAAAAAGGGGTTGGGCGCACGCTCGCTATTTTCCTAGTCTTTGCTGGTATAGCTGCGCTCCTTGTCTGGGCTGGTGCCAATGTCATTCCTATGATTACTCGCCAGCTAACGACCTTCATTGATGATTTACCAGCTTATATCCAGACGGTCAATAAAGAAATCAACCAGTTTTTAGACCATCCGTTTTTGAAGAATTATCAAGGACAATTGCAAGACACGCTTAGCAATATCAGCACCAAGGCGGTGGATTATGCTGAAAGCATTTCTAAAAATGCGCTGTCTTGGGCGAGCAATTTTGCTAGTACCTTTGCGAGAGTGACGGTGGCGGTCATCATTGCACCTTTTATTCTCTTTTATTTGCTGCGTGATGGACACACCATGAAAGGTGGCATTTTAAAAGTCTTGCCAACACGCACACGTACCTCCATCTCACGTATCCTAAGCGATGTCAATACACAACTAGCTGGCTATGTGCAAGGGCAAGTCATGGTTGCCATTGTCGTTGGTATCATGTTTGGTGTCATGTATAGTATCGTCGGTCTTCGCTACGGTGTGACCTTAGGGATTATCGCAGGTATCCTAAATATGGTGCCTTATCTGGGGAGTTTTCTAGCGCAGGTTCCTGTCTTTATCCTTGCTATCGTGGCAGGTCCTATTATGGTGGTTAAGGTTGCCATTGTCTTTGTCATTGAGCAGACCATCGAAGGGCGTTTTGTGTCACCACTTGTTTTGGGAACAAAGCTCAATATCCATCCAATCACTATGTTTGGCATTTGGGGTGTCTTTTTGGGCATACCTGTCTACGCTTCTGTCAAAGTTATTGTCAAAGAATTATTTGACTGGTACAAGAGTATCAGTGGTTTGTATGAGGAAGAAAATCAAATCGAGGAAGGAAGTGATAGCACTCATGCAAAATAGTGAAAAAATGATTGCAGCACTCAGCAATCAAGACTTAACACATGCCAATAAATATTTTGAGCGAGCGCTCAAAGAAGATGACGACGAGATGCTTCTAGACCTTGGAGCTTACCTAGAGAGTATCGGTTTTTTGCCACAAGCAAAGCAAATTTACCTTAAACTTCGTGAACGTTTCCCAGAGGTCAATGTCAACTTAGCGCAGATTGCAGCAGAGGATGATGACCTGACAGAAGCCTTTTTGTACCTTGACGCTATCGATGAGACCAGTCCAGACTATGTGTCTGCACTCCTTGTCATGGCTGACCTCTATGATATGGAGGGATTGACGGATGTGGCTCGTGAGAAATTGCTTCTAGCGGCAGACATCAGTCCAGACCCGCTTGTACTCTTTTGTTTGGCGGAGCTTGATTTAGACCTTGGGCATTTTAAGGAAGCGATTGATTACTACGCACAACTGGATAATCGTGAGATTTTAGAGTTGACGGGTATCTCTACCTATCAGCGTATCGGACATGCTTACGCTGCACTTGGTAAGTTTGAGGCTGCCGTTGAGTTTTTAGAGAAGGCTATTGAGATTGAGTATGATGACCAGACGGTCTTTGAGTTGGCTGTTATTCTCTATGATATGGAGGAATATCAAAAAGCCAATCTCTACTTTAAGCAGCTTGAGACTATGAATCCAGACTTCGACGGCTATGAGTACGTCTATGCGCTTTCTTTGCAAAAAGAAAATCAAGGCAGCGAGGCGCTACGTGTCGTACAGCAAGGGCTGTCTAAGAATAGTTTTGATAGCAATCTTTTGCTCTTAGCGTCACAACTGTCCTACGAGCAGCACGATAGCCGCTCAGCAGAGAGCTATTTGCTAGAGGCTAAGCAGGTGTCAGATGACACTGAGGAAGTGCTCATGCGATTGAGCAATCTCTATCTTGAGGAAGAGCGCTATGAAGATGTAGTGGCGCTGGATGATGAAGCGATTGATAATGTCCTGACCAAATGGAATATGGCAAAAGCTTATCGTCAGCTGGAGGATGAGGACAAAGCTTACGAGGCTTATCATGATTTGGAGGCTGACCTGTATGACAATCCAGAGTTTCTGCAGGACTACGCTTATCTCCTCTATGAGTATGGTTATCGCAAGCAGGCGCAGAAAATAGCAGAGCACTATCTCACACTTGTTCCTGATGACATGGCTATGGCTGATTTCTTGGAAAATCTCCGTCTTGATTAGGTAAAAAATTCACAAACTTTTTTGACAAACTTAGCTATATTCTATGTTATAATGAAGATAAGTTTGTGAAATTATCTAGAAAGATGATTTTTAGCGCTTATCAAGTAAGGAGAAGTATGGTATGACAGAAGCTAAAAAACAGTATGGTGCGGATTTAATTGTTGATAGTCTCATCAATCACAACGTTGAGTATGTCTTTGGTATTCCAGGGGCAAAGATTGACCGTGTCTTTGACACTTTAGAGGACAAGGGACCAAAGCTTATCGTGGCACGTCATGAGCAAAATGCAGCCTTTATGGCACAGGGGATTGGACGTATCACAGGGGATCCAGGTGTTGTGATTACAACAAGTGGACCAGGGGTATCAAACCTTGCGACAGGGCTTGTGACAGCGACAGATGAGGGCGACCCAATCCTTGCTATCAGCGGTCAGGTCAAGCGTGGGGATTTGCATAAGCGTGCCCACCAGTCTATGAATAATGTCGCTATGCTAGAGCCCATCACTAAGTATGCAGCAGAAGTTCACGATCCTAACACTTTGTCAGAGACCATTGCCAACGCTTATCGTCAAGCAAAATCTGGAAAACCAGGCGCTAGCTTCCTCTCCATTCCACAGGATGTGACAGATAGCACCGTTTCTGTCAAGGCGATTAAGCCACTGACAGACCCTAAGCTTGGCTCGGCATCGGTAGCTGACATCAACTACCTAGCGCAAGCCATTCGCAATGCTGTTTTACCAGTCTTTCTTCTGGGAAATGGTGCGTCGACAGAGAGAGTAACCGCAGCTATTCGCCGTTTGTTAGAAGCGGTGAAATTGCCTGTCGTTGAAACCTTCCAAGGCGCTGGTATCGTGTCTCGTGATTTGGAGGAAGATACTTTCTTTGGTCGTGTTGGTCTCTTTCGCAATCAGCCTGGAGACATGCTCTTAAAACGAGCTGACCTTGTTATCGCTATTGGTTACGACCCGATTGAATACGAGGCACGCAACTGGAATGCGGAGATTTCTGCTCGTATTATCGTTATTGACGTGGCTAAGGCGGAGATTGATACGTATTTCCAACCAGAGCGTGAGCTGATTGGTGATATTGCAGATACTTTGGATTTATTATTGCCAGCTATCAAGGGTTATGAGCTCAATCAAGGGTCTCGCAATTACCTTCGAGGTCTGCGTGAAAATGTGGTCGAGGATGTCAAGTTTGACCGCAATGCAACTAAGGACGGCTTGGTGCACCCGCTTGATGTCATTGACAGTTTGCAGGCGCATGTCACCGACGAGATGACAGTGACCGTGGATGTCGGTAGTCACTACATTTGGATGGCACGCTATTTCAAGTCCTACGAAGCTCGTCATTTGCTCTTTTCAAACGGTATGCAAACGCTAGGTGTGGCTCTGCCTTGGGCGATTGCCGCAGCGCTCGTTCGTCCAAATGAGACAATTATCTCCATCTCTGGGGACGGTGGCTTTCTCTTTTCGGGACAAGAGCTTGAGACAGCTGTGCGATTGAAGTTGCCGATTGTGCACATCATCTGGAACGATATGGTTGAGTTCCAAGAAGAGATGAAGTATGGGCGCTCATCAGGCGTTGACTTTGGACCAGTTGACTTTGTCAAATACGCTGAAAGCTTTGGTGCTAAAGGTTTCAGAGCGAACAGCAAAGAAAGCTTTGAACAGCTTTTACAAGAAGCATTTACTGAAGCGCAGAATGGTCCAGTCTTGATTGATGTGCCGATTGACTATAAAGACAATATTAGCTTGGGTGAGACTATTTTACCAGATGAATTTTACTAAAAGAGGAAATTATGTCAGAAGCGATTAAACTTTTTCAATACAATACGCTCAGTGCTTTGATGGCAGGGCTTTACGGTGGGACTTTGACCATTGGCGAGCTGCTAGAGCATGGCGATTTGGGGATTGGGACACTGGATTCTATTGACGGTGAGTTGATTGTGCTAGATGGTAAGGCTTATCAGGCAAAAGGATCAGATGGTCGTGTAGAGGTCGTTGAAGTGTCTGAGGATGTCAAGGTTCCCTACGCCGCTGTTGTTCCTCACGAAGCTGAGGTGATTTTCAAACAACGCTTTGAGATGTCTGACAAGGAGTTGGAAAAGCGCATTGAGTCCTACTATGACGGGGTCAATCTCTTTCGTTCTATTAAAATCACAGGGCATTTTGCACACATGCATGTGCGCATGATACCAAAGTCTACCTCTGACCGTAAGTTTGCAGAGGTGGCAACACATCAGCCAGAGTACACGCAGGATAATGTCTCTGGAACGATTGTTGGCATTTGGACGCCAGAGATGTTTCATGGAGTGAGTGTGGCAGGTTACCACTTGCACTTTATCTCAGCTGACCACACCTTTGGTGGGCATGTGATGGACTTTGTCATCTCAGAAGGTATCGTTGAGGTGGGAGCTGTTGACCAACTCGACCAACGCTTTCCTGTCCAAGACCGCAAGTATCTCTTTGCCAAGTTCAACATGGACGAGTTAAAAGACGATATTGATAAGAGTGAATAAAAATAAGACTGGATTTTCCAGTCTTATTTTTGTATACGCATGCTCTCAATTTTGTCTTTGTCGGGTGTGACCCGCAGGGTTTTTTGACCGGTGTAGGTGACAAATCCCGGTTTGGCGCCTGTTGGCTTGTTGAGGCGCTTGGCTTCAATCATATCCACCTGCACGAGATTTGACAGGCGAGCTTTGGAGTAGTAGGCAGCCAGCTCGGCAGCGTCTGTTTTGACTTGGTCGCTAGGATTGAGATTGTCACGGATAAGGACGTGACTTCCTGGGATATCCTTGGCGTGAAACCAGAGTTCGCCTTTTTTTGACATTTTAAAGGTCAGTTCATCATTTTGCAGGTTATTACGCCCCACAAGAAGAATCGTCTTGCCATCTGTTGCCAGATATTGCTCAGGCTTTTGGCGTACTTGTCGTTTATCGTGGCTGCGACGCTTGATAAAGCCTGTCTGAACCAGCTCGTCTCGAATATCAGCAATGGTTGTAAGGGACGCTTGGCTAAGTGCAGTCTCGACACTCTCTAGATAGCTGATAGTGTGCTTGGTTTCCTCGATAATAGTGGTCAGGTGCTTCACCGCTTCTTTTAATTTTTGGTATTTTTTAAAGTAGCGCTGTGCATTTTGGCTAGGTGTCAGTGATTTATCAAGAGCAATCGTGATTTTTTGGTTGGTGTAGTAATTGTCCAGCTCGACACTGTCCTTATCGTTTGGCACCATAGACAGATAAGTTGTCAGTAATTCACCTTTTTGGCGGAATTCCTCGGCAGAAGCAGTCGCCTTGAGTTCCTTTTCCTGCTTAGCTAGTTTTTTGATGTTCTTGTCAAGCTCTGTCTGGACACGGTGAATAAGGTCGCTTGCCTGCTGGCTGATACGGTCCCGCTCCGCCTTGTCTTTGTAATAATAATCTAATAACTCACCCAGACTATCAAAAGTCTGCTGGCTATCTGAAAAATGTACAGCAGAAAAAGACTTTGTTGTTAGACTAGGCTCGACGGATTTTTCAAAGAAAGTACGAAAGGCTTTTAGAGTCTCTTGCTCTGAAGCTGTCAAGAGCTTTGCTAACTCACTCGCTGTATCTCGCCCCAAACCTTGAAAGGACATCTGTACATTTTTTGGTGTCAGCTCTTGCGTTTTTAATATCTCAAACAAGGCTTCATCCGAGATGTCAAAGGGATTTTTAGCGTCGGTCTTGGGCGGTGCGATATAGCTTGCACCAGGTAAAATGGTGCGGTAGCTGTTTTGCGAAAAGCCGACATGCTTGATAGACTCGATAATCTTGCCCTCGTTTTTATCCACTAAGAGGATGTTGCTGTGCTTGCCCATGATTTCAACGATGAGCGTCACTTGGATGTCATCTCCGATTTCATTTTTATTGGAGACTGTTATCTCAAGGATACGGTCGTTTTCGATTTGCCTAATATCCTCAATGACCGCCCCTTGCAGATACTTACGCATAATCATGGTAAAAGTGTTGGGCTGCTTTGGGTTTTGAAAGTCGTTTTTAGTGACTTGGACACGCCCAAAGACAGGATGAGCAGATAGGAGCAGCTTGTAATTTTGGCGGTTGTTGCGAATGGTTAGTACCATCTCACGCTCAAAAGGTTGATTGACCTTTTGGATACGCCCATAAAGGATTTGCTCTTTTAGTTCTTTTGTTAAATAATGTAGGAAAAAGCCATCAAAAGACATAATGATTTCAGAAAAAACGCTGTTTTTCTGTTTCCTCCCTCTAAACTTACTTGTAGTCTATTATAACACAGGTTTATCTAAAGATTCGCTTAAAACAACGCTTGAAATTTTCAGAATATAGTGTATAATTAAGAGTATAGTATATTTCAGTTTAGAAAAGGAGACTAGCATGACAAGAACAATCTTAAAAACATGGCAAAGCTGGCGTAGATGAGGTTGTATTTATGGTAAGCATAGATACGCCTTTTGTGTACTTCAAAAACGTATCTATGCGCTAGTCTTATTATCAGTATAGCGCATGGTAGTAGTCTATCAGGCGCTTTTTGTTTTTTGAAGTTTACGATGAAGAAATAGTAGTTATTAGGAGGCAAAAGATGAAAAATAAAGCGTTAATCGCAACGTTAATTGGTTTAGTGGTCTTGGTTTGTGGCTCGCTCGTCTACGATGCGACAAGTAACCAAGCAAGCAGTAAAAATAAAGTCGTCAAGGTCGGTATCTTGCAGTATGTGACCCATGATGCGCTGGATGAGATTGAGCGTGGGATTGTAGATGGTTTGAAAGACGCAGGTTATTCTGGTGATAATATCAAATTGACGGTGCTCAATGCCGAAGGCGATCAAAGTAAGATTCAAACCATGAGTAAGCAGTTGGTCGCTGCTAAAAATGACGTGGTCATCGGAATTGCGACACCAGCAGCTCAAGGCTTAGCGTCAGCAACCAAGGACATCCCAGTTGTCATGGGAGCTATCTCAGACCCAGTTGGTGCAAAACTGGTCAAAAATCTCAAAAAACCAGAGGGCAATGTGACAGGTGTCTCTAATCAAGTCCCTATCAAACAAACAGTGGAGCTTATCCAAGAGGTGACACCATCTGCCAAAACCATCGGCGTGCTCTACGCTAGTAGTGAGGACAACTCCGTCTCACAAGTTGCACAGTTTAAAAAATACGCTCAAAAAGCAGGCTTAAGCGTCAAAGAATACGCAGTACCGACAACCAATGAAATCAAAACCACCATGTCTGTCATGACTGGACAAGTCGATGCGGTCTTTGTCCCACAAGACAATACCATCGCTAGCGCCTTCACGACCGTTGTCAACGAAGCAAACAGCGCTAAAATCCCAGTCTACTCAAGTGTTGATACCATGGTGAAGCAAGGCAGTATCGGCTCTATCGCACAAAGTCAGTACGGTCTTGGTACAGAGACAGCTAAGGTAGCGATTAAGCTATTAGCAGGTCAAAAAGTAGCAGATGTTCCTGTCAAGGTTGTCGACACAGGGACAGCAACACTGAACTTAAAAGCAGCTAAGTTGCTAGACATCACCATCTCTGATGAGCTGCTCAAAAAAGCAGATATTGCGGTTAAAGAATAAGGATTAGAAAAGAGAAGATTATGATTATTTCATCTGTATCACAGGGCTTGCTCTGGGGAGTATTGGGGTTAGGGATTTATCTGACCTTTAGGATTTTGAATTTTCCAGACATGACAACAGAAGGTTCTTTTCCGCTTGGAGGAGCGGTTACAGTGACCCTTATCAATAGCAACGTTAATCCTTTATTGGCAACGCTAGCAGGTATGATTGCAGGAATGCTTGCTGGTCTGGTCACAGGACTCCTCTACACCAAGGGTAAAATTCCAACGCTTCTGGCTGGGATTCTAGTCATGACCTCTTGTAACTCGGTCATGCTCATGGTTATGGGACGTGCAAACTTGGGGCTGTCTGACCACAAGACGCTGCAAAACTACCTGCCATTTAGCGACGATGTCAATTTGTTGGTATTAGGACTAATTGCGGTTGTGCTTGTTATTAGCTGTGTGCTCTATTTTCTCTACACACGCTTGGGGCAAGCCTATATTGCAACGGGAGATAATCCAGAGATGGCAAAAAGTTTTGGTATCAACACCGACCGCATGGAGGTCATGGGGCTTGTCGTCTCGAACGGTTTAATCGCTCTATCAGGCGCTCTTGTCAGTCAGCAAGACGGCTATGCGGACGTTTCTAAAGGGATTGGTGTTATCGTTATCGGGCTTGCTAGCATTATCATTGGTGAGGTGCTCTACTCGACTAGCCTGACGCTTCTTGAGCGCTTGATTGCTATTGTGATTGGCTCTATTCTATATCAATTTTTAATCACAGCAGTTATCGCACTAGGCTTCAATACCAATTACCTCAAGTTGTTTAGCGCCATTGTGCTTGCTATTTGCCTCATGGTGCCAGTACTCAAGCAGAAGATTTTTAAAGGGATGAGGTTGTCAAGATGAAAACAATTGTCGAGTTAAAAGATGCAACTGTTCAAGTCAATAACGGCTTTGATGAGGTCAAGACCATTCTTGACCATGTCAATCTAACCATTTATGAGCACGATTTCATTACTATCTTAGGGGGAAATGGTGCTGGGAAATCAACCTTATTCAATGTCATTGCAGGTACACTCATGCTAACAAGCGGCAGCATTTCCATTCTCGGAGAAGACGTGACGCACCTGCCTGCGCAAAAACGAGCCAACTATCTCGCTCGTGTCTTTCAAGATCCCAAGATGGGAACAGCGCCACGGATGACCGTCGCTGAAAATCTCCTCATTGCTAAATTCCGTGGGCAAAAGCGTGGCTTTGTGCCACGTCGTATCCACCACTATCAAGAAGAGTTTGAGCAATTAGTGCAAAAAACAGGCAATGGCTTAGAAAAGCACTTGGAGACGCCGACAGGGCTTTTATCTGGCGGTCAACGTCAGGCACTTAGCCTTTTGATGGCAACCTTGCAGCGTCCTGAACTCTTGCTCCTCGATGAGCACACGGCAGCGCTTGACCCTAAAACGAGCGTATCGTTGATGAACTTGACCGATGAGTTTGTGTCTGGGGATAAGCTGACAGCGCTCATGATTACCCACCACATGGAGGACGCTCTCAAGTACGGTAATCGTGTCCTCGTCATGAAAGATGGCAAAATCGTCTCTGACCTAAATCAAGCACAAAAACAAGAAATGACCATCACAGACTATTATCAGTTGTTTGACTAATGTATGAAAAGACTAGTGAA
>OBLI01003417.1_pt1 | contig 12214 bp, 12 predicted proteins | sample 1519701 | NCBI WGS metagenome assembly OBLI01 (sample SAMEA3663005, study PRJEB22513) | pig gut metagenome | biome: pig gut; feature: pig-associated habitat; material: faeces | place: France | collected 2012 | reverse complement strand
TCCTTTCTTTGTCTATACATATTTTCTATTTGTCGTGTGTCCCCTACCTTATGCCATCGTCATACCACCAGCCTATCGGAAGCTGCGAAATAGGTCATATCTCTATGCCATTAATTACTCGGATACACTGCAGTCCCAAGACTGTAGGGTCTTTACTTTATGTAAGACAGCCCATCATCAAGGTTATGACACCATGACACTCCCTATTTATCGTCATCATGGAGATTGCTTTGTGCTCTACGATTTTACTCATTTGCTATGTGGTAAAGTTTGGAATGCTGTAACTGTTGAGTCATTTGTTTTTTGCACACTAGACAATCTGGTCAATTACATGGCAGTCGAGGTTCTTCGGCATAGTCTGCTTTCTCGTTGCATTCCTTGAGCAGAAAGACACGTCTGCTATCAATCGCTTCAACAGTGTGGACTAACTCTTTAAGGAAGTAAAGTTTAATCAAGAGCAGGTTGATGAGTAGGATAACTATGTCAGTTCCAAATATGAATAGATTATGCGCTAACGTAAGTTTGTTTTTGCTATGCCCAAGACAATAAACATCGGCAAATCCGTAATTGGAAAACCGATTGATTATAGGCTTAATGTTTATAATCAATCGGTTTAGCTTGCTTTAATAGGTTAACTGGAAGGAGTTCCTCCCACTTTGTGTAACTTCATTATTTCCATTCCAAATAGAAATAGTAAAGTAACACGAGGTTGTTCTGCTTAGATGTAACTCCGAATACGGCATAAAAATTGCAAGATCATTGAATGTGCAATTTTCATAGTTGGGAGTAAAATTGACATGTGTCGCAACATTTCCATCAGATGTTCTATTACTTCCGTTTGTATCCTTTATCGGAGTCCCATTGGAATAGTAAAAATATGCAGCAGCCTGACCACTTCTATTAAGCATTCCATTAATATCAAATTTTACATGAATTCGCATACCTGAATTTCCATACGAATCAGTCACATTATGATCAACCCATATGTTTCTAATACTTCCTGAAACCTTATTGGGATTGTATGATGAATTCGAGACACCAGCTTGAGTGATATTAATAGTTCTTTCTATATTTCCAGCCTTTATCTTGAAATAATCTGTTCTTTGGCTACTGGAAGTATTTTGATCGACTCTTAATATTACTTGATTGCCATTTCTTGTAAGATGTCCCCAAGAGTTTGTATTGACGGAAATTGACCAGTCTGAATTCGTGTCAATATGAATGGTTTGGGAACCTCCAGAAGAAGTAAATGTGGTGTTTGTAGGACTTACATTCATGTATGCTTGCGACATCCCGGCTTGACTAATGTTTACTCTACATGTTTTCGTACCAGATGATATTTCGAAATAATCAGTCCTAGACTCCCTGCTATTATTAGCATCAATACGCAAAGTTAAACTGTTACCATTTCTTGATAGATGCCCCCAATCGTACGTGTTTGTTGATATGCGCCAAGAGTCACTTGAATTAACAGACAATGTCTTTGAACCACCTTCTGCTGAGAAAGACAATGATGAAGGTGATACAGACAAATATGCGCTGTTGTAAGAGTAATCTGACACAACAGTATCTTCATCGTAATAATCAGAAATAGTATCGCATAGTACAGAATCAACATCTTCATATTCTGAACTTGAATTGGACTTATTAGTGTTTGCAATAGCAAAAATTACACCAACAACTATTGCAATTATTATCCAAATAATGCAACCGCTTCCATCACCTCCACCATTATTATTTCCTGAAGAATTTGAAGTTCTTGTTTCATATTGTCTTTTTGGAACATTATCTCTTGTGACCGTTCCGTCTTCGTTAATTGTATACCCCATGTCTTAAAGCAAAAATAATATGCCACTTAATACACCTAATAATATAAACACAAAGAAGAGAATAAGACCGACCATATTCCAAATGCCCTGAGTACTTTCAAACGAATAGACATCTGTTCCTTTCTGTTTTGCATTTATCCAAGCCATCTCGTTCCCCTTAATTCCCAGGAACATGCATATCGCCAAAGACAATAACACTCCTATGTAAGGTATAAAATTACATGCAATCATAATCAAAGGCCAATATATACCGTTGCATACTCCCCAGATCCATGATAGACAGAATGCGCCCCAGTTCCATGTGTTTAGAATGGAAGGAGTGGTTGGCATTGGGTTTACAGGTCTTTGATCCGATTTTTCTATTGGAATAACTCTTAGCGATTCTCTAATACGTGGTTGTGGCGTAGCATACGCAGTTCTTGTCGTATTGGATTGACGAACGGCAGGTGTCACTTGATGAACAGAGGAACGCTGTTCTCTATGCGCTGCTAAGGTCTCGGTTTCTGCGTTGTTTTCTACATCAGAGAATGGATAGTCACGAGCAGTAATCCACACAGAATCACCTTCGAGTTTAACTTTGATTTTATCGTCCACATTGTCCAGCAACCCTGCATCTATTAGTTGATCAAACGTGTAACTTTGTGGCAATACAGATTCTTCAATTTTGACAAGATATTTTTTCATCGTCCTTATTTGTGTGTTATAATTTAACCAAATATTGCAGCTAAAATACCAATACCTACAGCAATCCAAAAAAGCCAGACACAGCCCTCATTGTCATCGCTGGAAGATGATGATGATGAACTTGCAGATGAACTTCCTGATTGGTAAATGTCAACTCTCTTTTCCTTATCTCCCGATTTTAATTTAAAATAATCACTTCGACTGTCGGAACTGTAATTCTGATCGACTCTCACCGTGAGATTACTTCCACTTTTAGAAAGATGGGCCCATGATGCTGCATCAACCGAGATGTCCCACGTTCCATTAGTTGTAACCGTAATTGTGCGAGAACCACTTGAACTCGTGAAATGCAAAGAATCGGTAGACAGGTCAAGTCGGGAAGAATTAGAATAATTTCCTCCGGTTCTAACGACCTGACCATATTCATCAATTCTATACCCCCTTGGCGTTGAAGGAGTCGTTGTACTACTACCTCCAGAGCTCTTCTTTTTCTTACGTGTTACCGTACCATCTTCATTCACAACATAGTCGTTGTTGCTGATGTCGCTTGACTCTGATAGATGGAATGGGTATTCTCGTGCGATTTGCCATGTCGTTTCATTTGTCGCACGCACCTTGATGTTCACATCATAGTCATCCAGTAATCCTGCTTCAAGCAGTTCGTCTATACTGAATGACTGTGATGAGACAGTATCATCTATCATTACTTGATATTTTCTCATTATCTGCAGAGTCTTAAATGTTGTAGATATTACGCACAATCCACCAGAAGAAGTAGATAGCAATATAGATTTTTAGAGTGTATCTGTGATACACGAAATTTCTTAACCCATCAAAAACATGATTGTAGTTATACCATGTGGCTAAAATGGCAAGTGCTGCATACGGAATAGAAATCACGAAGAAATAATTGTAACTCAAGGCTTCTAACACCCTTCCATGTGACAAAGAATGAACCGCCCTCTGAAACCCACAGGCGGGACATTGAGTTCCTGTTAGGTCATGCCATAAGCACTTGATGGGAAATGAACCGATTAAAGGGTTGACAAAATAATAAAACGCCACTATGACTAATACAATCATAGGAAATGCGTATGGCATTATTTTGTCAACCCAATCATTCATCTTGTGGTTTCTATTACATTGCACCGGCCATCAAAATAAAGAAATAGACGACAATCCAGATGATGCCAATGACTAGACCGTACAGAGCATACTTCTTTGCATTGTCAGCAGCCTCCTGTGCACCAGAATAGTCGCCACTTCTATAAAGACCATCGACCTTAGCTGCATTAATGATTGCTACAATACCAAGAGGTAAGCAGCAGAAAAGAGTACTTAAAATAGCCCAGAGCATGTTGTTGTCTGGCTTTGAACCTTGGTTTCCCATAATTGAAAAATGTTTAATAATTAATAATTTGTATTAAGTAAATTTAAGAACCTACGATAGCGGCAATAATGATAATTGCAAAAATACCTATCCATGCGTATATTGACCACATTGCCCACTTCTTGGCGTTTTCAGAGGCCTGAATTGCTCCGTTTACGTCACCATCAGAATATAGAGAGTCAACCTTCACGGATTCCACAAGAGCCAATATGCCAAATGGCAGGCAAATGGTGATACTGATTATTGCCCATACCATATTGCTGTCAGGTTTACGAGGACGATGATAATTGCCAGATCTATTTATCGAGCCATCTTCATTCAATGAATAATTTGCCATATTTGTTACATTACGTGTTATACTTCCTTCTTCGTTCAATCTATAATTATCGGAGGATGACTTTTCCGATATTGAGAATGGGTAATCTCGCGCTATTATCCATTCTGTTTCTTCGATTAATTTTATCTTTATGTGCTCATCTCTTTCGTCGAGTAACCCATTTTCGATAAGTTCATCAAAGGTGAAAGAATTTGGAAGTTCTTCTTCGTCAATTTTGACTTGATAACTTTTCATTTATAGTGTTATTCAAATTCGCATTGCCTTTCTGATCTTCTGCATACTCAACTTCAATACTTGTCGTAACCTGTAGCGGATACGAGAATATCTCTGCCATCTCACCACCAATCTTAGGATTATTGGTGTTACAGATGAGAGTATATTGGGTTAAGTTATGAATCAATCTCTGTGTGAACTGCGCATTGTCACGGTTCAAGAGGTCAAGAATCATCTTAACTGCAATAGTCGTAACAAAGTTGATGTCAACGGAAATGCCAGGCTCAAACGTACCTACCTCGCCCATGTAGAGATGGGTATTCGCATTTACACGACCTGATGATTCACCAAGGGCAGCCATAAAATCAGAGTAACCTGGCATTCCCTCTGGCAGACAATAGAATATTTCACCAGCAAACGCACGTTCCCAACAGCCAATAGAGATAAAAGGCATCTTGTATGGCTTTGCAAGCATAGTGTCAGCATAAAGGTCACCCTCACGATTATCTGCACAACCTACAATAATAGTATCGCCATTGCAGAAAGGAGTAATCACATCAAAAGGAACTTCCTGTATCTTCTTGTGCTCGGTGAATACTTGGGCGGTAGGGTTAATCTGAAGAATACGTTCCTTTATTGCCGTAGTCTTGTACTTACCCACATCCTGCACACCACATTGATGACGGCAGATGTTGTGATAACCAAGGATGTCCATGTCAATCAAGAAGAAACGACCGACACCAGCACGTGCAAGTTCCAGTGCTACGAGACTTCCTACAGAACCACAGCCGAGGATGATAGCACCTTTCTTCAGCATGATGTCAGATTCCAAGATACCTGTATTACGGGAGAAGATGTCCATCTTCAGTTGAACAGGTTCCAAATCGCACTCATTACCTGTTCCATCTATAAACTTAATGGCATTGTCTTCATAATATCCAGAAATCTTACCTGCTTCAAGTTCTGCTGGTTTTTCTGTATAGAACTTGCCAATAACAACAGGTGCAACACCACCCATCTCGGAAGTTACATCATTAACACCTACTATATTATAATAATTACTTTCTTCAAAGTAGTATCCCCAAAGAGTAGCTTCTTCATTGGGCATACCATCAGGATAACAAACGGTTGGCTTACGTCTCTTACCCTTCATGAATTTATTTGGATCAAATTTCTCAGCCATATTACTTTTTGTCTTTAGGGGGTTCTGTTGTTTGCTTTTCTTCTTTTACATCTACAGCGTCCTTTGCGGGTTTGTCTTTGTCAGATATGTCGGCAGCATGAGCGTCCTCTGATGCTTTTGCTTTATCTTGACCTTCATTTGACTCTGCTTCAGTTTCGGATTTATCTTTCTCTTCAGAACCAACTGACATGCTTTCAATTGTAGCATTGCTATTTGACTCTTCTGTTACAATGGTTGTACCTGCTTTATCATCGCTTCCCCAGAAATAAAATCCCTTGGAGAAATCATTCTTTATGGATGATATGGAAAACAGAAATGCTATCAATGCAAGAACCAGAATTACTGCTGTCTTGTTTTTTTTTAATCTTTCGATAACATCTTCAGCAACAGACAAAGTATCATCCTTTGCGGTATGATTAGATTGTTGTTGCTGGCCACCACGCCTGTTTCGAGCCATCTGCTCTCTTACGATACTGTTACCGTCAATATGTTCCTCCGATGTGCTCTCCTGTGATGTCTGCAGTTCCTGAACTGGAGCCGTATAGACCTGCTGAGATGCTCGTGCAGGACGATTAACTCTCTGTGGAGCATATGGGTGAAGGTCGCGTTCTTCACCTTGATAATAGCGAAGTTTGAAATACTCTTCAGGGATTAGGTCGGAACCGACCTCTACCTCAACCCTCTGGTAATTTGGACGACCATAGCCTCTTGCATCACTATGTGCAAGATAGTACATAGTCATGCGCAATTGAGGATCAACATTTATCAATCCAGATATGACTCCATGAGGATTCTGAGCCGCAAACGTTGAATTTGTGCCGTCATCGGTGCCAGAGAAATGATCCATGCCACCTGGATGGCGATGCCACAATCCGAGAAGTTCCAATGGGATCTCGTATTGTTCAGCAACAGACTTCGCAAGATAATTTACGAACTTTCTGTTGTACTCAAAATAACCCATCTCATGGTACACATTATCACCTTCTCTTCCTTCACCATATCCTGGAGGAAGAACTTCCATGACAATCCAGCATCCATTATCAAGAATATGTCCTAACAAGATGCCCCCTGTTTCTACAGGATCCCATTCGAAAGTTTCTCTAATAATTGCATTATAAGCTTTATCGGAGAATACGACAAGTTGGCAATTGTTGTCCATATTTAGATTCCGTGATGTTCATTAAACTTAGAAACAGGAAGATCGCCAGTCAGTACCAGTTCAAAAGCTATCAACCATTTTACTGCCCATCCTATCACAGATGCTGCGGTAGAAACCGTTGAACCTGTTTTTACATCTTTTGATTCTGCAGTACAGAGATAACGTTGATTGTTTGCATCTCGAAGAATATGCGAAGGATATGAACCTGTTTTTTTGTATAATTCTTCCATAAGTTCTTCTGCATCAGGAAGAAGAGGGTAAACATATACGGATGAACCCATTTGAGCATGTGGATGATTCTGCTGATATACAGCCATAAGAGTGTATGAACGCGACTCACCAAACTTGGTTTCATAGATTCCTGGAGTAACGGTACCCATCCAGTATAGCCTGCCATCATCAAGCTTACCAAGTTCAAAGTCTTTGAAAGCTCTTGCCATGGCTATTTTTTCCATTTCCAAGAGTTCAGGATCATTCTCATACCACTGAGCTGCAAGTTTGCCTTGAGGGATACTGATAGAAGATGCCTCTCCTGCACCACCTGTTGCACCACCATCCTTCTTCAGAGTGATTTTGCCACCTTCAAGCAACTTACGCTTGAGCTCTGCACGCTTTGCTGCAAGAGCAGCATCATCGGCAAGTTTGCCCTGAGGGATGCTAATAGAAGATGCCTCTCCTGCACCACCTGTTGCACCACCATCTTTCTTTAGTGTAATTTTACCACCTTCAAGCAGTTTGCGCTTGAGTTCAGCACGTTTTGCTGCAAGAGCAGCATCATCGGCCATTCGGCCAGTCGGAATATTGATTCTATTCATAATTGTGTAATTATTATTTTGTTTCAAAAGGGTTAGTGTTGAGTATCTCTAATTGCTTTATGTGAGTTTCCAATGCATTCATGCGATTATTGAGCAAAACTTGTTGTGAGTCGAATTCTTTGGAATCCTGTTCACAACTCTTTAATGCATCTACACAGTCTTGCATTTCCTTTGAAATGGCTTCACTTACGGTCTCTATGCTTGCAGCTACAGCCTCTTCAAATTCATCGTATCTCTCGGAAACATACGTTCTTAACTCGTTCATTGCTAAAGTGATTTTGGGAGACAGTTGCTGCTTTAACTCCATTATCTTCTTTTGCTTATTGGTAGAACTTTGTGACTTCCAGATAAACATGCCTCCTGCGGCAAGACCAGCAACAACACCTGCGATAGGACCTAACAGACAAGCGGCGGCTCCATATCCAAGAGAGCCAATACCAATAGATGGTAACGCCTGACGAGCAAGACCAAACATGTCGTCCGACATCGAACTCGTACTTTGTCTGCCAAGATTTATGGTTTGTGTGTAATTCGACTCCAATGCGTCAATTTCAGAACCAAGAATCTCGTTGACAGCATCAAAAGCAGCTCCTAATCGAGTATTGACTTCTTCAAGAAGAGTATTCAAGGCTTCGTTGATTTGCTCCACAACCCAATTAGCACCATTCTCTTGCTCAACCTCCTGACACGCAAGGATGGTGTCAAGGCATTCTGTTGGGAAAATAATAGCCTGACTTTGCAGTTCGTTGAGCAGGTTCGTCTTCGAACGCCTTAACAGGGTGTTTATCTTCTTTCGTGTTTCGGATGAAGGAGAAGACAAATCCTGTTTGTATTCTTTAAGTTCGAGAAGGTGCTGCTTGAAGAGTTCTGCATCGGAATTATCCGGTTCCTCCATTTCTACAAAAGCAATTTGAGTAGCCTCAAGTGCTTGATTTAGGAGAGAGAGCAGATGAGACTTCACTTCGTTTAATTGTGCATTAGCCTCATCTTCGGCCATGTCTTGTTCCAATGATGAAGCCAACGCCTCTTTCAGAGCATCCGTTTCGGCTTTCAAACCTGTTGCCTCAAGAATACCTTCCACTCGCGTAAGAGCAGAATACAAACGTGATTTATATTCTTGTGGTGTCATAGTCTTGCTATCTATATATTATAAAAGGTGTCGTAGAAGTCAACATCATAGCTGTCGCAATAGTTCAGTATGTGAAGCTGTTGCTCGCAATATAAAGCAGAGTTGTAATCACCGATTGCGTTGAAGTAATCGATGGAATCATGCAGGAAGTCTTCGTAATAGTCATTGCTGATAGTATCATATCCATTCATATCAGCGAATGTGTCCCATGACATTTCAGGAGAGAAATTAATCTGGTTTATGCTGTGATAGTACGTATTGACAAGTGCCTGATTTGCTATTTCCGTATCAATATAGTTGTTGAAATCATATTCTGTAAATATCTGCTCAAATGGTACTTCGTTATTAGCTACATCAAAATATGCATCTACAAGAGAAGACATGGGATAGATAGGCGTCTCCAGAGACATGTCAAATACAGGTATTGAGTCACTCAAATCATAGAACAACTGGAAGTCTGTATAGTCAAGACCTGCAACATTGTCGATGTGACCAGCTTCGTAGTCAAAGTTAGTCATCGCCTCTGATGTACTTGGAACAGGTGAGTCGGTTGCAACCATAAAGCATTGAGCATCCTTCCACGCATCCATGAACTGGTCAAGAGGATAAGCCTTATTGTGATCGCCATTGCCTGGGTCTGTTACGTACACCATTATGTTATTTGGATCAGTTGTGTCGATGCCGCTGACAATTATTGCATGATCAGGTGTATCACCAAAGAAGAAATCACGGAGCCATTCAATGAAACTATTACCCCAAAGTTCACCAGAGTCAACACCGACAATAATTTTGTGACCTTGAGACAACTCATTCATAATATCAAAAACATCGGCATTGACCTGCTGATGATTTGGCACACCACCATCAGAAAGTAGTTTACCGATGTCTTCAGGAGATGTTCCATCCCCATTGTACCATCCGTGTTCGTAAGAATACTGAATACACTGGTCTTCCGTTACAGGAACACCAAACTCGTTCAAAATAATCTGCTGAGACTTGATGGCACAAGTGTCAGCATAAGTCTGCTGGAATTCATCCCCAGGAGTACCGATTACGCGGTCCCCATCTGTGTCGATAATCAATCTGTCAGCCATAACAGGTTTCTTATGTACCAACAGTCCCCAATGTTGGACGAATAATTCTTCAATTGATTAAGCGACAAAAAAAGAGACGTGGGAACCGCTTGTTGCCTGTCCCACATCTTGAGGCTCACGCATTGCCTAATCCAGTTGAACAGACAACGCCAGAGCCCACTCCGTATGAGGTCTCACTTCGCAGCATGTAACATACATATACGAAATATAATGCACCCATATGGGTACAATTACCCCTTTGTATATACAAGTGCGGTTGTGAAAAATCACACCCGGGGCATCTACCGTTGCTAAGTTCATGACTGGATTTAGAAATTTGCGAGATTTCAAGATGTCAAGAACAAAGCGCCAAGTAAACGCCTTTTTAATATGTCGTGATCTCCCGCCCAATACCCGCTTCAACATTTGATGTTGCCATCGCATGTTTCAGCACGGCGTGGACTTCAATCGAACCTTTACTGTTGGGCATTGCACTGGGGTGGTTTACCTTCTATTTAGAGCCGATTTAGGAAATCAGGTGCAAAGATAGCAAAAAAAACTAAATTATGAAAGGAAAACACCAAAAAAGTTTGGCGAAATGGCATATTTTGTCTAACTTACGCCCGAAAGAACCCTAAATACTGTATTTCCCTGTATCTGTGAGTGTCATCAGATGACCATTTAGAGTACATTACAAGTTGATTTCCGACTTCATTCATGACTTGGTTACGCAGAGCCAAAATTATTACATCCCGATGAAACAATTATAACATCGCGATGTAGAATAAAAAAGCCCAACCCGAAGGTTGAGCTAAATTAAAAATGAGTTGTTGACAATCTATTCATGCAAAATGCAGGTTGCTGCAGGAGAAAGGCTTCTTCCTGTTAGAGCCAACCTTGATTTTTTATGTATCCCTCTAGATCTTCCTGGATTTTGATTAATCCAGTATCGGGTAACTTCGCAGCAGCCTTTGTAATACTAAGGAAGTCTCCATCTGGGTACCACTCTTTGAACAAATATACCATAAACCGGGCAACATCTTCGAGCCTAAAATCAAGATAAAAGGCTATATTGCGAGTGTAGTGTGCAATATCCAACGTCGTAAGAACAGTGCTTGTTTTGTTTATCTTCTTCTTACGACCATGTTTTCTTGCAACCTCATCCTTGAATGGATTCACGATTATGCTTTGTTCTGTCTTGTCGAACTTACCTCCAGTTTCGGCAAAGGTGCAAACCTTGTGCTGAATGAATGCATATGATTCTGGGGAGAATCCGAACTGGGTAAGCTCCATTACGGCATACGTTGTTACGACTTTCACTCTTTCTGAGTTTTCACGTAAGATTCTTTCACGTGATTCTTCTAACGCCTCTGTCGCCTTTTTGAACAAACTGAATCCATCACTGCGGAGTTCATCAATAGCTTTCTGTTTAAACTGCTCCAATTCTTCAGCATATCGAGCTTTAAGTTCTTCAATCTGAATGTTGTAGGAGCTTTGCGATTCAACGAGTCGAGTTTGAAGGTCTTCGATACTTTTCTCTTTCTCCGTAATGTCTTGTGTCAATCTGACGATTTCATTTTCCGATTTCTTGTTGACATTCTCAAGATTCTGATAATCTAGCTCGTATCGGCTTTTACATAATTCCAATTCCTTCTTTTTCTGGTCTATCTCACTTTGCAGACTATCCAGTTCTTCTTTCAGCTTCGTGCGGATCTCGTCCAGTTGAGCCTTCTGTTGCTTGTGGCATTCTACGATAACCTGTCGGCGTACTAACTCGTTATCTCTTTGTATGCGCAGCTCCGTCTCTTTATCATACTCTTTCCGAAATGCTGCAATTATTCGCTGGTTATCCCGATCTTTGTTTCTTCTCCTTAGTCTATCATATGGATAGTCAGCGGTGAAGATGCAAGATAGAACAGCCATAGTACATAATATGATGACTGCAATACAACCTGCAAAATCGCATATATAACTGAAAAACGAATATGGGTGTGCTCCTGCCTGGCTTGTCATGTACATGACAGCTACAAATACACCTAATGGATAGAACAAATACCTTGCCCACCGTGACTTTGCAACGTCACACAAGAAACGCTTCAGTTCGTTTAAGTAGTCGTACCAAGTATTTCCTTGAATCATACGTTTATACGTGATTTGTGTTTTATACTGATGGGGTGATAATTAGCCTCCAAGAATTATCTTTCTCTGTACGAGCTATATAGGGATTGTCGTTTAATTCTTTCAGTCGTGGACGCATAGAGGTCAGCTTGGTATCTTGATGTTCCATGCGACAAGTTTTAATTGCTTTTTGCTGGTATAACGGCACTCCAAAGTCGTGTATTTGCAACCTTTGCCGATAACAGATTAGGAGTTCTCTTCGGAGGACTCCATCTTAATTCCGT
>OBLI01003416.1_pt1 | contig 12219 bp, 15 predicted proteins | sample 1519701 | NCBI WGS metagenome assembly OBLI01 (sample SAMEA3663005, study PRJEB22513) | pig gut metagenome | biome: pig gut; feature: pig-associated habitat; material: faeces | place: France | collected 2012 | reverse complement strand
TTTGATAAGCAACCTAAAAAACATAAAAAATGAACAATGCCATAGATATACGCTTATGAGATTGATTCTTCTTTGCCTTTTTACCTTCTGCATTTCCACTGCTTATGCTGGCCCTGCAGACAGTCTGACACTATGGGGATGGCCTCGCGACGCATTTACCATGGAGCCTGTTATCGACAGCACGCAGGTTGAGCTGATGACGACCGACAGTACGCTGATTGCAACGGCCGAACCGTTTTGGGACAGATACCGCCCCAACTCCCATTTCATCATCCCCGTTGGCTTTCGTTCGGGGGAATACATCGTTCGGCTTACCAATCCCCAATACCAAACCACGACGTTGCGGTTCAAGCTAAAAGCCCGGAAGCAGGACAACAGTTTTTCGATTGGTGAAATAAAAATGCGCCGAAAGCCCGTCTCCCGCACCATCGCTTTGGGCGAAGCAACCGTTACGGCCACAAAAATAAAGTTCTACAACAAGGGTGACACGCTCGTCTATAATGCTGATGCCTTCAACCTGACGGAGGGCTCAATGCTGGATGCGCTTGTGGAACAGCTTCCCGGTGTGGAGCTGAAGCGCGATGGGCGTATTCTTGTAAACGGAAAGCAGGTGGAGAGCGTATTGCTCAACGGAAAGGACTTTTTCAAAGGCGACAATACCGTATTGCTGGACAATCTGCCGGGCTATACCGTGAAGCATGTGAAGTTCTACGACAAGACAAGCGAACGCAGCGAGGGACTGAAGATGGATTTGGATGACGGCAGATTCGTGATGGACGTGATTCTGAAACGTGAATACCAGATTGGATGGCTGGCGAATGCCGAAGCCGGTGTAGGCACCCATGAACGTTGGCTCGGACGGCTCTTCGCCTTACGGTTTACACCCCAATCGCGCCTGGCATGCTATGCCAACGCCAACAATACGCACGAAAGCCGGAAACCTGGAAGAAACGGGGAATGGTCGCCGAGCGCTATCGGAAACGGTACAAGCACCACGGAGGTGGCTGGCATTGACTACCTCAGATACGACAAGAAACATCGCTACGAGTTGGAGGGGAATGTGGATGTCACGCATACGGACAACGATGCCGTGACGAAACAGCAGAGAGAAATGTTTCAGACGAATGGCTCCGTTTTCAACAGAATCCTCCAGACCAACAAGACGCAAAACACGTCCATCGGAACAAACCATAAGTTCCGCTTTATGTTAGGTCCCGAGAACGACAAATACAGAACGCAACTCTATCTGAAGCCTCAGTTTACATACAATTATTCCAAAAACCATTCGGACAGGTCGTCGGCAGAGTTTACTGCCAATCCGATTGGAGAAGGCGACTGGGAGAATGTCTTTAATGGCCCTGATGCCAGCCGGGCTCTGACTGACCTGCTGGTCAACAAGGCTCGTACACGCCAACGTGGCAATTCAGTAAACATTAGCGGAGGGATAAACGCACAACTTTATTTCAGATTTCCATTTACCGGAAGGCGTCTGGAACTGACTTCCGATTTCCGTGCCGGCAGGAGGAAGGTACACAGCTTCGACCGCTACACTCTGAATTTTGCCGATAGCCCAGAAGAGGACTGTAGAAACCGATACTACGACACGCCGTCCGACAACCTTGAGGCCAATGTGGGCCTGTCGTGGGCATACCTGCTGTTTTCCAAAGGTTTTCATGCGGTCACTCTCAGCCCTTCAATCAGTTACGGCTACGTTCATTCCCAACAGGAAAACAGTCTCTACCGGTTAGACTGGCTCGAAGAGATGAACGATGCCGACTTTGGCACACTGCCGTCCACACGCGATGCGCTGATTGCCGCTCTCGACCGCTACAACAGTTACCTGAGTACACGCAACTGCCATACCCTCCTTGCCTCGACAGCCTTCCGCTATTCATACGACGTCCGCGAGCGGCGCGACAACAATGAGGTGCGCACCGCTCTTTGGCGCCTTTCGTTTACACCTGGCGTCGAACTGAAGGCGGAAAGCTTGGATTTCGACGGCCAGCAACAGGCCAAACACTCCCGAACGGAACTGCTTCCTGCTATGACGCTGCGGCTGGAACGCAACACCCGGGGCATGATGCATCAGTTCTGGCTCGAGGGCAGCTACCGCCAGCAACTCCCTGCTCTGTTCTCGCTCTTGGGGCTGCGCTTCGACAGCGATCCGCTCAACGTGAGCGAAGGCAATACAGGGCTGTGCCGTACCGATGTCTTCTCCACTGAACTCTATTATACTTCTGACCAATGGGGGATGGAGAAGCAACGCCGGCTTTCCGGACTCATCAGGGCTACGTTCTACCGTAACGCGGTCGCCACGGCACAGATTTATGATGCAACGACAGGCGTGCGCACCTTCCGTCCGCAAAATGTGGATGGGAACTGCCACATCGCCTTCGACGGCAAATTCAGCACTCCGGTGGATGCCCACAAACGTTGGGTGCTCAACCTTGCCTTCAGCAATAATTTCTACCGGAATACGGACTTGCAAGCCGCGAACTCACCGGAAGTGGAAAGCAGCACAGTTTGCACCAACTACATGGCTTTCCCACTGAGTATGGAGTACAACTACAAAAAGCTGAGAATAGGTGCCAAGTTCCAGACGTCATGGCACAGTGCTCGAAGCAGGCGCGAGAATTTTCAGAACATCAACGGTGCAAACATTGATGCGGGCATATACGGTAATGTACGCCTGCCATGGAATCTGCAATTGGCCACAGACTTCAACTACTATTCACACCGTGGCTTTGCAAATGCCGTAATGAATACGGACAATTTCGTATGGAATGCCCAACTATCCAAGAGCATCCTGCATGGGAATCTCACGTTTGCCATTGTCGGATATGACATCCTTGGTGACATTTCCAATTTGAAATACACCGTGAATATGCAGGGAGTTACAGAGACCTGGCGAAACGTCATACCGCGATATGGAATGTTTCGTGTGGTATACAGAATCCGGAAATCGCCCAAAAGACATCCGTAGGAGTGTGCTGGAGCGAGCCTTCGCATGGTTACATTGCATCTTCTGCTCCCGAAAAAAGTTTTTTGAAAAATTCCTACATTTCCTACACCCATGCCCCATACTTGTTGTATTTACAGGGTGTTACGGGTGTAGGATTGGGTGTAGGATTGGGTTTCCGGGTGTAGGATAACCTCAATTTCTTTGCAAAACCATTCAAAGAAGCGACAAAAAAAATAAGGTTCCAACCTTCCTCGTCAACACAAAATATCCCCGGGCCTCACGGCTCGGGGATACCTTATATAAGAATTGTTGTAGAAATTATTCTGCAGTTTCTTCAGCAACTTCAGCTGCGGGAGCAGCCTCTTCAGCGGGTGCCTCAGCCACAGGAGCCTCGGCTACGGGTGCTTCAGCAGCGGCAGCCTTCTTGGAACGACGGGTACGACGTACCTTCTTCTCGGTCTTTGCCATGTTCTCATCGTAGTCAACGAGTTCGATGAAGCACATAGGAGCAGCATCGTCAGCACGGAAACCGGTCTTGATGATACGGGTGTAGCCACCGGGACGGTCAGCAACCTTAACGCTGATTTCCTTGAAGAGCTCGGTCACGGCATACTTGTCCTTGAGGTAGGAGAAAACGACGCGACGGCTGTTGGTGGTATCGTTCTTGCTCTTGGTGATAAGGGGCTCTACATACTTCTTGAGCGCCTTAGCCTTGGCCACAGTCGTAGTGATTCTTTTGTGCATGATCAGGCTAACGGCCATGTTGCTGAGCATGGCAGCGCGATGCGATGCAGTACGACTGAGATGATTGAATTTCTTATTGTGTCTCATTTAAGTAATTTGTTTTGGGACTTTTGTGAATGGGATAGTTGACGTTGAGGAAACTTGCGACCAGGCTGCATGCCCCGGTGTACGCAAGCATGAATTCCGGTGGGCAGGAATGTGGTCCCGTCACTTGGCGAGTGCGGACGTTTCGCTACCCTACTGGAACGTTCCCCTTTAGTCCTTGTCCAATTTGTAACGTGAAATATCGGTTCCAAACGACAGATTCAGACTCTCGAGCAAATCATCAAGCTCAGTGAGCGATTTCCGACCGAAGTTGCGGAACTTGAGGAGTTCCGACTTGTTGAGCTGAACGAGATCGCCAAGCGTGGCGACATCGGCAGCCTTCAGACAGTTGAGGGCACGCACGCTCAGATTCATGTCGACAAGCTTCGTCTTGAGAAGCTGACGCATACGGAGCACTTCTTCGTCAAACTCCTCGCTCTCACTGTCGACCATATTGTCGAGGGTGATACGCTCGTCAGAGAAGAGCATGAAGTGCTGTATGAGAATCTTGGCGGCTTCCTTCAAAGCCTCCTTCGGCTGAATGGAACCGTCCGTAGTGACGTCAAGGAGAAGCTTGTCGTAGTCGGTCTTCTGTCCGACGCGGAAAGGCTCGATGGTATACTTGACGTTACGGATAGGTGTGTAAATGGAGTCGATGGGAATGACATCTACAGCACCGCTGGCATATTCGCTGTTTTCTTCAGCGGGAACGTAGCCACGGCCCTTGTTGATGACAACTTCAATCTTCATCGACGATTTGGAATCCAAATGGCAGATGACGAGCTCGGGGTTGAGGACTTCAAATCCCGTAAGCTGCTTGCCTATGTCACCGGCTTTGAACTCGGGGGAGTTCGAGATGGTGATACTTGCCTTCTCAGTCTCGAATTCTTCTACTACTTGTTTGAAGCGTACCTGCTTCAACTTGAGTATGATGTTGGTTACATCTTCCTTGACTCCCTTGATTGAGGCGAACTCATGTTCTACACCTTCGATTTTGATAGCGCAGATGGCAAAGCCTTCAAGCGATGAGAGGAGGATGCGACGCAATGCATTGCCGATGGTCGTGCCGAAACCAGGTTCAAGAGGACGGAACTCGAAAGTACCGTGCTGGGAATCGCTTTCAAGCATGATGACCTTTTCAGGCTTTTGGAATGCTAATATCGCCATGGATGTGTATTGTTTATTGTGGTGTAGAGTAACCTCTCTTCCCCCCCTGCTACACGGTTTTCCGATGTAAGGACAAAAGAAAACAGGCAGCACAGGGCGAGGAGGGGGCGGTGATTTGGATTAGTTCTTAGAATAGAGCTCGACGATAAGCTGCTCCTTGATGTTCTCAGGGATATCAGCACGCTCGGGCTTGTGGAGAAGCTTGCCGCTCTTGGTAGCCTCGTCCCACTCAATCCAAGGATACTTGGAGTGGTTGAAACCTGCAAGAGCGTCAGCGATAACCTCAAGCGACTTGCTCTTTTCGCGAACAGCAACAATCTGTCCGGGCTTTACACTGTAGGAAGCGATGTTGACCACCTTGCCGTCTACAGTGATGTGCTTGTGGTTGACGAGCTGACGGGCAGCAGCACGGGTGGTAGCAATGCCGAGACGGTAAACGACGTTGTCGAGACGGCATTCAAGGCTCTGGAGAAGGATTTCACCGGTAATGCCACTGGCAGCGGCAGCCTTGTCGAAGAGAATGCGGAACTGCTTCTCAAGTACACCATAGGTATACTTGGCCTTCTGCTTCTCAGCGAGCATGACACCGTATTCAGAAGACTTGCGACGACGGCCGTTGCCGGGGTTGCGGCCATTCATACGCTTGTTAGTGTTGCCGAAGATGTCCTCACCGAACTTGCGGCTGAGCTTCACCTTGGGACCTGTATATCTTGCCATATCTTAATACTGGTATTGGTAAATGGGGTTGTGTGTATGTCTGTAGATGGATATGCGTTCTACTCAATGGTTGCGGCAGTGGGCGGGAATTATACGCGACGACGCTTGGGAGGACGACATCCGTTGTGAGGAAGGGGAGTAACGTCGATGATCTCGGTTACCTTGATGTCAGCGGCGTGGCAGGCGCGGATGGCGCTCTCACGACCGTTGCCGGGACCCTTGACATATGCCTTCACCTCACGAAGACCGAGGTCATAGGCTACCTTGGCACAATCCTGTGCTGCCATCTGAGCAGCATACGGAGTGTTCTTCTTCGAACCACGGAATCCCATCTTACCGGCGCTGGACCAGCTGATAACCTGGCCTTCGCTGTTGGCAAGACACACAATGATATTGTTGAAGGAGCTGTGAACGTGGAGCTGGCCCTGAGCCGTTACCTTCACGTTGCGCTTCTTTGCAGAGACAGTTTTCTTTGCCATATAATTTATATGTGTTATACCTTATTACTTGGTAGCCTTCTTCTTGTTCGCAACGGTCTTCTTCTTACCCTTGCGAGTACGGGCATTGTTCTTGGTGCTCTGTCCACGGAGGGGAAGACCGATACGGTGACGGATGCCACGGTAGCAACCGATGTCCATGAGACGCTTGATGTTCAGCTGAATCTCGGAACGGAGGTCACCCTCTACCTTGTACTCATTACCGATGATTTCGCGGATTGCTCCAGCCTGCTCGTCGGTCCAGTCCTTAACCTTGATGTCTCTGTCAATGCCTGCCTTGTCAAGGATCTTAGCAGCGCTACTGCGACCAATACCGAAGATATAGGTCAAAGCGATCTCGCCTCGCTTATTCTGAGGGAGGTCGACACCAACAATTCTTATTGCCATATAGTATTTTTAGTGTTGTTTTGTAGGGAAGATTAACCCTGACGCATCTTAAACTTAGGGTTCTTCTTGTTCATAACATAGAGGCGGCCCTTGCGACGTACAATCTTGCAGTCTGCGGTGCGCTTCTTGAGAGATGCTCTGGTTTTCATTGTATGCTCTTGTATTTGTTTTATTTGTAACGGAACACGATCCTGCCTTTCGACAGGTCGTAAGGACTCATTTCCACCTTCACCTTGTCGCCGGGAAGAATCTTGATGTAATGCATACGCATCTTTCCGGATATGTGGGCGGTGATGGGATGGCCGTTCTCCAGTTCGACACGGAACATCGCATTGCTCAATGCTTCGACGATGGTTCCGTCCTGTTCAATTGCAGTTTGCTTTGCCATAAATGCTGAATAATGGTACTAATACAACTTTCCTTCTATCGCCTCGATGGGCTCAAATGTTGACAAGATGTCTGGCTTTCCGTTGTGAATGGCTATGGTATGCTCAAAATGGGCAGCCCTGCTCAAATCGCGGGTGGTGATGCCCCAGCGGTCCGGCATCAGGGCTATGGCATTGCTGCCCTGGGTTATCATGGGCTCAATGGCGATGCACAGACCGTTCTTGAGCAACTTGCCCGTTCCGGGACGTCCGTAGTTGGGGACAGGGGGTTCTTCGTGCATATCATGACCTATGCCATGACCGACGAATTCTCGTACCACCCCGTAGCCTTCCGACTCGCAGTGCTGCTGCACAGCAGCGCCGATGTCGCCGATTCTGTTTCCGGGAAGGGCTGCCGCGATGCCGCGGTAGAGACTTTCCTTCGTAGTACGGAGCAGGCGACGGGTTTCCTCATCCACCTCTCCGACACAGAATGTATAGCAGGAGTCACCACAGAATCCGTCAAGACAGGTACCACAGTCCACCGATACGATGTCACCGTCTTTAAGGGGGACATCGTCAGGTATGCCATGGATGACCACATTGTTGACAGACGTGCACAGGCTTGCAGGAAAAGGTTCTGCCCCTGCAAAGCTGGCCGGAAAACCCTTGAACGTGGGAGTTGCACCGTGGTCGCGGATAAATTGTTCGGCCAATGTGTCCAACTGTCGGGTTGTGACACCCGGCCTCACAATTTTCGCGATTTCGGCAAGTGTTGCGCTAACCAGCAGATTGGCTTTGCGCAACAACTCGATTTCTTCTTCTGTCTTCAGATAAATCATCGACACGATAGTTGAAGGCAGTGTTACTTAGGAACGGTTGCGTGTGTGACCCGAATTCAGCATTCTGTCATAGTTGCGCACCGACATGTGGCTGTCAATCTGCTGGAGGGTATCCATTACCACACCAACAAGAATGAGGAGCGACGTTCCTCCGAAGAACTGTGCAAAGCCCTGTTTTACGCCACACAGGCTGGCCAATGCAGGCAGGATGGCAATGAGGCTGATGAACAGCGAACCGGGGAAGGTGATGTGGGTCATCACGTTGTCGATGTAGTTTGCAGTATCCTCACCAGGCTTTACACCGGGGATGAATCCATTGTTGCGCTTCATGTCTTCCGACATCTGAACGGGGTTCAGCGTGATGGCGGTATAGAAATAGGTGAATGCAATGATCAGGATTACGAAAACCAGGTTATAAAGGAAACTCGTATGGTCCAGGAACTGGCGGAGCACCCAAGTGGGATTGCTTCCGGCCACCTGTGCCAGTGTGAGAGGAATGAACATGACTGCCTGTGCAAAGATGATAGGCATCACGTTGGCAGCAAAGAGCTTAAGGGGGATGTACTGGCGTGCACCGCCTACCTGGAGTTTGCTGTTACCCTCGATACGCTTGGCGTACTGTACGGGAACCTTACGGACAGCCTTTACCAAAAGGATGGCGATGGCCATAACGGCAACAAGTCCGATGATTTCAAGGAGGAACTTGATCAGACCACCACCAGCAGCTCCTGAAAGCGCTGAGGTGAGTTCCTCGATGATGGCAGAAGGCATACGGGCGATGATACCGATCATAATGATGACGGAAACACCGTTTCCAATGCCCTTGTCGGTGATGCGCTCACCGAGCCAAAGTATGAACATGGAACCTGCAGCAAGGATGATGGTCGAAGTGGCCATGAATCCGAAGCCATCACCTACAAGGAACGCGCCGCTGCCTGCGGTCTGTGCCTTGAGGTTGATGAGGTAAGTAGGAGCCTGGAAGAGAAGGATGGCGATAGTCAGCCAGCGTGTATAGAGGGCTATCTTTCGCCTTCCGCTCTCTCCTTCGCGCTGCATCTTCTGGAAATAGGGGACTGCAACTGCCAAGAGCTGAATAACAATCGAAGCCGAGATGTAGGGCATAATACCGAGAGCGAAGATAGACGCCTGAGAGAATGCACCTCCAGAGAACATATCAAGAAGTGACATAAGACCACCCTTGGTCTGGGCTTGGAGCTGGGCGAGTTCGCTGGGGTCGATGCCAGGAAGTACCACGGTAGAACCGAAGCGGTAAATCGCCACGAACAGGATGGTGACAAGGATGCGCGAGCGCAGGTCCTCGATACGCCAGATGTTCTTGATAGTTTCGATTATTTTATTCATTGTACTCTTTGGTGGAATTATTGTTAGAGTTTAACTGCGGTACCGCCGGCAGCCTCGATGGCAGCCTTTGCGGAAGCAGAGAAGGCATGGGCCTGAACGTTGAGCTTGCTCTTGAGTTCACCGACACCGAGAATCTTGACAAGAGTCTTGTTGTTGATGAATCCAGCCTCAACGAGTTCGTTGATGCCGATGGTCTCCAGATTCTTCTGGTCGGCAAGGCTCTGAAGGACGACAAGATTGATAGCCTTGTACTCCACACGGTTGATGTTCTTGAAACCATGCTTGGGAAGACGACGCTGGAGAGGCATCTGACCACCTTCAAAACCAATCTTCTTGCTATAGCCGGAGCGTGCCTTAGCACCCTTGTGACCGCGAGTGGAGGTACCGCCCATACCAGAGCCGGGACCACGGCCAATGCGCTTGCGGGTCTTTACGGAACCCTCAGCAGGCTTGAGATTATGCAATTTCATATTGTAGTCTTAAGAATAAGTTACGGATGTTGTTTAGTCTACTACTTTTACCAGGTGGTGAACCTTGCGGATCTGTCCGCGAACGCAGGCATTGTCCTCGAGTTCAACGATGTGGTAAAGCTTCTTGAGGCCGAGGGCATCAAGAGTGCGCTTTTGGGTTGCAGGAGCGCCACAACGGCTTACAACCTGCTGAATCTTGATAGTTGCCATATTGATTAACCTCTGAAAACTTTTTCCATGGATACTCCGCGATGAGCAGCAATGGTGCGTGCATCGCGCATTTCACTGAGAGCAAGGATGGTGGCCTTTACAAGGTTGTGGGGGTTGGAAGAACCCTTGGACTTTGCAAGTACGTCCTTGACGCCGAGGCTTTCGAAGACGGGGCGCATGGCACCACCGGCAACCACTCCGGTACCTTCGGAGGCAGGGAGGATAAGCACTTCGGCACCGCCGAAACGGGCGGCCTGCTCATGGGGAACGGTACCCTTGACGATGGGCACCTTGACGAGGTTTTTCTTGGCAGCTTCTACACCCTTGGCGATAGCAGCCTGAACTTCTCCGGCCTTGCCAAGTCCGTAACCGATGACGCCCTTACCATCACCGACCACAACGATGGCTGCGAAAGTGAAGGTGCGACCACCCTTGGTTACCTTGGTCACACGATTGATAGCAACGAGTCTGTCCTTGAGATCGTCTGCATTTACATTTACTCTGTTTGTTGCCATAAATCATTTAGAATTTAAGACCACCATTGCGTGCGCCTTCGGCACATTCCTTGACGCGGCCGTGGTAAAGATAACCATTACGATCGAAAACTACAGTAGTGATGCCGGCTGCGATGGCAGCCTTTGCTGCGGCTTCTCCAACCTTGAAAGCCTGCTCCTTTTTGGGACAAGCCTCGAGGCCGAGCGAAGAAGCGCTGGCGAGCGTGGTTCCAGTCTCGTCATTGATGAACTGGACATAGATCTGCTTGTTGCTGCGGAAAACGCTCATGCGGGGACGCTCGGCGGTTCCGGAGATCTTATTGCGAACGCGATACTTGATTTTTACGCGTCTTGCTTCTTTTGCTTTTGTCATAATCGTGAACTGTGACTCTTAAAAGGATGATTACTTGGCACCAGCAGACTTACCGGACTTGCGACGAATCTGTTCGCCAAGATAAAGGATACCCTTACCCTTGTAAGGCTCGGGCTTGCGGAAGGAACGAATCTTTGCGCAAACGAGACCGAGGAGCTGCTTGTCGCAAGATTTGAGACAGATGTAGGGATTCTTGTTGCGCTCCATCTTGGTCTCTACTTCCACTTCCTTGGGAAGTTCGATAACGATGGGATGGGTGTATCCAAGGCTGAAGGTGATGATGTTACCCTTGTTCTCCACACGGTAACCCACACCGACGAGTTCCATTTCGGCCTTGTACTGTTCAGTAACACCAACGACCATGTTGTTCACGAGTGCACGGTAAAGACCGTGGAAGGCCTGCTTCTGCTTGCCTTCGACCTCGCTGTTCTCATCGATGGCGAAGGTCACCTGGCCGTTCTCGATTTTGACGATGATAGAAGGATCAACAGCCTGAGAGAGTTCACCCTTCGGACCCTTAACGGTCACTACATTATCCTGAAGCGTTACGTTTACGCCTGCAGGGATGTTAATCGGCAATTTACCAATTCTAGACATATTGTTCTTCTTGTATTAATATACGTAGCAAAGAACCTCACCGCCAATCTTGAGTGCGGCAGCTTCCTTGTCAGTCATTACACCTTTGGACGTGGAGATGATAGCGATTCCAAGTCCGTTAATTACGCGGGGCATCTCACGGTAGCCGGTGTACTTACGCATACCGGGAGTGGAAACACGCTTGAGGCTCTTGATGGCACTGACCTTGGTCTGGGGGTTGTACTTGAGCGCGATCTTGATGGTGCCCTGAGGACCATCTTCCACAAACTTGAAGTTGAGGATGTAACCTTTGTCGAAGAGAATCTTGGTGATGTCCTTCTTAAGGTTCGAAGCGGGGACCTCAACCACGCGGTGCTTGGCCTGGATGGCGTTGCGCAGTCTGGTGAGGTAGTCTGCTATAGGATCAGTCATTGTTTTGTAATTGTTTAATTTATCGGGACTTTCCCGACAGTGTTAAAGAATTGAAATTGATTTGGGTGCAGTGTTAAGCTTGCGTGCTTCTTACCAGCTTGCCTTCTTCACGCCGGGGATGAGACCAGCCGAAGCCATTTCGCGGAACTGGATACGGGAAAGTCCGAAGAGGCGGATGTAACCCTTTGGACGTCCGGTAATCTTGCAGCGGTTGTGCAGACGGATGGGATTGGCGTTGCGGGGAATCTTCTGGAGTTTCTGAGCGGCAGCGTATGCCTCTTCGGGTTCGCCATGGTTGACGATTTCCTTAAGAGCGGCACGCTTTGCAGCATATTTAGCAACGAGTTTGGCGCGCTTCACTTCGCGAGCCTTCATTGATTCTTTTGCCATGAGAACTCTTGATTAGTTGTTTTTAGCGTTCTTGAAGGGGAGTCCGAACATCTTGAGGAGTTCGTAGCCTTCTTCATCAGTCTTGGCTGTGGTGACGAAGGTGATGTTCATACCCAGGATACGGTCGATGGTATCAATGTTGATCTC
>OBLI01003415.1_pt1 | contig 12227 bp, 8 predicted proteins | sample 1519701 | NCBI WGS metagenome assembly OBLI01 (sample SAMEA3663005, study PRJEB22513) | pig gut metagenome | biome: pig gut; feature: pig-associated habitat; material: faeces | place: France | collected 2012 | reverse complement strand
CCCTTTAGCACTCTCCTGGATTTCCTCTGCCACATCATATAATTCCTCCACATTGAGCTTTCGGAAATTCGCATATTCTAATAAAAAATCATCATATCCAATTGCCTTTCGAATATATAGGATAGAAGCATATGGATTCATCGTCGATAACATCTTAAGATCCTTCTCCAATTGTTCCACTCTCTCCTCCATCCAGCTCATATCCGAATACAAAAGCTTTAATTCAGAAAATGATATCTCTGGGTCCGTCAGATAATCCCTTCCAATATAGCGGTTAGGGCGATTGATCACCGATAAAATCTTTCTCCGTTCCCGGTTTCCTCTGGCTATTTCCATATAAGTAATCAGATCTCTGGCAATCCAATGTTCAAATAAATTAGGAAATCCGTCCTTCATCACAAAAGGCAGGTTATATTCCATCAGCTTTCCAATCAACAATCTTGGCTGTATATTCGTACGAAATAGCACTGCACATTGTTCCAGAGGCTTTCCTTCTCGTTGATATTCCTGAAGCACCTCTATGATTTTCTGATTCTCTTCAAACTGATTTTTACATTCTATATAATGCACCGGAGACTGTTTCCCGCAAAAAGCCGTTAATTTCTTTGAAAACCTCTTTTCATTCTGACCAATGACCTTCTGTGCCTCTGTAAGAATTTCTTCGGAGCATCGATAGTTAATATCCAGCAGTACTTTTTTAGCTTCCTTATAATCTTTCGGAAACCCCAGCATAATATCCGGTTTCGCTCCTCGAAAACGATATATGGACTGATCATCGTCTCCTACAATAAAAAGATTATTCTCTGGTTTTGCCAACATCTGAATGATCTTATACTGAACCAGATTAATATCCTGAAACTCATCAATCAAAATATATTGAAACTTTTTTTGCCAGACAGCCAGAATATCTTCCCGTTCCTTCAAGAGCTCATAGGTAAATACCAGCATATCATCAAAATCAATCTTTCGATTGGCGCGCAGTTTTCGTTCATAGCCACGAAATATATCCTGAAACACTTCATTGCTGCACTGTCCACTATAATAGTTTTCCAGAGGAATCATTTCTCCTTTTACCAGACTGATTTCATTGATCATTGCAGAGATAAAATCTGCTTCTTCTGCCATATCCACCTGTTCTTCAGCAAGAACCTCCTGTATGATCTGTCTCTTTTGCTCCTCTGAAATAATATGCTCATATCGATATCCATAGGCGTGTCTTAAAATAGTAAAAAATACCGCATGGAAGGTTCCAAAAGAAACCGGTAGACTTCTTCCCATCAACTGGCAAAACCGCTCTTTCATCTCGTTGGCAGCTGCCTTTGTAAAGGTAATTACCAGAATTCTGGCAGGAGAAACCCCATAATGTTCAATCAAGTACTTGGTACGCTCTGTAATAACTGTTGTCTTTCCACTCCCAGGTCCTGCAAGCACCATCATCGGTCCCTGATCATGTGTGATTGCCTCCATCTGTGCCTGATTTTTCTCATTCATTACAGATCATCCTCATCTAAGATCATGGAAGCAAGTGGAAAAGGCTCAATACTTCTTCTTAGAATTCCCTGGATTGCGGCAATTAAAATTCCATAATTCACGATTGGTACCCCAGCCGCTTTTACTCTTGCGATTCTGCTCTTCATCTCACGGCGATTCAAAGTGCATCCTCCGCAATGAATCACCAGATCAAACTCTGCCAGATCCTTTGGAAAGGAATTACCACTGCTGGTTTCAAATCGGAATTGCTTTCCTGTATATTGAGTCAGCCATCTAGGAATTTTCACCGTTCCAATATCATCACACTGTCGATGATGTGTACATCCTTCTGCAATCAGAATTCGAGCTCCATCTTCCAGTTTATCGATTGCTCTTACTCCCTTGATCTCCTCTTCTAAATCTCCTTTAAATCTGGCAAAGAGAATGGAAAAAGAAGTCAGCCAGATATCCTTTGGCGTATCGGCTGCGACCTTGGAAAACACCTGAGAATCCGTAATGACCATCTTCGGTTTTTTGTTTAAATACGTTAACGTCTCCCGAAGCTCATGCTCCTTTACAACGATCGCCGCTGCGTCAGATTCCAGAATATCCCGAATTGTCTGCTGCTGAGGCAGAATAAGTCTGCCTTTCGGAGCTGCCTTATCAATAGGAACCACCAGTACTACCAGATCAGAAGGCTCTAAAAGATCTCCCACAATTCTGAATTTATCCTCTTCCTCTGGTACCAACTTTCCTAATTGCTCTTTTAACTCCTCAATTCCTTCTTTCGTTGCTGCACTGACAAACATTCCCTCGGATATTTCCGGTCTGTTTTCTTTGCACAAATCCACTTTATTATAAATAATTAAGTATGGAAGTTTTCTGTCTTTGATTTGAAGCAGCAGCTCCTCCTCAAAGCTACTGATGCCAATAGTGCTATCAATGATAACCATGGCGATATCCGTCTTTGCCAACACTTCCATCGTCTTTTCGATACGTTTTTGCCCGAGCTCTCCTACGTCATCCAGACCTGGAGTATCAATAACAACCACTGGTCCCAGTGGCAGCAATTCCATCGCCTTATAAACAGGATCTGTTGTAGTCCCCTTCACCTCAGATACGATGGCAAGCTCTTGGTTGGTCATGGCATTGATCACACTTGATTTTCCCGCATTCCGCTTTCCAAATAATGCAATATGGACGCGTTCTCCTCTTGGAGTCTGATTCATACTCATATAACTTCCCTTCTTTCTATCAAATTCGATTCTATATATTTTTTTCTAAAATATGGGTGTTATTATTATAGCATACCTTCGAAAATCTTTTGCATATTTTTTTATCCATATATTGAAACAAAATCTATTAGACTTTTTTCTTCTTTTTTACTATACTTAATAACAACTTAAACAAACGAGGAGTGATATTTATGAATTATGGATCTGAAACCGCCCATGCTCTGGAAAATTTTTCGGTAAACCATCAAACAGTTCCCGAATCTCTGATAAAAGCTATGATCTTAGTCAAAAAAAATGCATCCAAAGCATTAAAGTATACAAAAGAATTGGAACCTCCCATTGCCGATGCTATCATTTTGGCCTGTGAGGAGCTATTGACCAACTTTCCCTCTGATCTTTTTCCGCTGAACGCCTTTCAAGGAGGTGCTGGTACCTCCACACATATGAATGTGAACGAAGTCATTGCTTCCTATGCACAAAACTATACCGATCGGCCAGTGGACCCTCTAGACCACGTGAACAAATATCAGTCCACCAATGATGTATATCCTACTGCCCTTCGCATCTCTTGTATTCAGTGGATTCGCCGTTTAAGCGAAGAGGCTGCAAAGCTTCAGGAAGACCTTCAGAAAAAAGAACTGGAATGGGATACGATAAAAAAAATGGGACGCACCGAGCTTATGGATGCTCAGATCATCTCTCTCGGTCAGGAATTCGGTGCCTATGCTCAGGCAATTGCCCGGGACCGTTGGCGTATTTATAAAGTAGAAGAACGGCTTCGCCAGATTAATTTAGGAGGTACTGCAGTAGGAACAGGAAGCACGGCCAGTCGGGCATATGGATTCCGTGTTGTAGAATTTCTAAGAGAGGATACTGGTATCGGACTATCCCGTGCAGAATATCCTATGGATCTGACACAAAATCTGGATGTATTTGTAGAGGTATCCGGCCTTTTGAAGGCCTTATCCGTAAATCTCATGAAGATCGCCAATGACCTGAGACTGATGAATTCTTTACCATTTCAGGAAATAAAATTAAAACCTCTGCAAAAAGGCTCTACGATCATGCCCGGCAAAGTCAATCCTGTAATTCCAGAAATGACCATCCAGACCGCCATGGAAGTTATGGCATATGATTCTGCCATCTCTTTCGCTGCTGCCAGTGGAAATCTGGAATTGAACGCATTTTTGCCATTGATTTCCTACAATCTTCTGACCAGTTTGGAAATGCTGTCAAATACTGTATTTCTTTTTCGCACGAAATGCATTGAGCCATTACTGCCATGTGAAGCAGGATGCAAGAAACATTTGGATTCAATGGTAATCTACGGTACAGCATTGCTTCCTTACATCGGCTATCAAAAGGCTACTGATCTTATGGAAAAAAGTATGGATAATAAAAAAATTTTGAAAAAATTGTTAGAAGAAGAAACTTCTATGACAAAAGAAGAAATTGAACGTGTTTTCTCTATCGCTCACACTTCTACTTATCAGATATAATTTCCTATATAAAAACAGACACAGCAATTGCTGTGCCTGTTTTATTTATCGTAGATCAATTATGATCTAGCTCTTTCTTCTAATAAAGCTTTTACCTCAGCTTCTGTTGTTAACTGCATAACTTCATCCGCTAATGCTTTACATTCATCCATTGTCCATAAAGACATAGTCTTTCTTGCCTGTAAAATTGCAGTAGCACTTACAGAGAATTCATTTAATCCAAATGCAAGTAATAATGGAATCATCAATGGATCGCTTGCAGCTTCTCCACACATACCAGCCATAATGCCTTCTTTATTAGCCGCAGCGATAATATTGCGGATAGAACGAAGTACTGCAGGATTGTATGCAGAATACAGATAAGCAACATCTGGGTTACCTCTGTCTGCTGCCATAGTGTATCCAGTCAAATCGTTAGTACCAATACTGAAGAAATCTGCTTCTTTTGCTAAAATATCTGCAATTAAGCTTGCTGCAGCAGTTTCCATCATAACACCTACTTCGATGTTTTTATCATATGCGATACCTTCTGCATCTAATTCTGCTTTCAGTTCTTCAATGATTGCTTTTACGGCACGAAGTTCATCTACACAGGTTACTAATGGTACCATGATACGTACTTTACCATATGCACTGGCTCTTAATAAAGCTCTTAACTGTGGTTTATAGATATCATCCTGTCTCTTTAAGCAGAAACGAACAGCACGGAAACCTAAGAATGGGTTCTCTTCTGTAGGAAGTCCTAAGTATGGAAGTGCTTTATCTCCACCGATATCCAATGTACGGATAATAACAGGTTTTCCTTCTAATGTTTCTGCAACAGATTTATATGCTTCAAACTGAGATTCTTCAGATGGAATGCTGTCGCTTTCCATGAATAGGAATTCAGAACGGAAAAGACCAACTCCTTCTCCATCTCTTTCTAACACACCTGGAGCTTCATCTGGTCCACCAATATTAGCAACTAACTCTACTACATGTCCATCTGCTGTCTGAGAAGGCTTTCCAACGAATTTTGCTAAAGCAGCTTTTGCTTCTAAATAAGCATCTCTTTTTGCTTTAAATTCTGCTAAAACATCTTCTTCTGGATTTAAGTACATCTCACCTGTCGTACCATCTAATACTACAACATCACCATCTTTTACGATCTTTGTAATATCAGGAATGGACAATACAGCTGGAATTTCCATAGAACGGCAAATGATAGCAGAATGAGAAGTCTTACCACCAATTTCAGTTAATACACCTTCGATGTTCTCAGGTACAAAACTTGCTGTCATAGATGGTGTTAAATCTTCTGCAACCAAAATAGTTTCTGCTGGAACTGCTCCGATATCAACTTCTTCAACACCTAATAAAATCTTGATCAGACGAGTTTTGATATCACCTAAATCAGATGCTCTCTGCTGTGTTAATTCATCCTCAGCCATAGAGAAGATCATTGCAAAGAAATCACATGCTTCTTCTACTGCTGATTCAGCATTGATAGATTCTTCATCAATCTTTGTTTCAATCTGTTCTTTGATCGCAGGGTCCTGAATCATCATAATATGACCTTGTAAAATTTCTGATTCAGCTTCACCTGCTGTAATTTTCATACTTTCAGCTAATGCAGTTGTCTTTTCAATAAAAACATCAATCGCATCTGCTAATCTTTTCTTTTCAGCTTCTTTATCAGTAATGGTTGTCTTAGAGTAGTTTAATTCCTGCTCCTTGATCACAACAATCTTACCAATACCGATACCTGCTGATGCACCAATACCTTTATACATGAGCCACCTCGTTTATTATAAAACCGGATTATTCGCCTAAACCTGATTCGATTAATTCTGCAGCATGTGCTAATGCAGCTTCTTCGTCTGGACCTTCACATACAACTTCGATTTCAGCGCCGTATTTGATGCATGCACCGATGATATTTAATAAACTTTTTGCATTGATTTTTTTGTCGTTGTAAACGATTGTTACATCAGATTCAAATTTAGTAACAGCTTTTGCTAAAACTCCTGCTGGTCTCATGTGTAAACCTTGTTCATTTTGTACTGTGAATTTTTTTGATACCATAATATTATTCTCCTTTTTCTTAATAAAATTTCGTTTTGTTGGAACCCCTTAATGCACTACATAACAAAACGAACGCCCAATGGACCTTCGTTTCAATGCTTGGCAAATAAAGACCTATCAGAAACATACTGGCAAATATATTATTCTCCAGGTCTTCATGCATTACCAGTAACAATCCAACTCTCTCATTTCATGTTAAAATTTTACCATGAAGCCCCCCGGAAAGTCAATAGTAGTAGTGCATTTTTTATAGATTTATCCCTTTACTTTTTATCATTTTAAACAAAATTATACAGAATGTATCACTTCCGCTGGGACATAGGCCTCAATATAAATCCCTTCTTCTCTGTATTCTTCTTTTAAAATGGTTCCGTACTTACGAATCATTGATATTTTTCCCGCCTCAGCATAAGCATATACTTTTTCAAGATAGATCTGTCCCTGCTGCAGCACTTCTTCTATCAATTTTAAAAGCTCATCCGTATGAATCCCCTTTTTGGCAGAAATCTGAATTACTTCATCTGCATGGGGATCATTCAAAAAGGTCTCCTCTTCCAACTGGTCGATCTTATTAAATACCGTGATCATCTTCTTATCTTGAATCCCAAGCTGTTTCAAGGTCTCATACACTGCCTCCATCTGCTTCTCTCTTTGCGGATTAGAAGCATCCACTACATGAAGAATCAGATCACTGTATTTTGCCTCTTCCAGTGTACTCCGAAACGCATCGACCAGATGATGTGGAAGCTTTCTTATGAACCCAACCGTATCCGTGAGAAGAATTTCCTGACCACTTTCTAATCTCACCTGTCTTGTAGTAGGATCTAAAGTTGCGAACAGCTGATTCTCCTCCAATACTCCTGCATTCGTATAAAGATTTAAAAGGGTGGATTTCCCTGCGTTTGTATACCCAGCAATACAAACAACCGGAAGGTGATTTTTACTTCTCTTCTGACGCTGTACTTCCCTGTGCCTTACGACCTGTTTTAATTCTCTGGATAAATGTCCGATCCTGTCTCGAATCAGCCTTCGATCCATCTCCAATTTCTTTTCCCCGGGCCCTCTGGTCCCAATTCCACCTCCCAAACGGGATAAGGAAGTTCCAAGACCGGTCAGTCTGGTAGCACGATAGCGAAGCTGTGCCAGTTCCACCTGGATTTTCCCTTCTTTTGTTCGGGCCCGTGAAGCAAAAATATCTAAAATCACCAACGTTCGATCCATAATCTTGCATTCCAGTTCCATCTCCAGATTGCGAAGCTGAGCTGGAGATAATTCATCGTCACAGATAATTCCATCTGCATCCGTCTCCCATATGAGATCCTTAAGTTCCTTAATCTTTCCACTTCCAAGGTAGGTAGCATTATGAAGGGCCTCTCGCTTTTGAATACAGCGTCCAACCACCTTGGCACCTGCCGTTTTGGCAAGTTCAGAAAGCTCATCTAAAGATTCTTTCGTATCTGCTTCTTCCTCCAGACAGACCGCTGCCAAAATGACTTTCTCTTCTTTTTTATTTTCTTCATAAATCATTTTATTATCCATATATTATCTCGTTTCCAAAAATTCCTGCTCACGTTTGCCCGTTTCATCATCAGGATATGCCTTCACATAGGCCGTGGCAGCCTCCAGTGCCTTATCATACTCCAGCATTTTTTCATAAACCACAATTTTTCCGAACGCAAGCTCCTGTTCCCATGAATTTACCGGACCCTTCAATGCCTGCTCAATAGTATCCAATGCCTGTTGATACTGTTCTTCTTCAATATAATATCCATATAAATAATAGTAACCAATTCCATCCTTCTTATCCACATCGATGGCTTTCTCATAGCTTTTCTGTGCCTTTTTCTTCTGTCCATCCGCCTGATAAGAAAATCCTTTCATAGCAAATGCTCTGGCCTCTTTATGCCTATCCGTGATTTTTCCGTAAACCTGGACTGCATCTTCATATCTGCCCAAAAGAATCAGACATTCTCCTTCATAATATAGGATATTTTTCTTGGATGTCAGAATCGTATGCTTCTTCTCCGCTTTATAAAAAGATTCATAAGCTTTCTCGTATTCCTTCTGTTCCAGATATTTTGTGCCATCCCGAACCAAAAGCTTCTGGGTGACAATCTGAAACAGTAAAAAAATGATAAGAACAATGCCAATGGCTCCTGCGGCTATGATTATATTTTTCTGCTTTTTTTCCATATGATTTCCTCCTGTCTGACCTTCATTATAATAAGCAGAATAGGAATTTGCAAGAACAAAGCGGACAAGTATTCTTTTACAAAGTCTGCCACCCTAATAAAAATTTAATTTAACACGACAATCTATAATGAAAAATGCCCATCCTATGATTTCTCATAGGATGAGCACCTTCCTTTCGTTCATCTATCACGACCCTAGACAAACAAATCCTTTCTACTACCACGCTAATATAAATTCTGATCCATATACGTTAAAAACCCTACGCATACAAAGCAGATAAATCCGAACAAATTATTTATCTTAATTTTGAGAATTATCCTCTTGTCTTACCACCTGCAACGTTCAGGGTAACACCATGGATATATCCTGCTTTTTCACTTGCAAGGAATGCACATGTTGTTGCTACTTCTGATAATTTACCAGAACGTCCCAGTGGAGTTGTAGATGTCTTACTGTATCCAGCTCTTAAATCATCTACAGTAATTCCTCTTGTATAAGCAAGAGCTTCTTCATAAGCAAGAGTTCTAAGTCCTGTTGCTTCCATGATACCAGGAGCTACACCTACAACACGAACACCTAATTTACCAAGTTCTTTTGCCCATGAACGAGTTAAAGAATTTACTGCATTCTTTGTTGCTGCATATACGCTCTGACCTTCAGATCCTTCTAATCCTGATTCAGAAGACATGTTGATGATCACTCCAGCTCCTTTTGCTGCCAACACACGTCCAACAGCCTGTGCACATAAGAATACACCTTTGAAGTTAACTGCTGTTACTTTATCCCATACAGCTTCATCTAATTCGTATTTGCCATTTGGATCTTTTGGATCTACCAACAGTCTAGGAATATTGATACCTGCATTGTTTACTAATACATCTAAGGTACCAAATTTTTCTACTGCCTGAGCTACCATTCCATCCACAGATTCCTTACTTGTAACATTTGTCTGGACATATAAGAAGTTATCATCAGATGCGCCATCGTATGCTGGTGCTTCTGGTGCCATATCAGCAACTACTACTTTTGCTCCTACATTCAGGAATTCCTGTGCAACTGCTTTTCCAATTCCAGATGCAGCTCCGGTAATCACTACTACTTTTCCTTCTAAACCTAGCCATGTACTCATTCTATTTTCCTCCTTAAAAAATAAATAATTAGTATATCAAATTTGGTATATAGAATACCATAATCTGCATGATCTACAAACAAAATTTAAGATAGTCATTAAATTTTGTCCTCTGAAATAATTTGTTCGTGCTCCAACAACTGCTGGAAAGAATCCTTTCTCATGGAATAAAGCAGTAAAAAAATACTATCGACAACAGCCATTGCCGCTGATCTTGTAAAACTGACCTGGTCATAAAATACTCTTTCCCGCGATGCAGTTGTCAATACAATATCGCTGTTTTCTGCCAATGGTGACTCTGGCTGATTGGTAATGGTCACAACGAGGGCTCCTCTTTTTTGCGCAATTCGTGCCATTCCTACCAATCTTCTGGATGCTCCGGAAGCTGATATTCCGATTAATACATCCCCTTTATTTAATGTAAAAGAAAATGCCTGCTGTGCCTCCCACACATTGGATGCTACAGAACGAATTCCAACCTGATTGAACTTATAGCTGGCATCCATGGCAATTGGTATCGAATTTCCGACTGCCGCCACTTCTACCACATCTGCTTTTACAACAGCATCAATCACCTTCCTGATCGACTCTTCATTCAGATTGTTGATCGTCGCTTCCAACTCCTCTACCTTACTGACAAGAATATTGTGCAATGACTGCCCAATGTGATTAATATCAATGGCATTCGTTGTAATATAATCTTTTCTCGTCTTCATATCCTTGGCCATCTCAATCTTCAACTGATGAAATCCGCTGAACCCGACCTTTTTGCAAAATCGAATAATCGTAGCCTGGCTGGTCGAACATTCTCCTGCCAAAGCTGCCACAGACATCTCCACTGCTGCATCCGGATGATCCAATAGATAATCAGCCACTTTTTTCTCTGCATCAAACAATTGATCGTATGTGGTGAAAATGTAATCTCTTACTGTCATTTCCTTTGCCATAATATACACTCCACTTCTCTCTGGTAACTTACTCTTATAGAATATTGTCGCTTATTTTTTCTATTTTGTCAACTTAACCAGTTTCATTTTTTTGTATATTTCTAACAAATTCACCACCGTTGAAACACTATTTATTTCATAATTCTATTATACCGCGAAATTTTATTTTGTCAATATTTTTTTTGCGAAATTTTATTTTGTTATTTTTGTAACAATTAAAACTCCCAAATATTCCCTGGAATGAAAATACAGAGGATTTTTCTCCAAAATACAAGATAAAAACAAGAAAAATGGCAGAAGCATTATCATTCTTCTTCCATTTTTCTTGTTAAAATTTTATCTTATTCAAATTGACACTCCGCGAAGGTCTGGCGCCCCACTAAGCTATACCTGATATACAACTTTTCCTTCCTTTATAGTCGTTAAAACTGTGATATCTTTCATCTGCTGTTTGGGAACTTCCATAGGATTTCTATCTAAAATTACCATATCAGCCAGCTTTCCTGCTTCCAATGTTCCTTTCTGCTTCTCTTCGTGGTATTCATAAGCGCCATGGATGGTAATCGCCTTCAACGCATCGTACACATCAATGCACTGTTCCTGTCCAATAGACTGTCCTCTTCGTGTCCTTCGATTGACTGCACACCATACAGAATGAAGCATATTAGGTTTTGTAACTGGTGCATCCTGATGGAAATTATACGGCATATGAAGATCCAGCGCTGTCCGTACCGGACTGATCGCAGCCCCTCTGATCGGACCTAAATTTTTTAGATGAATATCTCCCCAATAATACGTATGCCCAACAAAAATAGATGGTATGATGTGTAAATTTGCCATACGCTCCATCTGATCCTTTCTTGCTGTCTGGCAATGAATCATCACTGGCCGCAGATCTGCATCGATTGCCCCTTCCTGCTTCTCATAGGCCTTTTCAATACTTCGGATAAACTGTTCTGACGCCGCATCTCCATTACAATGAGCCAGGATCTGATATCCACCCTTTACTGCATTGGATACGACTTCTTCCACATAACTATCTTCATGAGTTGGGTATCCACAATAACTTTCTTCCCCTTCATATGGCATAGAAAGCCATGCCGATTTTCCCTGCGGGGAACCATCTAAGATGACCTTAGCACCTCCAATTTTCACCCTGTTCTTATAAATTCCATTATACTCACTGAACTGTGCTACGGTCTTTTCATAGTCATCTGCCAAAATATATACTACAACATCCAGCTTTAGCCGCCCTGTGGCTCCATAGGAAGCCAACATCTGCATAGCCTGCCCCATAGCCGCACCTTCCTGCACTGTGGTAATTCCATTCTTAAGATAAAGCTTCTCGGCTGCTTCCATCTGTACCATCAGATCACCCTTCATTCTCGCCATTGCCGGCATGAGAATTTTCATAAGTGCTGGTGTCTCTTCCACATATCCATTCAGACTTCCATCCTCATATCGTCCGAATCTGCCACCTTTTGGATCTTCTGTATCGTCAGTAACCCCTGATAACTGAAGCATTGCAGAATTGGCCACACCCATGTGACCAGATGCATGGGAAATATAGATTGGAATCTGGTCAGAAACCTCATCCAACAGCTTTTTATTCGGATGCATCTCTTCTTCTAAAAAATTATGATCATATCCGCTCGCAAATACGACTCCTGTAGCATCCATATGATTTTTT
>OBLI01003413.1_pt1 | contig 12233 bp, 14 predicted proteins | sample 1519701 | NCBI WGS metagenome assembly OBLI01 (sample SAMEA3663005, study PRJEB22513) | pig gut metagenome | biome: pig gut; feature: pig-associated habitat; material: faeces | place: France | collected 2012 | reverse complement strand
ATCTGTTATCACTGCAGCATTGCTTCTTTTTTCTTCTGTTCCGCAATCTTCTCATTTATCCAAACCTTAATATTATCTAAACTTTGTTTCAAAAACGACATTAATTATAGCGACATTAAGTCTAAAGGTTTGGATTTTATTTTCCATGGTATGATAAACCAAAAGAAAAAAGGAGGTTAACATACCATGGATTTAACAAATTTACGACAACACCATTGACTTTATATACTCACTATTGTTTCCACTATATGAAAAAAAAGGTGAATAGTAATAGCACAGAATTGTATTTCCACAAAGTACACCATTTATAGTATCTACTCCATATATATTATATAGCCTGAGAGCTTTGGCTATTGGCTTACAGACACTTCAAGAATTGAGCCTGCAAGAATTAATGTTGCTTTATAAGCACCAACTGCAAAACAAGAATCTAATTCCGTTATATCTTCTGATATTGCCTCATAAAAATGCTTAAAATCAGAAAACAAAAACTTAAATATACTCGAATAAAGCTGCCTTACTTCATTTGTCTTATATTTCAAACTTTTAATATATTTATAGTATGCCAACACCCTTTTTTTCAAAGCATAATAATTTTCATGTATGTTTCTATCCTCAATACAAATGCCTTTCTTTTCTGGTAAATACTCTAACTTATTAATTTTGCCCCTATCTTCTGAAGAATCTCTTTTTCTTCAAATTCAGCGACTGCCTTTTTTTATGCATCCCAATCTATATTATTCATAAAATAACCTCCTTCTCCATAATACTTTATTTTCAAATATCTGTAGTCCTTATTTAGTTAGTTATCAACTTATCAATAACATCTTTCTTATTTATTATATAGTTATAACTCACCACCAATCTTCTCAACCAAGGTCACATCCACCGGCAGCCATTCCACTTCGCCAAGCTGGTCCTTTGTCAGCCATCTTGCATCCTCATGCTCTTTCAACACAAGATCTCCCTTTACAATCGTACACCAGAAGCAATCCATGGAAAGATGAAACGTTGGATAGTCATACTCAACCGTATCTATCAGTTCACCAACCGATACTTCTGTATCAAGTTCTTCCATAATTTCACGCTTTAATGCTTCCCGTGGTGTTTCTCCTGCTTCAATTTTGCCACCTCGGAACTCCCAGCCCGCAGAAACACTATATTTTGTATTAAATGTGCGTAACTATACTACATTTAGTGTATAGTGGGGTATTACCCTATCTTTTTGGCAAAAGTAAATATGAAAATCCTTTATTTATAGGCTTTCTCCGCCTTTTGCACTAAAGTTATATCCCACCTTTTCATTATCCACCCTTGTAAAAGTGGGGTATCTATACCTTCGTAATTATATTCTTAGCCGCGCTGATAATTTTAGGACCATTCTTTTTTATTGCAGTTAACACTATACCAGCAGTTATTAAAGCTGCTCCTCCTTTTTTTGCGTGCTTCACAGCATTATCCATTTTCTTATGATCCTCTCTATTCAGCTTTTTCTTTTGAAACTTCTCTGCCATCAGTCAACACCTCCAATAATTTATCACCAGTAACTTCAAGCGCAACATAATCATATGCTTTGCCGCTTTCTATACATTGTTTCTTTTCAATTTCCACATACTTTGATGCATGATTATAAAACATATCATCAAGATCAACGCCCTTATGCGCTAACTCTATGGACTTAAGTTTACTAAAATCTATGCTATCCAAAAATGAAATACCATCTCCAAATGTTTGTTCAACAGCAGCTATTTCTCCCTTATATGCGTATGCTCCCGCAATCATTTTTGTTGCTTGCAAATACATTTCATAGCATTCCTGAATATTTTCTATTTCATCGTCTTTTTTACTTTGATAATCATTATGAAGCCACATATTTAAAACAAGCATTGCTTTATTATCAGGTAAAGGTTTAAAGTTCTCTATTCTTCTCACCATTGCTTTACCAATTTGCTCCCGACCTAAAAGTAAATTATGAATTCCCAAGCTCATCTGCTCATTACGATCATTTTCATCTTGTAGTGTCAAAGCAAGCATTATTTCTTTTCTTCCCGCTTCAATAAATGCTACTCTATCATCCTGCTGTCCTTGTTCAATCATTTTAACTGTCTGATAAGTTTCTTCTACTCTTTCTGACAACTGGGCCATTTGCTGTTGCATATATATATTATGATAACTATTGCAAATATCTTGAAAAGGATTACCCTGTATAAATTCTTGCTGCTTAATTGGCAAGTCATCTACAAATCGATACTGTCCGGTTTCAGCCTTTCTCATTAATGTGGGCCATTCTATTCCCGTTGTTTTATTCTGATTAATAAAATACTCGCCTGCTTCATATTGCTTTTGATACTGTGCTGGTATTTGAACAACATACTCAACACCTTTTTCTATTGTAGATGCAATTTCTGCAATGTTAACATATTGTGCCAGTCTATCAACAGCGCCAGCAAAATCAATATTTGTCATTTCTTCATGAATTTTAAGGATTTTGTTACCTTTACTATCTAAAATAATCTCTCCCTCTAATTTTTCTGTTTCTTCAATTGAAATGATCTCCTTATTTACAGTCATTTCACTGCGAATTTTCTCTATCAACGTTAAATCAGCCGGCAACCATTGAACCGAATCTAGTTCATCCTTGCTTAACCACTTAGCTGCTTCTGCTTCCTTCAGTACCAACTTTCCAGCTATTGTCTCACACCAAAAGCAGTCCATTGAGAGATGGAAATTAGGATAATCATATTCGATGGTATCAATCAAATCGTACACTTCGATTTTTGTATCCAATTCTTCTTCAATTTCTCGTTTTAACGCCTGCTCTGGGGTTTCGCTTTCTTCTATTTTTCCACCAGGAAATTCCCATTGTCCTTTGAACTCCCCATATCCTCTAGCTGTAGCAAATATCTTACGCTTTTCCTTTACGGAATCACAGATAACTGCAGCTACCACTCTAATCGTCTTCATCTACTGCATCTCCTTAAGTTCTTGCAAGCGCATAAGCCATTGCCTTAGTTATTTCTGTATGATAATAAACGTTTGTTTCATCTGGTTTTCTATCAATATACTTACATATCTGTACCTTCTTGAGTTTTCCAGATTCAACTTCCTGCTTTATTTCATCTTGTGCTTTATCTAAAATATTTGTATTCCCCAACTCATTACTATCGGAGATATAAACAAGGCCTGCTGCTGTATTAAGCGGAATATCTAAATGTGAATGGTACCGTTTCATCAACTCCTTGTTAGTGCCATTATTTTTTATTTCCAAACTCACCCTGTAACAAGTATCATTGCTATTTTTCGCAACCAGTACAGCAACACTTACCGGGTTGTCTGCATACTTGCCATATTTCAACTGAACCCATAAATAACGGCGTGTTTTTGTATTTGAACCATCCAGCCAAGACATAGACATACATTTGTCTAACTTAAACTTAACAGCAAACGTTTTTGCCATCTTCTTCAACTCGGCTATAGCATTTTGTCCTTTTTTCTTTACTTCTAAAAGCCGACTTACTTCTTCTGCTGCAAGCCCCGGTGCATCAGGATTAGAATACGGAACATCTATATTATCTCGTAGATAATCCAGAACTCCTATATAATCAATTTTAATATCATTACCGATAATCGCTGGATACTTCTTATCTATCTCAGGCATTTCCTATCTCCTTTTCCTATCTCCTCGAGTTCCTGCAATGCCCGGTAGTATCCTTCCATCCATTCCGACTGCTTTTCCGCATGCATGGCATCCGGATCCTCTGCTTCTATCTCTTCCGGCCATTCGTCCCCTTCTTCAAGCTTTTGCAGTTCGATCCAGTCCTCTGTCACTTCAAACTGCATCGTTATGCCGTCTTCCCTTTCAATCGTAACAAGAACCATCAACGGTTCGCCTGGCATCCGTTCTTCACAGCCATAATCGGCATCATCGATTCTTACTATCTTCCACATGATTTTCCCTTCCAGTACACTTCTTTATATATTCTGAATATACCTGCATTGTGGGAACCCGCTGCATCCATAAAATTGCCTGCCCGCATGCTCCCCTTTCTTTGCTACTCTTAATACTAATTCTTTTCCACATTTCGGACATATATTTTTCTGATGTGGAAACTGGATAATTTTTGTTCCATATGTACTTTCTGTTTTTTTATACTTACTTTCAATATTCTTAATATGATCTGCTTTTACTGTATCATCAACTTCTGTTAGTACCTTTAACTTTTCATAGAGATCTTCTATCCTTGCTTCTGATAGCACATCCACATGCTTATTCCAATAATCTCTTACCACTGCATAAATTCTATCTCTCTTAATCACTTTTACATCCGCTGAATGTACGGTTACTTTTTTCAGTTCACATCTTTCTGAAAATACAATAACAGAAAATAATGGAATTCCTTCCCCAATATAATTCTTCATCCATTTCAAATGCGTTCTATTTTGCATAATTGGATTATAAAATGAATTTTTTTGTTTATTTGCTAACATCGCCGTCCAATTCCGATTATTCTCATCACCAAAAATCCAGCCGGAATAGTTCTTGCTCTCAAAAACAAATATTCCTTTTTTTGTTATAAAAATCACATCAACTTCTGATGTTTCCCCATTGTCTTTCGGTAAATATATATTTTTTAATATCTTTCCCTTGCGGCCAAAGAACTGCACGAATTTCAATTCCCGTTCCGTAAGTTTTTCTCCATATTTTCCCGTCCAATTCGCATCCATCACGCGATCCAATAAAATATCAAAAATGCCCTTTGCCATAACTTATTCCCCCATATATATTTTTTTATCTCCCTCGCCCAGATTTCTTAGGCTTCCATATTGCATCATATCCGTTAAACCTTGCCCAATAATAAACTGCTCTGAGATTTTGATCACTATACTTTTCCATATCTTTTGCATCTTTCTTCAGCAATACAATTCTTTTATTTCTATCCAGAAGCTTTTCTAAATAGATAACAGAAGCAAGTTTATCACTTTTTTGTAAATTACAAGTAGGACATGCTAAAACTAAATTCCACATTTTATCATCTTTAATAAAAGTTCTCGGTATAAAATGATCCACGTGAATCTTATGACCATCATTTGATAATTTTTTTCCGCAATAAAAACAGGTTGTATTTTCAAATTCCTCAAAGAGAATTCTTCGATATACCGAAAGATTCTCCCTCTCAGAACTCTTATCAATTTTTGTGAGCAAATGATCCATTACGGAATCATCGTTTATTTTTTCTAAGTATTTTGCCCACTCATAATAATTCAATTTTTCAATTGCAAGCTTATGCTTACATACAAACTCATACATCTGTGGATTGATCTGTAACCATTCTTCTTTTCTGGAAAAGGAATAAAATAACCCTTTTGTATCCTGAAACAAGGCTCCCACTACATTTATTTTACACTTATTCTTAATTTTCCTGCATACCTCAACTTTTGCTTTATCTGAAATACTTTCAAATGGTATATCTGTTGTAATCGTATACCGGGCAGCTGTCGCGTTTAACATCTGTTCCAAATATGTACCATTCGAATACTTGCTGACCGGCTGTTGTCTGATTCCATACTTCAATACTAGATTCCAGTATATTTCCGTAAAAGTACAAAATAGCTGATCAAATGTCAAAGTCAGTTTCTGATCCACATTATACAGATTATCCATGATTGCCTTGAGAAAACCGAATTTATAGCTGCTCGAATTCTTTGAATGACTTGAAAACAGGTTACTAAATGCAGACCACATCTCATCCTCTGACAATGTTCTGTTTTCATACTGCCCTTGAGCAAGATTATAACCTGCCATAACCCCATCCCTTTCTTAATCATATATTTTTCTCAGATCACTTACGGGCATCTATTTTCCATAGTTAAATTATATTCTTATACAAACACACCTGTAATCAAGTCTTTACACATTCTCCGTATGTCTGCACTCCGGAAATCCCGTGCATCCCCAGAACTCTCCGTATCTTCCGTTCCGCTTTTTTAACGGTCTGCCGCACATTGGACATGACCTTATTTCCGGCTTTACGCCTGTTGTTCCCTCACCGGCAAGTTCTCTGCCAAGCAGTTCATAGACTCTCTGGTTCATCTTACAATCCGTCAGTGCACGGTGCGCTCCGGCAGTGGAGATTCCATAATATTCTGCTAGATCACTCAGTCTTCTATGCTTCCAGTCCGGGAAACAGATCTTCGCAACTGCAAGTGTATCCACGTAATCATTCGTCAGTGTCTGGTTCAGATATTTTTCACAGTCCCGGTAGAGGAACTTCATATCGAAGCTTTTGATATTGTGTCCTACCAATACATCATCACCGATAAAGGCTAGAAACTCCGGCAGGATCTCTGAAAATACAGGTGCACCGGCTACCATCTCATCTGAGATATGGTTCACCATGCTGGCTGCATAAGGAATTGGTCTCTTCGGATTGACCAGTTCGTTGAATTCGTCTACGACCTTCCCTCCTCTTACCTTTACTGCGGAGATTTCGATCACTTCATCATAATAACAGGATGTCCCGGTCGTTTCGAGATCATATAAGACATAATCCGGAACATACTGACACAGGGATTTTCCTTTTGTACTTCCTAACATTACCTTTCTTCCTTTGCTTTTATCTAATACAGATCATAGAACTTCATTGTCTCCGGATTGCGGAATTCATGCTTTTCGTAATAACCGATCAGCTTTCCTTCCTCTCGGAGTGCCACCATATACACATCCTTGTTCTGCTTCTCATTGTGGAAGGTATAGATCATGTTATGGCCTTCATCTGCTGCAAACCAGTCTGCTACCTCACGGATCCTTTCTCCCGATGCCGGATTGTGGCAGTTTAAGATGCTTTTTCCGACCAGGTCAGCACCGCCCCATTTTTCGTAGCTTTGTACTGCTGCCGGATTCATATAGATGATCTCATGTTCGATGTTACAGATCACTACGGCACAGCGGTCCTGATCAATAATACTTTTAAAAAAACCGGTATATTCTTTGGTTTCCATGATTATTCCTCACTTCTTTTTCATTTTTACAATGGTTATCTTTTATGCTTCCGCTTTACATTTTTCATAAGCGAACAATGCCGCGCCAAGTGCACCGCAAAGCTGTGCTTCCTCACAGATATAGAGCTTTGCGCCAAGCTTTTCCTCTAATGCCTGAATGATTCCCGTATTCTTTGCGACACCACCGGTCATCATATATTCCCCCGGATTCGTTTTACCAAGACGGGCAGCCAGTGCCCCTACCTTGGATGCGACAGAAACATTTAAGCCATGGATGATATCCTCGACTGCTTTATTCTGTGCAACCAACGATACCACCTCAGATTCTGCGAAAACCGTACACATACTCGATATCACGATATTTTCCTTCCATTCAAGTCCCTTTGTACTCATTTCCTCTAAGGAAAGTCCCAGTGTTCTTGCCATCATCTCAAGGAAACGTCCGGTTCCTGCTGCACATTTATCATTCATCAGAAAGTTCTGGACTGCTCCATTTTCATCGATGCTGATTGCCTTAATATCCTGTCCTCCGATATCAATAATCGTCCGAACCCTTGGATTCAGGTAATGTGCACCCTTGGCATGGCAGGTGATCTCTGTAATGCTGTCATCCCCGTTGTCAATGTAAGCCCGTCCATATCCGGTTGTAACAATTCTTACGATTTCTTCCTCACGGATGTCCGCACGCTCTAATACAAGATCCAGGCTCTTTTTCGCACTTAGCATTGCACCGCCTCCGGTCGGAATGATCATCGTAAACTTGATCTTTCCATACGGATCTAAGATCACAACATCCGTACTGGTGGATCCACTGTCGATTCCTGCCACATAATAGACTCCTGATTTCATTTTCTTTCTCGTCTCCTCACTGATCTTTGATTCTGCGTTCCGGTCATCTGCTCCTTCGATGGTTTCTGAAAAAGCCTGTATTCTGGTTAATAGCTGTCTGACACTCTGACTGGTAAAATCGGTTTCGAGCTTAAGAAGCGGAACCCTGACCTCCCGTTTCATACCGGCATATTCAAATCCATAATAATCACAGAACTTGATCGTATGATAAATGATCCCCTTCAGTTCCGGATCTAAATACATCTGTCTTCTTCTGACACTGTCATTCATGCGAAAACACGGCATCTGTCCAAGCAGTGCCTCTGCATATGCAGCTAGCATGGCTTCTTCATCCAGTTTCCCCAGTTCTTCCGGCACGACTGCAAGTTCCCGTCCGCAGGTACAGGTGAGGTTCTTCACCTTCATCTGCATATTATCCTCGATCATTTTTTCCAAAATACCGCTGACACGTACTCCCATAACTCCGATATACGGTTCCTTTGTGGAATGCTCCTTTGTAAAAGAATGCAGGAAAGCAGCGGGATCAAATTTTTTCCCGGAATATGTCTCATACGCATTCTTTAAGCATAAGACTTCCTTTGCAAACTTCACCTTCTCACATTCATTTCCCTCATGCGGAAGATCTAAGATATAGAGGAATCTGCATTTTCCGGTGCTCTGTACAATATCATACACCCGGCGCATGGAGTCACAGCAATTAACAAGTACCAGTTCCTCCACCTTTCCTTCTAACACAGCCTGAATCACCGACTTGCCAAAGCCGCATAGATTCGCATGTGCGATCTGATCCGACATTTCAAAATTCTCCGGGATCTCTTCAAGCACGGTGCAAGTTTCCCCGAATCCGCGGAATAACTCTACCGGCGTATATTTACATACATACATAATGTATCATGCTTTTTCTCCTCCCTGCCTTCTTCTAACATTTCCACAAAAGCCTGAAGTCTTGTCGACACCTGACCATCACTGGTATTCGCCGGATTACAGCCATCCCCGTCTAAGATCATTGTTGGGATACCTTCGCTTTCTAAAGAATGCTTGATCAGATTTGACACACCAAGTGTTCCCTTACAGCCCCAGTGGGCAAACAGGATGCCTCCATCTGCATCTGTCTCTTTTGCAAGCTGCTCTGCCATCTGTATCCGCTGATCTACATTTCCATTGTAGATGCTATAAACCATCTTTTTTGCCATGACTTCATACGGATCTTCTTCGGATACTGGCTGAAACCCGTCTGCAACAAAGTCACAGGCCGAGATATGGATGTGATCACTATAATTAAACACATCTCTGACCGGTTCCTGCAAAAATGGCATGATATGCATCCAGAGCACATGCAGACTATCTTCCTTTGGTGCCTTTTTCACGTCCTCCAGTAACAGCTTCGTATATTTTACTGCTTCCTTTGATCCGGAAAGCAGGTGGCACATAAAAATCGCATACAGCTCATTTGTCATCGTTGTAACCGGATCATGGTCTTTTCGTAAGGCAAGCTGCTTCCGGTAATAGGCAGATGCTTTCTTACTATTTGAAACGGCCTTGGCCACTTCCTGCTCCGGGATTTGTTCTCCGGTCATCTCTTCCAAAAAATGCTTCATTTCCCGTAACTGCCCTGCAACATATCCGACAGATTCTTTACTTTTCTCATACGGAACATCAATATAAAAGCCCGGAAGGTCATAGGTCTCTTTCAAATACGGAAAGGTCATCATATTTCCATCACAGGCAAGATTGGTATAGATCATGCATTTTGGCTGTGGCAGCAGTCCGGATGATCGTCTGCATTACAAGTCTTGCTGCATACTGACCGGATGCCGGAATCTTCTTATCCGGAAAAAGCTGCAGCCGTTTTTTCTGCAGGCGATAGCCGGTAAGCAGAAGTTTGCGGGCTTTCTCTGGATCTTTATAAGACTGATTTCCCACCATCGTACCGAATTTATCTAAAATGTCCATCGTTACCATTTCCTTTCTGATTTCAGCGTATTTTCCCACTTCACAGATCAACAAATATTATAACAAATCTCATAAAAAAGTAAACGAGCAATCGAAAGCCCAGACTGGTTCCGATTGCCCGTTTTTCCTCATATTCATTTCTAATTTTTATTTTTTCCGGTTTAAGCGTGCCTTTGCGAGCAGACATAACAGGTTCTGTACCACAGTGTCTGCAACAAAACAGGTCTGCTGTGCCGGTGAATCCAGTGGCGGTGCAACACAGACAATATCTGCTGCGACCACATTGATCCCATCCAGATTCCGAAGCACCTGACAGGCCTCACCGGAGCTTGGTCCACCAACTACCGGAGTTCCGGTTGCCGGTGCATACGCCGGATCAATGCTGTCAATATCAAAAGTCAGGTAAACCGGCATATCGCCAACGATATCTTTGATCCGTTCTGCCAATGCCTCAGGTCCCATCTTCAATGCCTCAGGCGCAAAGATAATGTTATATTCCGGCTGTGGAATACCAGGATCCATCGGAAAATCCGTACGGATATATGCCTGAACGGAATGCTTGTCATCTATGCAGCCTTCCTCCCACAGATCATAAGAGAAATTCGCATGACTGTAATTGCCATAACTTGGCCAGCAGTCCTGATGGGAGTCAAAGTGTATCAATGCAAGCTTTCCGTATACCTCATGTGCGGCTCTCACCATTCCGTATGGGATCGTGTGATCTCCGCCTAACGTCATAAGATTTGCCCCTGATGTCAAAATCCGCTTTGCATGTTCGTAAGTCTCCTGAAACATAACTTCCGTTGCCTTCGAGCCATAAGAATAACCGACATCGCCATAATCAATGATATGTGGACATGCCTGATCTAAGGTAAAATCCTTGGTATCCCAGTTATGATTAAAGTTCATTACCGAATAGGATACATCCCGCATTCCTCTTGGACCCATTTTAGCACCTGACCGGTAAGTTACCCCTGCATCATATGGAACTCCCATAATTGCAATATCGACCTGATCTAATTCTCTGGTGTTCGGATATTTTCCGAATGTTGCAATACCTCCAAACGGTAATGGGACAAGTTCGGAATCAAATACATGCTGTTCTCTGTTTCTTTCTGCCATTGTTCTCTACCTTCCTTTTTATCCTTTTGATTCTTCAATCTGACAAAAAGTATAGTGCTTTGTGTTACACAAAGCGAAAGTAGTAATGATACATAATTTTTTCCGATTGCATGCGTTCTTGTTATCCGATCTATACAAGATCTGATCCGGTAACCGGGATCTGGAATTCAAACAACCGTTCCTTTTCTACATCCGTGATCGTGTAATCAATAAGCACGTTTTCAATGATCACTGGCTGTATGATCTGATATTGTCTTTCTTCTAAGATCTGATGCAGCTGCCTCAGACTCTCCCTCCGCTTCCAGAAGGAACCCCGCATCCTAAGGCATAGATAATATCCCTCCGGTAAAACATGCGCATCCGTATCTTCGGATATATCCTCATAAAACATCAGAACATGGATGTCTCTCCTGTTCTGCTCGTTGATTGGAAATATACCACCATAGCGTGCCGTGGCATAAATTGGCAGATATGCTTCCGTTTCATAGATCCTGCGCTCTAGCTGCATCGCTTCATACGCAAGTTCCACTTCATTTTCCACCCGGTGCTCTGATAAGAGATAACTTCTCTTTTGAAAATACCGGACATAAGGTTCTTTTGAAACATGCTCTGCTTCTAAGTCATTTAAAAACTGCCTCTTCTTCCAGACCTTCTCCCGGATGCACATGAGATCGTGGATCTGCTTTTGCAGTAACCGGTCCTGCGTTTCTAACAATTTTTTTGAACTTTCATAATCTCTTTTTTCAAAATATGCTTTGATCTCATTTAAGCTCATTCCCAGCTGTTTTAATTCCCGAATCGTTTCTAATTTTTCATATTTTAAGACTGAATAATACCGAATATGCTGCTCATTGACATAATCCGGCTGTAACAACCCGATCCTGTCATAATGCCGCAGGGTCTCGGTCGTGACATTGCGTAACCGTGCCATGTCCGTGATGCTTAAATATTCTTCTTTCCGCTGCACTGTTTTCATCCTCTGATCCTGTATTTTCTATGGTACTTTTTCAGCATAGAATATTCCATAATTTTTGTCAATTCTGGCAGAATGCTCATATTGCATAGTTGTTACAGAATTGTTACAATTCATTTGTCCTTAGCTAAGACAGATACAAAATCTAAAAAGGAGGATATTACTTATGTGTTTCAAGTTCTTATCTAATTGCGATATCATGACATTTATCCGCAATTGTTTCGGATGCTAATCACTGACATGTGATACAATAAAGTGTGCGCCTGCCGCACACTCTCGCGTCCGAGCGGATGCATTGCATAACATTCCACTCCGCGAGGTGCGCATTTTAGTTTTT